>Ga0075365_10000472_pt1 | contig 15168 bp, 12 predicted proteins | sample EndMetdeltDD1765_FD_71387 | JGI IMG/M metagenome (GOLD analysis project Ga0075365, IMG submission 71387) | Populus endosphere microbial communities from Tennessee, USA - Endosphere MetaG P. deltoides DD176-5 | ecosystem: Host-associated > Plants > Roots > Endosphere | place: USA: Tennessee... | reverse complement strand
CCGTTGGACGAGATCATGCGCAGGATTTTCGGGATCTCCACGCTGCCGCAGGCGACGCCGTCGATGGACACGGTCGCCCGGCCGTTGTCGCCGAGCTTCTCCACCGACACCGAGAGTGTCGATCTACCAGCCGGAACAGGGCGATCGGAGACCGCCTTGCAGTGTCTGGTGAACAGGTTGTAGTCGAACACCAGCCGGTCACCGAGCACGTAGAATGCCATGCCGTTGTTGCCGGTGCCGAGCGCAAAGATCGCGCCTTCGGAGATGGCGGTCGGCCGGTCGACCTCGGCAGTCGCAACGAAGCTGCGATTGCCCAGCGCCGGCGACACTTCGCCCGTCATGTGCGCGACCGGCGGATACAGCACGTAGCGGCGGCGGTTGCGCGGCGTCAGCGAGCGCGGCGTCGGCCGCCACAGCTCGGCACGCCGATCGTCCAGCGGCAGCGCGCCATAACGCTCGGCTTCCGCCCACCACAGATCGACCATTTCCTTCAGCTTCTCCGGCTTCTCCTTCGCCAGGTTCTTGCACTCCGAGAAGTCGTTTTCGAGGTGATAGAGCTCCCACTGGTCCTCATCGAACGGTTTTCCGGGCGGGTGGAACGCGACGGCCTTCCAGCCGTCGGCCCAGATGCCGCGATGGCCGTACATCTCGAAATACTGCACGGACTTGCGCGAGGGCTGAGCCTTGGCTTCCGCCGGGAACGTGTAGGCGAGGCTCGTGCCGTGCACGGGCATCTGCGCGATGCCGTTGACCTGCTCGGGCGCCTGGACGCCGAGGACGTCGAGGATCGTCGGCGTGATGTCGGTGACATGGTGGAACTGGTGGCGGATGCCGCCCTTGTCCGAGATGCCCTTCGGCCAGTGCGCGATCAGCGGATCGCGGATGCCGCCGCCGTGGGTGTTCTGCTTGTAGCGCTTGTTCGGCGTGTTGCCTGCCTGCGCCCAGCCCCACGGATAGTTGGTCTGCGACTTCGGCCCGCCGATGTCGCCCATGCGCGACGAAATCTCTTCAAGCGTTTCCGGGATGCCGTTGAAATACTTGAAGGTGTCGATGACGCCGAGCGGCCCGCCCTCCTGGCTCGCGCCGTTGTCGGACATCAAGAGGATGAGCGTGTTGTCGAGTTCGTCGATCTCGCCGAGGAAGTTCACCAGCCGGCCGATCTGCGCGTCGGTGTGATCGAGGAAGGCGGCGAACGCCTCCTGCAGTTTCAGCGCGAGCTTCTGCTGCATCTCGGGCAGCTTGTCCCACGGCTCGACACCCGGGTTGCGCGGCGCGAGCTCGGTGTTCTGTGGAATGATGCCGAGCTGCTTCTGCCGCTCGTACCACTGCTGTCTGATCGCATCCCACCCGGCATCGAACCGGCCCTTGTACTTGTCGACGTAGGATTGCGGTGCCTGGTGCGGCGCATGCGTCGCGCCGAAGGCGAGATACAGGAAGAACGGCTTTTCGGGGATCGCCGACTTCTGGCTGCGGACCATGCCGATCGCCTGATCCACCAGGTCTTCGCTCAGATGATAGCCCTGCTCCGGCGTGCGCGGCGCCTCAACCGGATGGTTGTCCGCGTAAAGCTCCGGCGTGAACTGGTCGGTCTCGCCCTGCAGGAAGCCATAGTAGCGGTCGAAACCGCGCGACAACGGCCATTGATCGAAGGGACCGGCGACCGAGGTCTCCTCCATCGGCGTCAGGTGCCACTTGCCGACCGCGAAAGTGGAGTAGCCGTGCGGCCGCAGCATCTCGGCGATGGTGCCGGCGCTCTTCGCGACCGTACCGGTGCAGTTCGGAAAACCGGTGTTCCAGTTGGCAAGCCCGCGCATGCCGACCGAGTGGTGGTTGCGGCCGGTCAAGAGCGCGGCGCGCGTGGGCGAGCACAGCGCGGTGGTATGGAAGTTGGTATAGCGCAGGCCGCCCGCCGCGAGCCTGTCGATGTTCGGCGTCTCGATCGAGGAGCCGTAGCAGCCGAGGTGCGAGAAGCCGAGGTCGTCGAACAACACCACCAGCACGTTCGGGGCGCCCTCGCGCGGCCGCGGATAGTCCGCCCACCAGGGTTTCGATTCCGGAATCGTACGGCCGATGGTGCCCTTGTACTGGATGGTCATCGCGCGTTGCTCCCTCTGCGTTCTTCTTTGTGTTGTGAATTCGCTTCAAACCTCAGCCGTCGTCCCCGCGAAGGCGGGGACCCATACGCCGTGACGTCGCGAGACGATTGGACGACAGTTGCCTTCGGGCGTCGATCGCTGTCTCCCCGTGACCCATTGCGCGCGGTGTCTATGGGTCCCCGCTTTCGCGGGGACGACGCCGAGAAAGTGGTAACCTTCCTCACCCATCACTCTTTCACCGCCAGCACGGCATCGAGCGCCATGGCGCCCTTGCCCTTTGGCAGGACCACAAACGGATTGATGTCGATGCTCTCGAGCCTGTCGCCGGCCGCCGCGGCAAAGCGCGAGAGCGCGGTCAGCGCATCGGCCAGCGCGTCGAGGTCGGCGGCAGGCGCGCCGCGCCAGCCGTCGAGCACCGCACGCGCCTTGATGCTGTCGATCAGTCGAACTGCCTCGGCCTTGTCGAACGGCGCAAGGCGGAAGCTGACGTCGCGCAGCGCCTCCACCAGGACACCGCCGAGGCCGAACATCACCACCGGCCCGAACACCGGATCGCGCTGCACGCCGAGAATGCACTCGACGCCGCCCTTGATCATCGGCGCAATCAGCACACCCTCGATTCGCGCCTGCGGCTTTGCAGCCTTCGCGCGCGAGGTCAGGTCTTCAAACGCTTTCGCCACCTGCTCGCCGGTCTGCAGGTTGAGCGCGACGCCGCCGATCTCGGTCTTGTGCAGGATGTCCGGCGAGACGATCTTCGCCACCACCGGGAAGCCGAACTCTTCCGCGGCAGCCGTCGCATCGCCGGCACTGACGGCGACGCGATGCGGCATCACCGGAATGCCCGCCGCCTTCAGGCTTGCGAGCGCGCCGGCTTCGCTCAGCGTGCTGCGCGGCAGGTCGACCTTCGGCAAGGCATCCGCCTTTGCCGGCGGCGAGGCAAGCGCTGCATAGGACGCAAGCGCTGCAATCGCGCGCACCGCGCGGGCCGGATCGGCGAACGCCAGCACCCGTCCCTCATCGAGCTTCTGGTGCAGCTCCGGCGTGAACAGGCTGCAGACCGCGAACACCCGATCGGGATATTTCGCGCGCATGTCGATCGCCTGCTGCACCAGCTCGGGTCCGCGCGCCGAAAGGCCTGCGGCGGACTGGAACACGACCAGGCTGTCGTAACCGCCGTCCTCCAGCATCAGCCGGTAGGCCAGCGGCATCACCTCCTGATCGCTGGTGATCTGGCCGGTGACGTCGACGGGATTGACGGCCGACGCAAACGACACGCGCGCAAGGATCTGCTTTTGCGCGGCTTCCGGCAACGGCTTCGCGTCGAGGTCGAGGCTTGCGGCCGCGTCCGCCATCATGACGCCGGCGCCACCCGACACAGTCAGCATGCCGATCGATTTTCCGCGCGCGACGCCTGCGACCGAGACCGCATAGGCGACGTCGAACGCCTCCTCGATCGTGCCGGCGCGCCAGACGCCGTACTGCTTGAACACCGCGTCGTAGATCGCGTCGGCGCCTGCCAGCGCCGCCGTGTGCGAGGCCGCGGCCGCAGCACCGAGCTCCGTGCGCCCCACCTTCACGATCACGATCGGCTTTTTGGCCGCACGCGCCTTCTCCAGCGCGCGCAGCAGTTTTGCGCCGTCGCGGCAGCCTTCCATGTAGGCAAGGATGACCTCGGTTGCAGGATCGTCCACCAGCCAGTCGAGGCAGTCGGCGAGTTCGATGTCGGACTCGTTGCCTGTGGTCACCCAGTGGCTGAGGCCGAGCCCGCGCTCGCGCGCCAGCGAATAGGCAAAGCCGCCGAACGCGCCGGACTGGCTGACCAGCCCGATGCTGCCGACCTTCGCGACACCGGTGCCCGCGACCGGGCTGAAGGTCGCATAGACCGCGCTCGCGCCGCTCATCACGCCCAGGCAATTCGGTCCGAGGATGCGCATGCCGCTCTTGCGCGACAGCTCGGCGATCTGCTGCTGCACCTTGGCGCCGGCTTCGCCTACCTCGGCAAAGCCGGAGGTGAACAGCACCACCGATTTCACCTTCGCTTCGGCCGCCTCTGTCAGCGCCTGCAATGCCCCCTTGGCCGGTACGGCGACGATGGCCAGATCGATCTCCTGGCCCACGTCCTTCACGCTCTTGTAGGCGCGCAGGTCCTGGATGCTCTCGTATTGCGGGTTGATCGGATAGATCGGTCCGGCAAAACCGTAGCGCAATAGATGGGCGATCGGCACGCCGCCGATTTTCGTGGGCGTGCCCGAAGCACCGATCACCGCGATCGATTTTGGGCGGAACAGGGAGTCCAGCGAGTTCTTTGTTGTCATTGTTGCCTCACAGTCCTCGTTCGCCGAGGAGATAATGCGCGCTCTCGCCGACCACCTCGTTCGGCTCGAGGCGGAACAGCGTGCGCAGGTGCACTTCGTCCGGACCGTCATAGATGCGCATGGCGCGCGCACCGGTGTAGGCGGCCGCGACCGGAGCATCGTCGGTGACGCCCATCGCGCCGAAGATCTGCACCGCGCGATCGGCGATGGCGCTATAGGTGCGCGCCACCGCGACCTTGATCATCGAGATCTCGCGCCGGGCCGCGTCGGGCCCGCCCTCGTCGAGCAGCCAGGCCGCCTTGTAGACCAATAGCTTGGCCTGCTCGAGCTCGATGCGCGACAGCGCGACATAGTCCTGGATGTTGGCATAGTCGCCGATCGGCCGGCCGAACGCACGGCGCGTGGCCGAGCGCTGGCGCATCAGCTGGATCAGCACGTCGCAACTGCCGAGGCTGCGCATGCAGTGATGGATGCGCGCGACACCGAGCCGCGCCTGCATCATCGCAAAGCCCGCGCCCTCCTCGCCGAGGCGATTGGATTGCGGCACGCGCACATTGCGCAGCACAAGCTCCGTCGCCCCGCCAAAATCCTCGCCGCGCCCGAAGATCGGCAGCGCGCGCACGATCTCGAGACCCGGCGCGTCGTTCGGCACGATGACGATCGAATGCTTCGACGCGCTCGAGCCGTCCTCATCGGTGACGCCGACCACGATCACGATCTTGCAGTCGGGATGCCCGGCACCCGAGATGAACCATTTTCGCCCGTCGATCACATAATCGCCGCCCTCCTTGCGGATCCGCGTGCGGATGTTGCGCGCGTCCGACGACGCAACGTCCGGCTCGGTCATGCCGAACGCGGTCCAGATCTTTCCGTCGAGCAGCGGCGCCAGCCACTGCCGCTTCTGCTCCACCGTGCCGAACTTCTGCAGGATCTCCATGTTCGGAACGTTCGGCGCATTGCAGTTGAACACGATCGGCGCCCACGGCAGCCGCCCCATGATCGCAGCCAGCGGCGCGAATTCGAGATTGGTCAGCCGCGTGCCGGGCTGATCGGGTGCCAGATCAGGGAGCCCGAGATTCCAGAGCCCGCGCCGGCGCGCCTCGGCTTTCAGGGTTTCGAGGAATGGCGGCGCACGGCCGTGCTCGCGGACATGGGCATGCCAGTCGCGGTTGCGCGGCAGAATCTCGCTACGGAAGAAATCGTCGAGATTGTCCTGCAGCGCCAGGCTTTTGTCGGAGAAGCGGAAGTCCATGGTCGCCTCGCACCTTTCAAGACTTCACAACTTCGCATCGGATCGATTGCTGCGCCGCCTGGATGATCGGCAGATCGTCCTGCCTGCGCTGGATCATGCGGATCAACGCAATACCGGTCCGGGTCGGGCTTTCGATGCTCCCGGCCCCGCGGCTCTTGCGGCCGAGCGTGATCGAAAAGCCGCGCGCAGGCAATTCCCGATCGTTCAGCACGAAGTAGTTGTCGGTGTTGTGAGCGTAGAGCGAGAGCGACCAGTAGTGGCCGTCCGGCGGAAGCTTGCCGGAAATCACGAGGTCGCCTTTGGCGAGATCGTACACGCAGGACGAGTACACGAGATCCGGCGACGGCATGACGATCTGTCGCGATTTATGCGACGGCGCGCGGCCGTGGTGGAACGTGTTCGGCCCGGTGGTGCGGATCGACAGCAGGCGCTTCTCGGCGTCATCCATCAGCTTGATCGGCACGCGATTGAGCGTCAGCCGATAGCTCACGAAGAACAGCACCGTCCCTGCGATGATACCGGCGATGAGGATCATGCCGCGGCCCGCCCTTTTTCGATCCGGCGGACCTGTGGCAGCTTGACGCTGGCGACGTCGGCGAGAACGGCCTGCGACGGATTGTAGAGTCGGATCGTCACCATCAGCTTCTTTGCGGCGCCGGCCGCAAGCCAGTTGGCTCCGCGGTCTTCGCGGCTGATGACGATGCGGTAGCTGCCGTCGACCTCCGGCACGACGTTGTCCGAGTGCACCGAATAGCGGCGCGAGGGGCTGTCGATCAGCTGGTACTCTTCATCATACAGCGTGAACGACCACCAGCGGCAGTCGAAGCCGCGGCCCCTGATCTGCCAGTCGCGATCCGGATCGAGCGGATTGCCGAGATCGTCCTGCAACGCGAAGAAGTAGATCGTCTCCTGCCGGTGCATCGCCAGGATGCCGTGGATGGCGATGCGGGCGCGTGTCAGCGCATTGGCGGCGCTGGAGCCGGCCAGCTTGTTCGTCGTCCAGGCGCCCAGTTTTATTTCGTCCGGATTGTTGCCGACGTTGGACGAGAGGCGACGGCGCGCCAGCAACAGGCCGCCGATCGCGCCGGCAGCGGCCAGCACGACGAAAATCAGCAAAGCTGCGACAACATCCCAATCCATCGAAACAGCCTAGAGCGGCACGAGCGGCGGGACCATCGTCTCCTCGCCGGTCAGGAATTGCAGCGGCTCCCAGCAATCATATCGCTTGAGGATTGTCTCGAGCCGCGTGCGCGCTTCACCCTGCACCTCCGCCAACGCGGCTTTCAGCCAGAGCAGGCAGCGGCGCTTGTACGCGCGCGTCGGGTTCGGATAGCTCTTGCCGTCGAGCTCGAGATCATAGGTCTTGCTGCCGGCGGCGATTGCCGCCGCATTGGCCGTGAGGAACGGCAGGTAGGTGTCGCCGGCAAGTTCAAGCAGGGCGACCACGCCGGGACCCAGCGGCGCCTGTGGATCGCGCCACTCCCCTTCGACGCCGGACGCGTCGTCGAGATCGAACTGCCATTGGTAGGTGCGGACCGCATCGCGGCGCATGATCACCGACGGCGTCGGATCGATGGCCAGCTGCGACAGCTGGCCGTAGTGAGCGAAGTCGCCGATCGAAGGCCTGCTGCCAAAGAAGAAACGGCTGTGCTCGAGCTGGCGTTCGACCGCCGCGAGCACGCGGCGGTAGCCCTCCTCCCAGAGCGGACGGTTGGCCTCGAGATCGCCCGCGCGCGCCAGCATGCCGATCTGCCGGTTGCGGAAGTCGTCGACCACCTTGTCGAACGCCGGACCCGGCATCGCCCCGAACCAGCCGGCCATCTGCCGCCTGGCGCAAAATCGCTGATCGACCGGTTTCGCCCAGCGAAAATCGAACATTGCAAACACCAGCCATTCGTCTGCAATGTCTTCCAGCAGGAGCGCAAGGAACCGGTCCGCAGGATCGTCCGGCAGGACGCTGCGAAAGTCCGGATGCATCTGTTCCAGCGCAAGAATCATCGGTGTGGAGTCGGCCCAGTAGCGGCCATCGGGCAGTTGCATTACGGGAATGATTCCCTTACCTGCCTTGGCAAGTTCGCCCTCGGGATCGCGAAACCTAGGAGGAACAACCCAGTCGTGCGCAATCCGCCGATAGCGCAGGACAGCCCGCATCTTGAAGCTGTAAGGTGAACCCGGTCCGCCGATCACGCGGTACCGTTCGATTGCACTCATTGGAAGGCGTTTCCCGGCAACAATATTATCGCACATTTTTGTGCATATAATCGCCGGCCAACGGCGTTGTAAAGTCGTCGTAAACTGCGTTACGAATCATAGAACTTTAAGGAAACAGCCTTCGCATGTCCGAGGCTCCCGAAGAACGCATTGACGGCCGCAGGCAGCGCACGCAGGTGACGCGCGCGAACATCGTCAACGCGGCGATTTCGTTGCAGAACGAGGGCAACATGCGTCCGTCGATGCAGCAGATCGCCGAGCGTGCCGGCGTGTCGCTGCGCACGGCGTTCCAGCACTTTCCGGAGAAGCACCAGCTCACCCATGCGGTGCTCGATGAGCTGACGCGGCTGAACCGGGTCGACCCGCCGCCGCCGGAGCTCGCCACCCACAGCGCGCTCGATGCGCGGATCGAGAAGTTCCTGGAGATCCGCTGCAAGCAGCTCGAGGGCCTGACGCCACACCGCCGCGCCTCGAATTCGATGATCGCCACCTCGAAGCTGTTGCAGGAGCATCGCATCAAGGTGCGCCAGCGCTATCGCGGCGTGGTGGAGACCTGGTTCGCTGCCGAGCTCGACGCGCTTGCCGACGTCAGCCGTAAGAAATGGCTGGCCGCGATCGCGACGCTGGTCGACTGGGAGATGTGGCAGTCGCTGCGCACCTACCCCGCCCGCAGCGTCGCGGAATCCCGCGAGATGCTCACGCTGCTGCTTGAGGCCGCGCTGACGCAGATGGAAGCCGAGGCGAAGGGGCGGTCGAAGCGGTAGACGGCACGATCGGGTTGCTTCGCTTCGCCCGCGACGACGGCGAGCCTACGCCGAATGCGGAGTTACCGCGTCAACGCCGCGATCGATGGGCTCAGCCGTGAGCCGAGGCCTCAGTGTGGCCGGAGGTGGTGCGCTGGCGCTGCTCGGCCTCGCGCGCCTTCGGCCCGGGGCCGCGCATGTAGTATTTCGACGGTTCGTAGCTGCGTTCGAAGACCTTCCGCAACGCGGAGGTGGCGCGGCCTGCGCGAACGACAACCAGCTTGGCGTGAGCAAGAAGCATGATCTCAGTCCGGGATTGTGGCGCTGAACGGCACCATACGTACGTTGTCGTACCCCTACTTTGATACTTCGCTGATTACTGCGAACACATTTGCGCCGCAAGCTCTAATGTCGATCTATTTGCATTTCCTTATGAGATTTAATATTTTTGCAACACTCAGCACGGCGCCCGCATTTCAGCGCCGAAAAATCCGGCAAACCCTGCCGCAAAAAACACCAAGGGAGGAAGTCATGCCACGGGTCGGACCAGCCTCGACACGCCTAACCAGGACCGGCCTTGCGACTTTCGTCGGAGCCGCCCTCGCCCTTCTGGCCTGGACCGAGCCTCCGAACGCTGCGGAACCCAAAAAGGGCGGCTCCGTCAGCATCTCGATGGAATCGGACCTGCCGACGCTCGACCCGCTCGGCATGGCCTCGTTCAGCGACCGCAACTCCGGCCTGCTCCTCTACGACACGCTGCTCGACATCGATCCCAAGGGCAATATCATCCCCAACATTGCCGAACGCATCGACGCGTCGGAAGACGTGATGTCGTTCCGCCTGACGCTGCGCAGCGGCGTCAAGTTCGCCGACGGCACGCCTTACGATGCCGCCGCCGTGGTGAAGAACTTTCAGCGGATCATGGATCCGAAGAACCGCTGCCGTTGCGTGTCGGACCTGTCGACCATCGCTTCGGTCGAGGCGACCGGGCCGCTCGAAGTCAGCATCAAGATGAAGTCGCCATCGGCGCACTTCCCGGCGACGCTCGCCGATGTCGCCGGCATGGTCGCTTCACCAACCGCGGTGGAGAAGTACGGCGCCGATTTTGGCAACTACGGCGTCGGCGCCGGCCCCTTCAGGCTGAAGGAGTGGCAGCGCGGCGCCCAGGTGGTCCTCGAGCGCAACCCCGACTACTGGCGCAAACCGCCCTATCTCGACGAGGTGGTCTTGAGGCCAATGCCGGACGAGCAGACGCGCTACGCCAGCCTGAAGGCCGGCAACCTCGACATCGTCACCAATGCCGCCCCGCGCGACGTGCTGGATGCGCAACAGCAGAAGAAGTTCCAGATCCTGAACCCCGGCAGCCTCGCGACCGTGTTCGTGATGATCAATGTGGGCGCGCCGGACGTGTCGGATGTACGCGTGCGTCAGGCGCTCGCCTACGCGATGGACCGCGTGGCGTTGAACAAGGCGATCAACCGCGGCCTCTACAAGATCGCCAACACGCCGTTCGGCACCGGACTGTTCCCGCACGAGCAGGTGGACGGCTATCCGGGCTACGATCCGGCCAAGGCGAAAAAGCTGGTCGAGGAGTACGGCAAGCCGATCAAGATCAAGATGTCGATCAATGCGGCGCCGCTGTCGACGCTGACGGCCCAGGCGATCCAGCAGATGTGGAAGAAGGTCGGCATCGAAACCGAGCTTGTTCCCTACGAGCAGGTGCAGCTGGTCCGCACCGCCGCCGCCCGCGACTATCAGACGATGCTCTACCGCTGGGCCGGCGGCGCCGACCCCGACAAGAACGTGCACCAGTTCTTCCACTCCAAGGGCACGGTGAACCGCACCAACTTCAACAACCCGGAAATGGATCGTCTGCTTGATGCGGGCCGGGCCACCACCAGCCAGCCCGAGCGGATGAAGATCTACCGCGAGATCAACAACCTGCTCGCGAAGGAGCTGCCGTACCTGTATCTGAACTACTTCGACAACATCGCGCTCGCCAACCCGGCCGTGAAGGGCATGACGCCCATTCCTGACGGCCTGTTGCGCATGCATTCCGTCTGGAAGGACAAATGATCGGCGCGCAGGCCGCGCGCCGGGTCCGGACCCAGGTTCTCACCCTCATCGCGATCGTGTTCGCGGCGACGGCGCTCACCTTCGCGGTCACCGAGATTCTGCCCGGCGACGCAGCAGTCGCGATCCTCGGCGACACGGCGACGGAAGCCGAGATCAAGTCGCTGCGCGCCGAGCTTGGGCTCGAGCGGCCGCTGGTGGTGCGCTACCTCGACTGGGTCGGCAATGCGCTCGCCGGCGACCTCGGCCGCTCCTATCGCACGCGCGAAAGCATCGCCGTGATGATCGGCCAGCGCCTGCCGGTGACGATCGAGCTGATCCTCATCACCCAGCTCATCGCGCTGGCGCTGGCGGTGCCCGCGGGCATCATCGCCGCTTACCGCAATCGCTCCGGCATCGACCACGCGCTCGGCGGCGTCTCGATCGGCCTGTTGTCGACGCCGGCCTTCGTCATCGGCATCGGCCTGATCTACACGCTCTCGGTCGCGCTCGGCTGGTTCCCGGCCTCCGGCTACGTGCGGCCGAGCGACAGCATCCTCGGCAACCTGCACGGCATGATCCTCCCCGCCCTGACGCTGGCGCTGGCCGAGTTCCCGGTCTACATGCGCCTTCTCCGCGCCGACATGATCGCAACGCTGCAACAGGACTTCATCCTGGTGGCGCGCGCAAAAGGCCTTGGCGTGCGCGACATCCTGATCGGCCACGCGCTGCGCCCCTCCTCGCTATCGCTGGTGACGGTGATCGGCATCAACCTCGGCCGCCTGGTCGGCGGCGCGGTGATCATCGAGACGCTGTTCGCCATTCCCGGCATCGGCCAGATGCTGGTCAACGCCGTGTACCAGCACGACCACTTCGCCATTCAGGGCGTGGTGCTGATCGTCGCCACCGGCTTCGTGCTGATCAATCTCGCCGTTGATCTCGCCTATGCCCTGCTCGACCCACGGGTGCGTCATGGCGTCGATAGCTGATACCGCCGCGATCCAGCGCGCGCCCGGGAAACGCCGCCGCATGGAGTTCGGCGTGGCGATCGCGCTTGCCTGGATCATCGTCGTGATCGCACTGGCCGTGTTCGCGCCTTACGTCGGCATCCAGAACCCCGACGAAGGCGATCTGCTGGAGACACTCGCGCTACCGGGCATCGACCACTGGCTCGGCACGGATTCGCTCGGGCGCGACACCTTCGCCCGCGCCGTCTACGGCGCACAGGTCTCGCTCACCGTGGCGCTCGGCAGCGTCGGCATCGGGCTCGCCTTTGGCGGCACGCTCGGCCTGCTCGGCGGCTATTTCGGCCGATGGCCGGATCGGCTGATCATGGGGGCGATGACTGTGCTGCTCTGCTTCCCCGGCATCATCCTTGCCATCGCGCTGGTGTCGAGCCTCGGCCCCAGCGTCGGCAACGTCACGTTTGCGATCGGCGTCATCTTCATCCCGGCCTTCGCCCGCATCGCCCGCGCCAACACGCTCAGCCTGCGCAGCCGCGAGTTCGTGCTCGCCGCGCAATCGCTCGGCGCAAAACTGCCACGCATCCTGAGCCGTGAGATCCTGCCGAACCTGATGCCGGCGCTGCTCTCCTACGCCGTGGTGATGCTCGGCGTCGCGATCCTCGCTGAAGCCGCACTCGGCTTTCTCGGCCTCTCCGTGCGCCCGCCGCGGCCGAGTTGGGGCGGCATGATCGCTGCCGAACGCGGCAACCTCGCCGATGCGCCGCATGCGGTGTTCATTCCGGCCGCGGTGATGTTCCTTACCGTGCTTGCCATCAACTGGCTCGGCGAAGCGACGCGCCGCCTGTTCGACATCCGGGCGCAATCGCTATGACCGAACCGCTCCTGAAAGTGCGCGATCTTTCGATCCGCTTCGACACGCCGCGCGGCCTGGTGCATGCGGTGAACGATGTCAGCTTCGACCTGATGCAGGGGCGGACGCTGGCGATCGTCGGCGAGTCCGGCTCGGGCAAGAGTGTGCTGTCGCGCGCAATCCTGCGCCTGCTGCCCGAGGCCACCTCGCGCCGCTCCGGCCAGATCCTGTTCGACGGCAAGGATCTTGCCGCGCTCGGCGAGCCCGCCTTGCGCAAGGTGCGCGGCAAGGACATCGCCATGATCTTCCAGGATCCGATGTCCTCGCTCAATCCGGTGCTGACGATCGAGCAGCAGATCGGCGAGGTGCTGGAGCTGCATCTGGGCCTCGCCGCAGCCGAACGGCGGCAGCGCACGATTGCCCTGCTCCGCTCGGTCGGCATCGCCGCGGCCGAACAGCGCCTGAGGGAATATCCGCATCAGCTGTCCGGCGGGCTGCGCCAGCGCGTGATGATCGCCATGGCGCTGGCCTGCCGCCCGCGCCTGCTAATCGCCGACGAGCCGACCACCGCGCTCGACGTCACCATCCAGATGCAGATCCTGGTGCTGCTCCGCCGCCAGCAGCGCGAGACCGGCATGGCGATGATCTTCATCAGCCACGATCTCGCCGCCGTGGGCGGCATCGCCGACGAGGTAGCCGTGATGTATGGCGGCCGCTTCGTCGAGCAGGCGCCGACCGACGCCTTCTTCCATCGGCGGCTGATGCCCTACAGCGAAGCGCTGCTGAAGGCGCGGCCCGATCCATTCGCCCCGCGCGGCGCCCGGCTCGAGGCGATCGGCGGCCGCCCGCCCGACCTCACCGCGCTGCCGCGTGGCTGCTCGTTCGCCGCCCGCTGTTCACGCCAGCAACCGGATTGTCTCGCAAGTATCCCTCCGCTGACGACTGAGCGCGATCGCCGGTATGCGTGCTTCCACCCGCTCGCGAGCGTCGCATGACACGAAGAGCTCACCAAACATTCGGCCGTCATCCCCGCGCAGGCGGGGATCCAGTACGCCGCAGCACCTCGGCTCTATCGCCGGCGTTAGTGATTACTGGGTCCCCGCCTTCGCGGGGACGACACCTGTGCTGTATCGCGAGCACAGCATGACGATCACCCCCGCCCTCGAAGTCTCGCATCTCGTGAAGACGTTTCGCCGTCCGGACAAGCGCCTGGTGACGCCGGTCGATGATGTCAGCTTCTCGCTCGCGCATGACGAGACGCTCGGCCTTGTCGGCGAGTCCGGCTGCGGGAAGTCGACGCTGGCGCGGGCGCTGATGCAGTTGCCGCCGCCGACCGCAGGCTCGGTGAAGATTTCCGGCGAGGAGCTGACGCAGCTGTCGCCGTCTGGCCGACGCGAGCTGCGGCGAAAGCTGCAGATGGTGTTCCAGGATCCGATCTCCTCGCTCAACCCGCGCCGGCGCATCGCCGACGTGGTGGCCGAGCCGCTGGAGATCTGGGGCGCCGGCGGCGCCGAGAAGAACAGGCAGCGCGTCACTGACGCGTTGAACGAGGTCGGCTTCGACGCAGAAACAGTCTGGTCACGCCGGCCGCACGAGATGTCGGGCGGGCAATGCCAGCGCGTCGCCATTGCGCGCGCGTTGATGCTGGAGCCGACGGTGCTGGTGCTAGACGAACCGGTGTCGGCGCTGGACGTGTCGGTGCAGGCGCAGATCCTGAACCTGCTGCTCGACATCAAGAGCCGCCGCTCGTTCAGCATGATCTTCATCAGCCACGACTTGGCCGTGATCCGGAACATCTGCGACCGCGTGGCGGTGATGTATCTCGGCCGGATCGTCGAGATCGGCATGACCGAGGACGTCTACCGCAATCCGCAGCATCCCTACACGCGCGCCCTGCTCGGCTCGGTGCTGGCGCCCGGGCAAAAGCTGCCCGACGAGGAAGTCCTGAGCGGCGACCTACCTTCGCTGATCGATCCGCCGAGCGGCTGCCGCTTCCGCACCCGCTGCACCCGCGCGAGCGAGCGCTGCGCACTCGTTGCGCCACCGCTCGATGCGGCGGAGCCGGATCACTTTGCCGCCTGCCACCATCCGCTCGGTTTTACCCAAGCCGAGCGCCGCCAGTCGATGTGACTTTGGAAATCAAGGAGTAGATCTTGTCAGACCTGAACTATCGCGCCCTGCGATTTGACGAACTCACCGTTCAGCGCAATCGCGGCGAAGAGGTCGCCAAGGCGATCAAGGCGAACGGCACGGAGGACTCGCAGACCCTCGGTGTCTGGCTGCCCATGATCGGCGTCAGCACCAACATCGTCAGCGTGATCACCAACTGGGCCGGCGAGCCGGCCAAGCCCGACTACAACGACGACAAGATCGTCAGCGTCCGCACACGCCTGTTCGATACGCTCGCACGTGGGCAAAACCCGTGCACGGCCGACGGCATCTATACCCACCGCTGGTTCATCGTCGCGCCTGACAACGTCAAGACGCTGACCGATACGAGCGTGGAAGCCTGGAAGTCGATGGAGGCCGATACGGAAGCGCGCATCGCCGGCTTCTGGCTCGACCGCGTGCGCAACGCCAACGGCGAAGCCGTCGTGCTGATGATCGTCTATTATCCGAGCCTCGCCGCCTGGGATGCGAGCCGCTACTGGAAGCCGCTGCCGACCGGTGAAGTACAGCCGAAC
>Ga0075365_10000471_pt1 | contig 15189 bp, 11 predicted proteins | sample EndMetdeltDD1765_FD_71387 | JGI IMG/M metagenome (GOLD analysis project Ga0075365, IMG submission 71387) | Populus endosphere microbial communities from Tennessee, USA - Endosphere MetaG P. deltoides DD176-5 | ecosystem: Host-associated > Plants > Roots > Endosphere | place: USA: Tennessee... | reverse complement strand
TGGGCGACGCCCGGGGCCGCGACCTGCTGGGCTTCGACTCGCTCAAGCTGGCGCTGGCGGACGTGCGTCCGCTGGAGTCGGTGTTCCATCTGAGCGAAGTTGCGCTGTCCAACCCGCAGCTGGCGGTCGCGCGCGATGCGCAAGGCCGGCTCAACCTGCTCGCCACCGACCCGGCCACCGGGGCTGCCGAAAAGGTGGCGCCGCCTGCCTCCGCGGCCAGCGCGCCGGCCGGAAAGACGGCTGAAAAGCCGAAGCTGAAGGTCCGGGTCGACAAGGTCGCCCTCAGCGGCGGGCGCATCGGGTGGCGCGACGAAACGGTTCAGCCCGCGGCGGCCGTCGAAGCGAGCGCGCTCGGCCTCGACCTGACCGGCGTCACCTGGCCGATGGAGAAGCCGGCCCAGTTCAGCGGCAGCACCGCCATGGGTGGCGCGACGCTCAAGTTCCAGGGCAGCGCCACCGACAAGAAGGCCGACGTGCAGACCGAAGTCGATGCGCTGCCGCTGTCCCTGGCGGCACCTTACCTGGCACACAGCCTCGAGCCCACGCTCGACGGCAAGCTCAGCGGGCAGATCGACATCGCCTGGGCCGAGCCCGATCTTCGGTTCAAGGCCCGCCGCCTGGCCGCCGACGGCCTTGCGCTGACCCAGGCAAAGACCGCGCTGGCAAGCGTCGGCCGCTTCGAACTGGTCGATGCCGAGGTCGACATGACGAAGCACACGCTGAACGTGGCTTCGTTCACCGCCACCAACCCGAAGGTGAACGTCGAGCGCGACAGCGAGAAGCGCTGGATGTTCGAGCGCTGGCTCAAGGCGCCGGCGGCCGGCAACGGGGCGGCAGCACAGGCCAAGGTGGCTGCGCCCAAGCCCGCCGGCGTGGGCCCCGCAACGGCACCGCCCAGCGCCAACACCAAGCCCTGGGCCTTGACCATCGGCACCCTGGCGGTCGAGAACGGCACGCTTTCCTATGCCGACAAGGCCAGCGCCACGCCGGTCGCGGTCGAGATCACGGCACTGAATGTGAACGCCCAGAAAGTCGCACCCGACACCGCCACGGTGTCGCCCCTGCAGATTTCGGGCCGCATCGGCTCGCGGCGTTCCGAGCCGGGCCGCTTCGACTACAAGGGCAACCTGGTGCTCAAGCCGCTCGCGGCCGAGGGGCGGCTCGACGTGGCGTCGTTTCCCGCCCATGCCTTCAAGGCCTACTACGCCGATGCCCTCAACGTCGACATCCGCCGCGCCTTCGCGAGCTACCGCGGCACCGTGCGCTATGCGAGCGCACCGGCAGGCATGACCCTCAAGCTGGCCGGCGACACGGCGCTCGACGACTTCCGCGCCAACAGCATCTCGCTCACGCAGTCGCCCGGCTTCGACCGCAACACCAACCAGCTGCTGAGCTGGAAGACGCTGAGCCTGCGCGGCCTGCAGGTGAGCCTGGCGCCCAATGCGGCGCCGGCGGTGGACGTGCGCGAAACCACGCTGACCGACTTCTTCGCCCGCGTGATCGTCGACCCCACAGGCCGCCTGAACCTCGTGAACCTCACCAAGAAGGGCGAAGCGGAGGCCAACGCCGCCGCCGCGGCCACCGCCGAGACGAAGACCCGCAGGAGCCTGGGCGGAACGACCACCACGACCCGCTCCCCGCCGCAGGCGGGCGGCGCGCCGGTATCGGCCGAGTCCATGGTCGGCGGCAGCTCGGAGCCGGCCAGGCCGGCCCCAGCGCCGGTCGCGACGGCCCAGGCGCAAGCCGATGCCGGGCCCCAACCGGTCATCAACTTCGGACCGATGAGCCTGGTCAATGGCCGCATCGACTTCACCGACCTGTTCGTGAAGCCCAACTACTCGGCCGACCTGAGCGAACTGACCGGCAAGCTCAGTTCCTTCTCGTCGAATCCGCCCAAGGGAGAGAGCGGCCGCCCCGCGCTGGCCGACCTGGAGCTGCGCGGCAAGGCGCAGCAGACCGCCGCGCTGGAAATCACGGGCAAGCTCAACCCGCTGGTCAAGCCGATCGAGCTCGACATCACGGCCAAGATGCGCGACCTCGACCTGGCTCCGCTCTCGCCGTACTCCGTGCGCTATTCGGGCCACGGCATCGAGCGCGGCAAGATGAGCATGGACGTGAACTACAAGGTGGCTCCCGATGGCCAACTGACGGCCACCAACAAGCTGGTGCTCAACCAGCTGCAGTTCGGCGAAGAAGTGCAGGGCGCTCCCAACAGCCTGCCGGTGCGGCTCGCGGTGGCCCTGCTGGCCGACCGCAACGGCGTGATCGATGTCGACCTGCCGCTCAGCGGCTCGCTCAACGATCCGCAGTTCAGCATCGGCCCGCTGATCTTCAAGGCCGTGGTCAACCTCATCGTGAAGGCGGCGACCGCGCCCTTCAATCTTCTGACCGGCGGACTGGGCGGCGGCAGCAGCGAATCGAGCACCATCGCTTTCGAATCCGGAAGCTCGGAGCTCAGCACCGGCGCGAAGGAGAGCCTGGACAAGGTCGTCAAGGCATTGACGGAGCGCCCGGCCCTGCAGATGACCGTGGTCGGCACGGCCAGCCTCGAGCGGGAGCGCGACGCCTACCAGCGCCAGCGCCTGCGCCAACTGGCCCAGGCCGAGAAGCGGCGCGTGGTGGTGCGCGCCGGCCAGGCGGGCACCGACGTGCCGCCGGTCACCGATGCCGAATACCCCGAATTGCTGACCGCCGTGTACAAGCGCGCCGACATCACCAAGCCGCGCAACATGGTCGGACTCGCCAAGGACCTGCCCGTGAAGGAGATGGAAAACCTGCTGCTCGCGAGTGTTCCGGTCGACGAGGAGTCGATCCGGCAACTGGCCGTCGAGCGCGGCGCCGTGGTGCGCGACTACCTGCTGGCGCAAAAGCTGCCGAGCGAACGCCTGTTCCTTGGCGCCGTGAAAACCACGGCGAGCGGTGCCGACTGGAAGCCCGGCGCCGAACTCAAGCTGGCCATGAAATGACCCGCAGACACTTGGTTTTTCATACCGCCTCGCTATATATGTAGGCAGCCGCCGCCGATATTCCGGCGGCCATTTGGCTGCTGTTGCGGCATGGAATTCAACCGCCCGCCACAAGTGGGTGAAAATGTCGATGTGCGCCGGCCTTTGCCGGCGCCTTCGCTTTCTCTCTTCAGACAACGATTTCGCGCAAGTGACCTCTACTTCTTCCAAGCCACACGACCTCCAGGCCCTCGACACGCTCACCGGCGGCGCCTTCACCGCGCCAACTTCGGGCGAGCGCGCCGCGCGCATCCGCGACTGGCTCGCGGGCAACCCCGCGCCTGAGCAAATGCAGGAAGTCTTCAAGGAGCTGAGCGGCCGCGACAAGGGCGCGGCGCGCCTCTTGCGCGAAAAGCTCGACGAACTCAAGCGCGCCAAGGGCCAGGAAGCCATTGCGGCCGAATGGGCGCAAAAGGCCGAGGCTTTGCTGGCCCAGTCCAAGCTCAACATTGCCGATGCACTCGCCTGGCAGCGCGACGCCGCCAAGGCCGGCGCGCCGCTGTCGCGCGAGCCGCTGGCAGGTTTCAAGGTGCAACTCGCCGAGCGCGTCAAGGGCATCGAAGACCTGCAGCACCGCGCCCAGGTGCACCGCGAGGCCGCCGTGCTGCTCGCACAGCGCTTCGAAGTGCTGTCGACCAAGAGCTGGCAGGACGCGCAGGCCGCCGAGGAATCGCTGCGCGCCGACGTGACCCACTGGCAGCAGCAGGCCGGCGACATCACGGCCGATGCCAACTGGAACAGCCTCGACGCCAGGTTCGCCCCGCAACTCGAGTCGTCGAAGGCGCAATTGCTGGTCGTGTCCGATGCGTTCCACGGTGCGCTGGCCCAGGCACAGGCTGCGGCAGCCGATGCCGCGGCCCCCCTGCCGCCGGTGCCCGTGTGGGCCGACGAACTGCGTGCCGCCCGCGGCGAGGTGGTGGCCCCCAAGGCCGCGCCTGCCAAGCCCGCCGCACCCAAGGTCGACCCGTCCGTGCGCGCCGCCGCGCAAGACGCCGTGCAGGCCGCGCTCGCCAAGCTCGAACAGGAAACCGCCGAAGGCCACGGCAAGGCCAGCGCCGGTGCGGCCGCAGCGCTGCGCGCAGTGCTGAAGGAACACGGCAAGCTGGTCGATGCGCCGCTCGAAGCCCGTGTGCATGCGGCGCTGGTTGCCGCCGGCGAGCTCGAAGGCTGGCAGCGCTGGAGCGCCGACAAGGTGCGCGAAGACCTCGTCGCCAAGGCCGAAGGCCTGCTCAAGCGCCCCGAAGGCCAAGCGCTCGGCGGCCGCAAGATGCAGGAAACGCTGCGCTCGCTGCGCGACCAGTGGAAACAGGCCGACCAGGGCGGCGTGCCGAACCATGCGCTCTGGAAGCGCTTCGACGAAGCCTGCAACGAAGCCCACAAGGTCGTGGAGGCATGGCTCGAAAAGGTTCGCGCCGATGCGGCCGAGCACCGTGCCCATCGCGTGGCGCTCATCGAAGAGGTCAAGGCCTGGGCGGCAGAGCATGCCGCCTCTTCCGACCTGAAGGCGCACAACCGCGCGCTGCATCAGTTTGCCGACCGCTGGCGCGATGCCGGCCACGTGGGCGAGAAGGTCTTCGCAGAGCTGCAGCCGCAGTGGAACGAAGCCTTCGGTGCTGCGCGTGCTCCCTTCGAGACCGCGCAAAAAGCCAGCATCGAACGGCGCCAGGCCATGATCGCGGAGGCGGCCGAACTCGGCGCCCAACCCATGCTGCGCATCGATGCCGTCAAGGCGCTGCAGCAGCGCTGGCAGGCGGAAGCCCAGAGCGTGCCGCTCGACCGCCGCCACGAACAGAAGCTGTGGGACGCATTCCGCGCCCCCATCGACGAAGCCTTCAACCGCAAGACGGCAGAGCGCGAGAAGTCGGCCTCCGCCATGAGCGAACACGATCGCCATGTGCTCGAGGCTTCCAAAGCGCTCGACGCGGCCAACGCCGGCGGCGACGTCCAGAAGATCCGCGCCGCCATCGCGCGCCTCGAAGCCGCGCTGCGTGGCGAAGCGCCCCCGCCGGCACCCGCCGCGAAGCCCGAGCAAGCGCCGGTTGCCTCCAGCGACGGCCCCTCGGTCGGCGCAACCGAAGTGGCAGCGCCCGGACAGGCTGCGGCCGAATTCGGCGAAAGCGCCGAGCAGGCGCCGGGCTCGAGCGATGCGGAAGCCTTGCCGGCTGCACACGTCGAAGCCGCGGGAGCTGCAGCTCCTGACCTCGTGGCACCGGCCGACGGCGCCGACGCGTCTGCGCGTACCGATGACGCGGCACACGAAGCCGGCGAAGCGGCTGTTGTCGAGAGCCCGGCGCCCGCGGCGGCACCGAAGCCCACATCCAAGCCGGTCGTGGCCATGCGCGGCGACGACCGTCCTGGCAGCAAGAAGACGGACGCGGCACCTGCTGGCCGCGCTGGCGGCAGGTTCGGCGATCGGCGCGACGGCGCCCGCCCGGGCCCGGGTGGCCCTGGCCGTCCCGGCGATCGCGGCGCGCCTCGTGCCGATGCCCGCGGCGACCGTGGCGCGCCGGCCGGACGCTTCGGCGATCGTCCGCCGCGCTTCGAAGACCGTGGCCCGAGGCTCGGCGATGCCGCCTTCCGCGCCCAGCGCGAAGCGCTCGAGCGTGCGGACATGGCGCTGCGCAAGCTGGCAGCGCAGGCGCATGGCGAAGCGCTCACGCAAGTGCTTGGCGCATGGGAACAGCGCGATGCCTCGAAGCTGCCCAGCGTGCAGGAGCTGGGGCGTGCGGTGACGCCCGCGGTGCGCAGCGGCTGGTCTCAAGCCATCGGTTCGGCGCCCAAGGCCGCTCCCGATGAAGCAGCCGAAGCACTGTTGCGCCTGGAAATGGCCGCCGAAGTGCCGACGCCCGCCGAGCAACTCGATGCACGCCGTGCGCTGCAACTCAAGTTGTTGACGAAGCGCGGCGATCCGCCGCCGGTCCAGACCTGGGGCCAGGACGCGGGCAAGGTGCTGGCTGCGGCGCACGACGCGGCGAGCGCGCGCCGTTTGCAGAACGCACTGAAGGCCTTGCTGCGCAAGTAAGGCCTATTCGGCGCAAGTTCACGAGAAAGCCCGCCGCGCGCGGGCTTTTTCATTTCACTGACCGGCAGCGCCGCAATCCCGGCGCCCAGCCGACACCGCTCAAGGCAGCTTGGCCAGGATCTGGTCCATTTCACCGGCGGTGTAGGCCCGCAGGGAGCGCGTGTGCACATTGCCCTGCATGGCAATGGCCAGACTGAATGCGGCGATCGCCTGCTCGTCCTCGGCCTCCAGCACGCAGACCACATCGCAGTCGCCCATGGTCCAATAAATATCGCGCATTTTGACGCCGAGCTTTTGGGCGCTTTCCTTGGCGGCAGCGGCGCGCTTGGTGGTTTCCTTGACGCTCTGGATGCCCTTGTCCGTGAAATTCAGCATACCGATATAGGTCACCATTTTTCGCTCCTGCGTTGTCCACGGGGGATGCATCACATGAAGCAACGCCGCCCCCGATGGCGACGCTTCAGGTCATCACGCGCGCAACGGTGCTGTGGGCTGTGGTGGGCGATGGCCGCAGCGATGCTACGCCTGCGGCCTGCAAAGGCAAGGTGCCGCGCGGGCGGCGCATACCCTGGACGGGGTACGCGGGCCGTATCGTGCGCGTAAGCAAGGAAACGCAGATTGCGATGCGCGATCAGGCCTGTTCGGCCCGAAAGAATTCATCGAAGAGAGCCAGCACCGCAGGGAAGTCGCGAGCGAAGTTCGGACGGTTCACGAAATAGGCCTCGCAGGCCACCGCGAAGAACTCGCTGATCGATGTCGCGCCGTAGTCGTCGAGCCAGGGCGCTTCGGCGCCGAAGCGATCGGCGAGGATCGTCTTCTCGCGAAAATCCTCATATGCGGGCTGCAGCACTGCCATCCAGGCGGCGCGGGATTCGCGGGCACTGTGTTTGCCCGCAAAGCCTGGCGGCAGCGGCGGACAGCCGTCGGCGTCGCCGCCGCGCATGTCGATCTTGTGGGCGAACTCGTGGATCACGACGTTGTAGCCGCCGCTTGCCGTGATGCTGCTCGCAAGCACGTCCTGCCAGCTCAGCATCACCGGTCCGCGGTCCATGGCCTCGCCGGCCACCACCTCGTCGTATTCGTGCACGACCTGCGCTTCGTCGACGATCTTGCGGCGCGCGACGACTTCGGACGGATGCACCACGATGCCGACGAAATCGTCATACCAGTCCAGCCCGCCCTTCAGGTTCAGGACCGGCAGCACCGCCTGCGCCGCAATGGCCAGCGCAACCTCGTCGGTGATGACGAAGCCCTGGGTGCCATGGAATTCCTTGTCGCGCAGAAATTCGGCGGCCAGGGTGCGCAGCCGCTGCTGCGCGTCGAAGGGCAATGCGCCAAGAAAGGCATAGCGCGCGAGCGTGGCACGCCAGGCAGCTTCGGGAATCGGGGGCAGGGCGCGCAACCGGCGCAGCCACTTGAACATGGGCCGCGCTAGCGCAGGTCGACGCGCTGCGCGCCGGCGGTGGAAAGGCAGAGCAGCTGCGCACGCGGCGGGTGGGCCGCGGCGTCCCAGTCGCTCAGCACCATGCGCTGCAGGCCGTCGCCCAGGTCGTGATTGGCGGGCCGGTGCGTGTGGCCGTGCACCAGCGTGCGCGCACGCGCCTGATGAAGCCATTGGCGGGCAGCGCCGCCATCCACGTCGGCCCAGCGCGCCGAGGGGTCGCGCTTGCGGTCTTCGCTTTGCGCGCGCATGGAGCGCGCGAGTGCGCGGCGCTCGGCCAGTGGCCTGGCCAGGAACGCCGCCTGCCATTCAGGCGTGCGCACCTGGCCGCGAAACTTGAGGTAGTCGGTGTCGTCCAGGCAAAGAATGTCGCCGTGGCTCAGGAGCCAGCGTTCACCGTGCAGCACCAGCACCGTGGGATCGTCCAGCAGCGTGAAGCCGCATCGAGCGGCCAGCGCCGGGCCGACGAGGAAGTCCCGGTTGCCGTGCATGAAGTACACCGGCAGCCGCTCGGCCGTGCGGCGCAGCAATTCGGCGCACTCGGCCTCGAAGCCTGGGAGGTCGGCCGCGTCGTCGCCCACCCACACCTCGAACAGGTCGCCGAGGATGATCAATGCATCGGCCGGCGTGGTCTCCAAGTAGCCCCGCCAGGCTTCGAAGGTGGCGGGCTCGCCGGCCTGCAGATGCAGGTCGGAAATCAGGTCGACGGTGCGCCATGCGGGCGGGGCGAGCAGCTCCTTGAAAGCCGGGGGTGCCGCCATGTCCGAGCCCATGCCGCGCCGGTCTTTATTCCGAGACGACCACGGCCTTTTCGATCACGACGTCTTCGAGCGGAACGTCGTCGTGGAAGCCCTTGCGGCCCGTCTTCACGGCCTTGATCTTGTCGACCACGTCGGTGCCGCCGGTGACCTTGCCGAACACCGCATAGCCCCAGCCCTGGGCCGAGGGAGCGGTGTGGTTCAGGAAGCCGTTGTCGGCCACGTTGATGAAGAACTGGGCGGTGGCCGAGTGCGGTGCGCTCGTGCGCGCCATGGCAACGGTGTAGTTGTCGTTCTTGAGGCCGTTGTTGGCTTCGTTCTCGATCTCGGCGCCGGTGGGCTTTTGCTTCATGCCGGGCTCGAAGCCGCCGCCCTGCACCATGAAGCCCGGGATCACGCGGTGGAACACCGTGTTGTCGTAGTGGCCGTTCTTCACGTAGTTGACGAAGTTCTCGGACGACTTCGGCGCCTTGACGCTGTCGAGTTCGAGCGTGATCACGCCGTAGTTCTTGATGTGGAGTTCGATTTTGGGGTTGCTCATGAGGGAGTCCTTCTTTCGGATGTTCGGAAATTACTTCGCCAGTGTGGCGGATTTGATGATGATGGGCTCGAGCGGCACGTTCTGCATGCCGCCCTTGTTGCCGGTTTGAACAGCGCGGATCTTGTCGACCACGTCGGTGCCGGACACGACGCGGCCGAACACGGTGTAGCCGTAGCCATCCGGGTTGGGTGCGTTGAGCGAGTCGTTGTTCTTCACGTTGATGAAGAACTGCGAGGTGGCCGAGTTCGGATTGCCGGTGCGTGCCATCGCGATCGTGTACCTGTCGTTCTTGAGGCCGTTGCTGGCTTCGAGCGCAATGGGGGCACGGGTTGGCTTTTGTTGCATTTCAGGCGTGAAGCCGCCGCCCTGGATCATGAAGCCGTCGATCACGCGGTGGAACACGGTACCGTCGTAGTGCTTGTCCTTGACGTACTGCAGAAAGTTCTCGACCGTCTTGGGCGCCTTGGCCTGGTCGAGTTCGACCAGGATGTCGCCCGCCGAGGTGTCGAGCTTCACGCGCGGTCCGGCTTCTGCATGTGCGGCACCGGCGAAGGCGAGGGCGGACGCCAGCACCAGCGCGGCGCGGCGGCTGAATCGAGCGGATTGGTTAAGGACTTGGGTCGTCAAGAAAAGCTCCGGTGTGCGAATGATGTGGGGCTCGGGCCGGCCAATGCAAGCTGCCGCGGCACCGATGCGCCGTGGGCGGCTGCTCGCAGGCTACTACTTGCTCACGCGGCCGACCGGCTTGCGAACTTCGGGCGGTGCCGCCGGCAGCGCCGCGGCATCGGCTTCGGTCTTGGGGGTGAAGATCTGGCGGATCAGCGAGAGCTTGGGCGCAACGCTGGCATTGGTGCTGGCAAATTGCTGCGCGCGCACATATTCCTGGGCCGCGAGGCGGGCATAGACATCGCCCAGGTTCTCGTGCGCGGTGGCGTAATTCGGGTTGAGCTTGAGCGCCTGCTCCAGCGCCGCGCGCGCCTGGTCGAACTTGCTCTGCGATGCGTAGAGCGCGGCCAGGTTGTTGTAGGGCTCGGGCAGTTCCGGGAAGTCTTGCGTCAGCTGCGTGAACGCGGCGATGGCCTCGTTCTGCTTTTTCTGCTCGGTGAGGATCACGCCGCGCAGAAAGCGCATCTGCGGGTCGCGCGGCTTGCCGGCAATGTAGGCGTCGGCCTTGGCGAGCGCCTCGTTCGACTTGCCTTGGCGCAGCAGGGTGTTCACGTCGTCGTAGTCGTTGGCATACGCGGCGGAACCCCACAGGCTGAAGAGCAGTGCAAAGGCGAGGGAGAATTTGGTGAATGCGACGTGCTTCATGAAGCCTCGGCAGGATTGGGAAATGCGGGCCTCGAAAACACCCGGAAGGACACGGCAGTAGCCGTTTATACTGCGCTGCATTGTAGCCGAGGGGCCATGTCCAACCCCTCGCAGCCACTGCCCCGTCACCCCTGAAATACACCGTCGTTCGCCCGTGCCGCACGTGCGCGAAGCGACGCTTTCCGAGCCTCATGAGTCTGCGCATCTACAACACGCTCTCGCGTGAACTGGAGGAATTCTCCCCATTGCAAGCCGGCAAGGTGCGCATGTACGTTTGCGGCATGACGGTCTACGACCTCTGCCATCTGGGCCACGCCCGCTCCATGATCGCGTTCGACCTCGTGCAGCGCTGGCTCAAGGCCAGCGGGTACGGCGTGACCTACGTGCGCAACATCACCGACATCGACGACAAGATCATCCGCCGCGCCGTCGAGAACGGCGAGACGATCCGCTCGCTCACCGACCGCATGATCGACGCGCTGCACGAAGACGCCGATGCGCTCGGCATCGAGCGCCCCACGCATGAACCCCGCGCCACCGACTACATCCCGCAGATGCTGTCGATGATCGGCACGCTCGAGAAGAAGGGCCTGGCCTATCGCTCGGACAACGGCGACGTGAACTACGCGATTCGAAAGTTCCCGGGCTACGGCAAGCTCAGCGGCAAGTCCATCGACGAGCTGCACGCGGGCGAACGCGTGGCCGTGCTCGACGGCAAGGACGACCCGCTCGACCCCGTGCTCTGGAAGAGCGCCAAGGCGAGCGAGCCCGATGAAGTGAAGTGGGCCAGCGAGTTTGGGCCGGGCCGTCCGGGCTGGCACATCGAGTGCTCGGCCATGGCTTGTGAACTGCTCGGCGAAACGCTCGACATCCACGGCGGCGGTGAAGACCTGCAGTTCCCGCATCACGAGAACGAAATTGCACAGAGCGAAGGCGCCACCGGCAAGCCGCTCGCCAACTACTGGATGCACAACGGCTTCATCGTGACCGACAACGAGAAGATGTCCAAGAGCCTGGGCAACTTCTTCTTGATCCGCGATGTGCTCAAGAAGTACGACGCCGAGACCATTCGCTTTTTCGTGGTGCGGGCGCACTATCGTCGTCCGCTCAACTACAGCGACGTGCACCTGGACGACGCCCGCAATTCGCTCAAGCGGCTCTACACGGCGCTCGACCTGGTCGCGCCTGAGGCCGTGGCCATCGACTGGAGCGACCCCTATGCGGCGCGCTTCAAGGCCGCAATGGACGAAGACTTTGCAACGCCCGAGGCGGTGGCAGTGCTGTTCGACCTGGCGGGCGAGGTGAACCGTACGCGATCGCCCGCACAGGCCGGGCTGCTGAAGGCGTTGGGCGGCTGCCTGAACATTCTGCAGAGCGATCCGACGAGCTTCCTGCGCGCGGGCGCGACGCTCGACGAAGCCACCATCCAGGCGCAGATCGATGCACGCGCGGCCGCCAAGGCCGCGAAGAACTTCGCCGAGGCCGACCGCATCCGCAACGACCTTCTTGCGCAGGGCATCGTGCTCAAGGATTCGCCCACGGGCACGACCTGGGCGGCCGCCCAGTGAACGGAACGACCAACCCCATGCCCGCTTCCAGGAATCCGGCGGTCAAGATCTACACGCCGGACTATTGGGAAGAGGCCTGCAAGCACCTGGCCAAGAAGGACCGGGTGATGAAGCGGTTGATTCCAAAGTTCGGAGATGCCTGCCTCGAGTCGCGCGGCGATGCGTTCACCACGCTCGCGCGAAGCATCGTGGGCCAGCAGATTTCGGTGAAGGCCGCGCAAACGGTCTGGGACAAGTTCGCGGTGTTGCCGCGCAAACTGACGCCGGCCAACGTGCTCAAGCTCAAGGTCGACGACATGCGCGGGGCAGGGCTGTCGGCCCGCAAGGTCGAATACCTGGTCGACCTTGCCATTCATTTCGATTCCGGCGCGGTGCACGTCGACGCCTGGAAGGACATGGCCGACGAGCTCATCATCGATGAACTGGTTGCCATCCGCGGCATCGGCCGCTGGACGGCCGAAATGTTCCTCATTTTCCATCTGATGCGCCCCAATGTGCTGCCGGTCGACGACCTCGGCCTGCTCAACGGCATCAGCGTCAATTATTTTTCGGGCGATCCGGTGAGCCGCAGCGATGCCCGCGACGTCGCCGTGGCCTGGGCGCCGTACTGCAGCGTGGCGACTTGGTATATTTGGCGCTCGCTCGACCCGGTACCGGTCGCATACTGAACAACAGGAGAAGACGTTGGCGAAACGAACCTTCCTCGACTTCGAGCAGCCCATTGCTGAACTCGAATCCAAGATCGAAGAACTGCGCTATGTACAGACCGAATCGGCGGTCGACATCTCGGAGGAAATCGACCAGCTCGGCAAGAAAAGCCAGCAGCTCACCAAGGACATTTACAGCGACCTGACGCCCTGGCAGATCACCAAGATCGCCCGGCATCCGGAGCGCCCCTACACGCTCGACTACGTCAACGAGATCTTCACCGACTTCGTCGAACTGCACGGCGACCGGCACTTTGCCGACGACCTCTCGATCGTGGGCGGCCTCGCGCGCTTCAACGGCACGCCCTGCATGGTGCTCGGCCACCAGAAGGGCCGCGACACCAGGGAGCGCACCGCGCGCAACTTCGGCATGAGCAAGCCCGAGGGCTACCGCAAGGCCTTGCGACTCATGAAGACGGCCGAAAAATTCAAGCTGCCGGTCTTCACGTTCGTCGATACGCCGGGCGCCTACCCGGGCATCGATGCCGAGGAGCGCGGCCAGTCCGAGGCCATCGGCCGCAACATCTTCGAGATGGCGCAGCTCGAGGTGCCGATCATCGTCACCATCATCGGCGAGGGCGGCTCCGGCGGCGCGCTGGCCATCTCGGTGGGCGACCAGCTCGTGATGCTGCAGTACTCCATCTACTCGGTGATCAGTCCCGAAGGCTGTGCTTCCATTCTCTGGAAGACCAGCGACAAGGCGCAGGAAGCGGCCGATGCCCTCGGCATCACGGCGCACCGCCTGAAGGCCCTGGGCCTGGTCGACAAGATCGTCAATGAGCCGGTTGGCGGCGCGCACCGCGACCATCGCCAGATGGCCGCCTTTCTCAAGCGCGCGCTCAACGACGCATTCCGCCAGGTCAGCGACCTGAAGCCGAAGGAACTGCTCGATCGCCGCTATGAGCGCCTGCAGAGCTACGGCCGCTTCAACGACACCAAGGCCGACACCGGCAGATAAGCAAGCGCCCCATGAACGAAGCCTTCGAACGCGCGATGGCCGCGTTCGAGCCGGCGCATCTGCCGCTGGCGGTGGGCTTCAGCGGCGGCGCCGATTCCACCGCCTTGCTGGCCGCGTGCGCGTCGGCTTGGCCGGGGCAGGTGGTGGCCTTCCACGTGCACCATGGCCTGCAGGCCGCGGCTGACGATTTCGAACGGCACTGCGCCGCGGTGTGCGAGCGCCTCGGCGTGCCGCTGGTGGTGCACCGCGTCGATGCCCGGCATGCCCAAGGAGACAGCCCCGAAGATGCGGCCCGGCGCGCCCGATACGAAGCTTTTGCGGCAATGGCGCGCGAGGGCAAACCCGTTGGCGCTATCAAATCCATAGCTCTGGGGCACCATGCGGACGATCAGGTCGAAACCCTGTTGCTGGCCCTTTCCCGGGGCGCGGGTCTTCCGGGCCTTGCCGCGATGCCCGCGCATGCGCAGCGCCACGGACTCGACATCCATCGGCCGTTGCTTGCCGTTCCTGGCGCCGATATCCGCGCCTGGCTCGAAGGCCTCGATTTGCCCTGGATCGAGGACCCGACCAACCAGAACGAGCGCTATACGCGCAACCGGATTCGCGCGGTGCTGCTGCCCGCGCTTGGGCGGACCTTTCCGCAATTCCGCGCCACCTTCGCTCGCAGCATCGGCCATGCGGCGCAGGCGCAACAGTTGCTGAATGAACTTGCGGCACAGGACTTGGCCGAGGTGGGCGATCCGCCCCGCATCGCAGCGCTGCAGGCGCTTTCGCGCGCGCGGCAGGCCAATGTGCTGCGCCACTGGCTCATGCAGGCGCACGGCTGCGCGCCCAGTGCGGCGCAGCTGGAGCAGTTGTTGGACCAGGTTCGTGCCTGCACCACCCGCGGCCATCGCATCCACCTGAAGGTGGCCAGTGGTTTCATCGAGCGCAGGGGCGATTCTCTGCATTGGTACAATTCCGGGCCCTCGCCCAAGGCTTCGCGCTGACGGCTTGCAGGGCGCCGCGCTTGCACTCCGGAGTGGAGCGGCCCTTTCTTTTTCTCTGAATTCACCCATGGCATTGATCGTTCACAAATACGGCGGTACGTCGATGGGCTCGACCGAGCGCATCAAGAATGTTGCCAAGCGCGTCGCCAAATGGGCACGCGCCGGCCACCAGATGATCGTGGTCCCGAGTGCCATGAGCGGCGAAACCAATCGCCTGCTTGGCCTGGCCAAGGAGCTTGCGCCGAGCAAACCCAGCGAGGCGCATGGCCGCGAACTCGACATGCTCGCCTCGACCGGCGAGCAGGCTTCGTCGGCGCTGCTGGCCATTGCCCTCCAGGCCGAAGGCATGGAGGCCGTGAGCTACGCGGGCTGGCAGGTGTCGGTGCGCACCGACAACTCCTACACCAAGGCCCGCATCGAGAGCATCGACGACGAGCGCGTGCGCGCCGACCTCGACGCCGGCAAGGTGGTTGTCATCACCGGCTTCCAGGGCGTCGACGAAGACGGCAACATCACCACGCTGGGCCGTGGCGGCAGCGACACCTCCGCCGTGGCCATTGCGGCCGCCATGAAGGCGCACGAGTGCCTGATCTACACCGACGTGGATGGCGTCTACACCACCGACCCGCGCGTGGAGCCCGATGCGCGCCGCCTCTCGACCGTGAGCTTCGAAGAGATGCTCGAAATGGCGAGCCTGGGCTCCAAGGTGCTGCAAATCCGCTCGGTCGAATTCGCCGGCAAGTACAAGGTGCCGCTGCGTGTGCTCTCCAGCTTCACGCCGTGGGACATCGACATCAATGAAGAGGCCAAGTCCGGCACGCTGATCACTTTCGAGGAAGACGAAAACATGGAACAAGCCGTCGTATCCGGCATCGCTTTCAACCGCGAC
>Ga0075365_10000470_pt1 | contig 15196 bp, 14 predicted proteins | sample EndMetdeltDD1765_FD_71387 | JGI IMG/M metagenome (GOLD analysis project Ga0075365, IMG submission 71387) | Populus endosphere microbial communities from Tennessee, USA - Endosphere MetaG P. deltoides DD176-5 | ecosystem: Host-associated > Plants > Roots > Endosphere | place: USA: Tennessee... | reverse complement strand
CGGCCATAGCGAAAGGGAAACACCCGGTCCCATCCCGAACCCGGAAGTTAAGCCTTTCAGCGCCGATGGTACTGCAACCGAGAGGTTGTGGGAGAGTAGGACGCCGCCGGACATACACTCCGTAGGGGCCACCGTCACCGGTGGCCCCTACGTGCATTTCCCCTTACGTTTTCCAGCGCCCGACCGGGCAGGACCAGGAGTCGACGCCGTGGCTGAGCAGCGCCGCAACCAGCGACCTTCACGTGACGGCAACCGCTCCGGGGGCCGTCCGGCCGCCGGCGGTCAGGGCGGGGCCGGCAAGTCGCAGTCCCGGGGCGCGGGCCAGGGCGGCCGCAGCTCGGAGCGGTCCTCCGAGCGCTCGCAGAAGTGGAGCCCGGGGGACGACAAGCGTCCCGCTCGCGGCGGCGACCGTCCGGCCCGAGGAGGGGAGCGTCCCGCTCGCGGCGGCGACCGCCCTGGACGCAAGAGCGACTGGAAGCGACCCGCGGACAAGCAGGGCGACCGCACCCAGGAGCAGGCCGTCTACGACGGGCCCGAGTTGCCGGCGCACATCACCGGTCAGGAGCTCGATCGCTCGATCACCGCTCAGCTCAAGGGGCTGCCGGAGAAGCTGGCCCAGCGCGTCGCCCGGCACCTGGCGGCGGCCGGCGAGCTGATCGACAGCGACCCGGAGACGGCCTACCAGCACACGCTGGCGGCGCGGGCCCGCGCCCCCCGTCTCGCCGTCGTCCGCGAGGCGTCGGGTGAGGCCGCCTACGCGGCTGGCCACTACGCCCAGGCGCTGGCCGAGCTGCGTGCCGCGAAGCGGATGAACGGCGCAACGGCGTACCTGCCGATCATGGCTGACTGCCACCGCGCGCTCGGCAACCCCGAGCAGGCGATCAAGCTCGCGAAGAGCCCGTCGGTCCCCAACTTCACGGCCGAGGCGAAGGCGGAGATGACCATCGTCGAGGCCGGAGCGCGGCGCGACATGGGTCAGTTCGACGCCGCCCTGCGCACGCTCGAGCTCGCCCCGCTGCAGTCGAAGAACCGTGCCTCGTGGGTGGTCCGGCTTCGCTACGCCTATGCCGACACCCTCGAAGCGGCGGGACGCGAGACGGACGCGCTGGCCTGGTTCCACCGCACCTACGCGATCGACAGCGACCAGCTGACGGACGCCGCGGAGCGGGCCGAGGCCCTGGAGAAGCGGCAGACCGAGAGCTGATCCTCAGCGGCCCAGCATGCTCACGCGCGCGGCGGCACCGGCGGTCTGCGTCGCCCACCTGGCCCCCTCGCGGTAGCTGACCCGCACCGCGTCGATCGCCGCGGTGCCGGCGAAGTCGCCACGCACCCGCAGGACGATGGTGTCCCCGCCGTCGAGGACCTCGCCGTCGGGTGGGACCAGCCCGGCGCAGAAGGTGCTCGGGTCCGACGTGACCCGCGGGGCGCCGTCGATGCACAGCAGGGGCTCGACCTCCACCGGGACGTCGGCGCTCACGTGGACCTGGACCCCCGCGACCTTCAGGCTGCGGTCCGGGTCGCCCGCGACCACGGCCAGGTAGACGTCCTGGCCGACCGGGGTCGAGGTCACGATCGGCTCGTCGGCCGTCGCGAGAGCCGGCGGACTCGTGACGAACCAGAACACCAGCCCCAGGACCACGGCCACGGCGACGGTCCAGACGGCCAGTGAGCTGCGCGGGCGGCGTGGTAGCTCGAGTGGTCCTCCGGCGTTCACACCGTGAGGGTAGCCACCTTCTCGATCGCTTGACCGGTGCCGGGCTTCGCGGTTCACTCACCAGTGGTCACGAGGAGGTCACCAATGCTGCGGTTCTCGGGTGCAGGCGTCAGCGACGTGGGTCGGGTGCGACCCCACAACGAGGACGCCGGCTTCGTCGGGCCGTACGTCGCGCTGGTGGCCGACGGCGTCGGGGGAGCGGCCGCCGGGGAGGTGGCCGCGGCGACCGCGGCGTACGCCGCCTCCGCCACGGCGCTGGCGCGGTTCCTGGACCCACCGGAGCTGGTGATCGCGGAGGCGGTCGAGGCCGCCCGGACGGCGATCCGGCGCGGGGTCCAGCGGGACCTCGATCGTCTCGGGATGGCCACCACCCTGACCCTCCTGGTCTGCGACGGGAGTCGGGTCGTGCTCGGACACGTGGGGGACAGCCGTGCCTACCGGCTGCGCGACGGTGTCCTGACCCGGTTGTCGCGGGACCACACCTACGTCCAACACATGGTCGACACCGGGCAGCTCAGCGCGGCGGCGGCCCGTCGCCATCCCTGGCGCAACGTGGTGCTGCGCTCCCTCGACGGCGACCCGGAGGACCAGGGGCCGGACCTGACCCCGGTGCCCACGCGGCCGGGCGACCGGCTGCTGCTGTGCAGCGACGGGCTCAGCGACCTGGTCGACGATCAGCGGATCGCGGAGGTGCTCCGGCTGGCCGACCCCATGTCGGCCGCGGCGGTGCTGACCCAGTCTGCCCTGGTCGCAGGCGGCAAGGACAACATCACCTGCATCGTGCTCGACGTGGTGGACGGCCCCCTGGTCGTCGGTGACGGCCAGCTGCTCGGCGCCGTCCGCCAGGTCGAGAACATCGTCGACGCGGCTGCCGTGCGCCGGCGATGAGGGAAGCGGAGCGGCGCACCGAGCGTTCCGCTGGTGCTCAGGCGCCCCATGGGTCACAATAGGAGCACAACGACATACGTGTCATTCGAGGCATCCGACACCTCCAAGACGAGACCGCTGGGGAAGGCGTAGCTCGCGCCGGAGATGGAAGGAGGTCACGGTGACCGCACGCACTGCCACCCGTACTGCGACGAGGGGCGTCTTCTACGTCCACTCAGCGCCGTCCGCCCTGTGCCCGCACATCGAGTGGGCCGTCGGTGGTGTCCTCGGCGTGCCCGTGAGCCTGGACTGGACCCCTCAGCCGGCTCAGTCGGGCAGTTACCGTGCCGAGCTGTCCTGGTCCGGTGACGCCGGGTCCGCCGCCGCCATCGCCTCCGCGCTGCGCGGCTGGAACCAGCTGCGCTTCGAGGTGACCGAGGAGTCGACGTCCGGCACCGAGGGCTCGCGCTACTCCTACACCCCCGAGCTCGGCGTCTTCCACGCCGTCACCGGCCTGCACGGCGACATCATGATCCCCGAGGACCGGCTCAAGGCCGCGGTGGTCAAGGCCGCCCTGGGCGACACGACGCTGCTCGTCGAGATCGACAAGCTGCTCGGCAAGCCCTGGGACGACGAGCTGGAGACCTTCCGGCACGCCGGCGAGGGCGCCCCCGTGCGGTGGCTGCACCAGGTCGTGTGAGGACTACTTCTTCCGCAGCTTGAACGTCGCCGGCTTGACCCAGCCCTCGACGTACTCGTTCGGGCCGTTCTGCACGCTCAGCAGGCCGCGGATGAGGAAGCGGCCGGTCCGGGTGGCGTTGCGGCAGATGGGGAAGTGGTCGGAGCCCTGGAGCTCGTCGACCCCGGTGAGCTGGGCGGCCGAGCCGATGGTCTCGCCGTCCGGGTCGATCAGGAACAGCTCCAGGCCCCAGTCGCCTTCGGGCGGCTGGAGCGACCAGGAGTAGGAGTAGCTGCGGCAGCCCTTGCGGAGCTTGCCGCTCGTGGCGGTCACCGATCCCCACTCCCAGTGCCGCACCGTGTCCGCCTCGGCGCCCTGGGCGGGCGCCGGGGTGGACACGACGAGGAGGGCGGGGGCGAGCAGGGCTGCGGCCATCGATCCGAGCATCGTCTGGCGGAGCATGTCGTTCCTCAGCAGTTGGATGTGACGGGCGTCTCTCCAACGTAACAAGCGTGCGTGAGGTTATGCCCCGCCGGGGTCAGAGCGGGATGTTCCCGTGCGAGCCGTGCCGGACCCCGACCGCCTGGACGGCCTCGTCGATCGCGCGGGCGATCGCGGAACGGGTCGCGGTGGGGGAGACGACCTCGTCGACCACACCGATCTCGACCGCCTTGTCGACCCCGCCGGCGATCCGCTCGTGCTCCGCGGCCAGCTCGGCCTCGACCTGCGGGCGGATGTCGGGGGCCACGTCGGCCAGCTTGCGCCGGTGCAGGATCCGCACCGCCGCCACCGCGCCCATCACCGCGACCTCGGCGCCGGGCCAGGCGAACACCTTGGTGGCGCCCAGGGAGCGGGAGTTCATCGCGATGTAGGCGCCGCCGTACGTCTTGCGGGTGACCAGGGTGACCCGGGGGACCACGCACTCGCCGAACGCGTGCAGCAGCTTCGCGCCGCGCCGGACGACTCCGTCCCACTCCTGCCCCACGCCGGGCAGGTAGCCCGGCACGTCGACCAGCACGATCAGCGGGACCCCGAACGCGTCGCACATCCGCACGAAGCGGGAGGCCTTCTCGGCCGACAGCGAGTCGAGGCAGCCGCCGAGACGGAGCGGGTTGTTGGCGACGACTCCGACCGTGCGGCCGCCGAAGCGACCGAGCGCGGTGACGATGTTGGGCGCCCAGCGGGCGTGCAGCTCCTGCACGGTGCCCTCGTCGAGGACGGCCTCGACGAGGGGGTGCACGTCGTAGGCGCGCTTCTTCGACTCGGGCAGCAGCGCCTCGAGGTCGCGGTCCTCGACGGCGTCGACCCGCAGGCTCCCCTGCGAGCCGAGCAGCGTCGCGACGCTCCGGGCGCGGTCGAGCGCCTCCTGCTCGGAGTCGGTCAGGATGTGGACGACGCCGGAGCGGCGACCGTGCGGCTCGGGGCCGCCCAGGCGCAGCATGTCGACGTCCTCGCCCGTGACCGAGCGGACGACGTCCGGGCCGGTGACGAAGATCCGGCCCTCGGGGCCGAGGATCACCACGTCGGTGAGGGCGGGTCCGTACGCCGCGCCGCCGGCGGCGGGGCCCAGGACCACGGAGATCTGCGGGATGGTGCCCGAGGCCTGGGTCATCACCTGGAAGATCCGGCCCACGGCGTGCAGGGACAGCACACCCTCGGCCAGCCGGGCGCCACCGGAGTGCCACAGGCCGATGATCGGGGCACGGTCGGTCAGGGCGCGGTGGTAGGCGTCCATGACGACCTGGCAGCCGCTGTGCCCCATGGCGCCGCCCATGACGGTGGCGTCGGAGCAGAAGGCGACCACGCGGGTGCCGTGCACCTCGCCGACCGCGGCGAGCATGCCGGAGTCGTCGTCGGGGGAGATCAGCTCCAGGGTGCCCTCGTCGAAGAGCGCGGTCAGGCGGTGGACCGGGTTGCGCGGGTCCTGCTCGCGGGGGAGCTTGGTCGGCTTGCGGTCGGTGTTCGGCTTCTCGGGGGCCACGGTCATCAGATGCTCCCGTAGACGACGGCCACGTTGGCGCCGCCGAAGCCGAAGGAGTTGTTGAGTGCCGCGATGTCGCCCTGGGGCAGGTCGCGCGGCTTGGTGGCGATGTCGAGATCGACCTGGGGGTCGAGGTCGTCGAGGTTGATGGTGGGGGGGACCACCCGGTGCTGGAGGGCCAGCACCGTGGCGATCGACTCCAGCGCACCGGCGCCGCCGAGCAGGTGCCCGGTCATCGACTTGGTGCTGGTCACCACGACCTGCGAGACGTGCTGGCCGAGGGTCGCGTGCAGCATCAGCCCCTCGGCGATGTCGCCCTGCGGCGTCGACGTCGCGTGCGCGTTGACGTGGAAGATCGACTCGGGTCCGATCTCGGACTCGGCGAGCGCGCGCAGGATCGCCCGCGAGCCGCCGCGGCCGGCGGGATCCGGCTGGGCGATGTCGTGGGAGTCGGCGGTGATGCCGGCGCCGAGCACCTCGGCGTAGATGCGGGCGCCCCGGGCCTGGGCGTGCTCGAGCGACTCGAGCACCAGGACCCCGGCGCCCTCGCCGAGCACGAAGCCGTCGCGGCCCGTGTCCCAGGGGCGGGAGACCGTCGTCGGGTCGCCGGCGTTCTTCGACAGCGCCATCATGTTGGCGAACGCGGCCATGGGCAGCGGGTGGATCGCCGCCTCGGTGCCGCCGGCGACGACGACGTCGGCGCGGCCGAGCCGGATCTGGTCCACCGCGAGGGCGATGCCCTCGTTGCCGGAGGCGCAGGCCGAGACCGGGGTGTTGACCGCGGCCCGCGCTCCGACGTACAGGCTGATGTTCGCGGCGGGCGCGTTCGGCATCAGCATGGGGACCGCGAGCGGGGAGACCCGCCGCGGCCCCTTCTCCTTCAGGGTGTCGTAGTTGTCGAGCAGCGTGTTGACGCCACCGATGCCCGAGGCCATCGCGACGCCGACCCGGTCACCGTCGATGCTGCCGTCCTGGACGGAGCCTTCGAGGCCGGCGTCACGCCAGGCCTCCATCGCGGCGACCATGGCGAACTGCGAGGACCGGTCCAGGCGGCGGGCCTTGACCCGCTCGAGGACCTCGGTGGGCTCGACCGCGACCCGGGCCGCGATCTTGACCGGCATCTCGGCGGCCCAGTCCTCGGTGAGGTGGCGAACGCCGGAACGGCCGTTGACCAGGCCGTCCCAGGTGCTGGCCACGTCTCCGCCGAGGGGGCTGGTGGTGCCCAGGCCGGTGATCACGACACGGGTGCGACTCATCTGCTGATCGACTCCTTCGGGAGGGGGTGGAGCGCGGCCGTCAGGCCTGGGCGCGCTCGATGAAGGCCACGGCGTCGCCGACGGTCTTGAGGTTCTTGACCTCGTCGTCGGGGATCGAGACGCCGAACTTCTCCTCGGCGGCCACGACGACCTCGACCATGGAGAGCGAGTCGACGTCGAGGTCGTCGACGAAGGACTTGTCGAGCTGGACGTCGTCGGCGTCGATGCCGGCGACCTCGTTGACGATCTCGGCGAGGTCGGCGCGGATCTCTTCGGTGGTGGCCATCAGGCGTGGTTCCTCTCGGTGGGTTGGGTGGTGCTGGTGGTGCGGGATCGGGGGCCTCAGGGAACGACGACGACCTGGGCGGCGTACGCCAGGCCGGCGCCGAAGGCGATGAGCAGCGCGGTCTCGCCGGACCGCGCCTCGCCCTCGCGGATCATCCGCTCGAGCGCGAGCGGGATGGAGGCGGCGGAGGTGTTGCCCATGTCGGCGATGTCGCGGGCGATCTTGACGGTGCCCGGGAGCTTCATCGACCGGGCCAGCGCATCGACGATGCGCATGTTGGCCTGGTGGGGGACGAAGCAGTCGAGCTCGTCGGCCGAGATGCCGGCGCGGTCGAGCGCCTGCTGGCCGATCTTGGCCATGGCGAACGAGGCCCAGCGGAAGACCGGGTTGCCCTGCATGGTCAGGTGCGGGATGACCGGGTCGTCGGAGGCGATCACGTCGCGCCAGTCCTCGCGCTGCCGGATCAGGTCGAACTGCTCGCCGTCGGAGCCCCAGACGACCGGACCGATGCCCGGCGTCTCGCTGGGACCGATCACGGCAGCGCCCGCGCCGTCGGCGAAGATGAACGCCGTGCCGCGGTCGGTCATGTCGGTGATGTCGGAGAGCCGCTCGACCCCGATGACCAGCACGTAGCGGGCCGAGCCGGCCCGGACCATGTCGCTGGCCATGCCGACGCCGTGGCAGAAGCCGGCGCAGGCGGCGGAGATGTCGAAGGCGGCCGCCTGGTCGGTGCCGAGCTCGTGCGCGATCGCCGTGGCGATCGCGGGCGTCTGCAGCAGGTGGCTGACGGTGGCCACGACGACGCAGTCGATCTGGCGCGCGTCGACGCCCGCCTTCGCCAGCGCCTCGCGCGAGGCCGCGACCGACATCATCTGGACGGTCTCGTCGGGGCCGGCGATGCGGCGGGTCTTGATGCCCGAGCGCTGCTGGATCCACTCGTCGGAGGAGTCGATGGCCTCGACGATCTCGGCGTTGGGGACGACCCGCACGGGTCGGTAGGCGCCCACCCCGAGGATCGCGGTGTGCTCGGCGCCGGTGCTCGGCTTCAGGGTCGTCATCTCAGGCCGCGCCTTCCGGGTGCAGACGCAGGAGCGGCTGGCCGGGCGAGACCAGGTCACCGTCCTCGACCAGCCACTCGACCACCTGGCCACCGTGCGCGGCGGTGACGCTGATCCGGTCGCGCAGGCTCGCGACGTCGCCGATGGCGGCGCCGGCCGGGAGCACGTCGAGGTCGGCGGCCTCGCCGGCGATGTGGAAGGTGCCCTTCGCGGGGGAGACGACCATCCGCCAGGTCGGGGTGGTGTCGATCGACGACGCCTCGCCGTGCTTGGCGCAGAAGGCGCGCGCGTCGTCGAGCTGGTCGGGGGTCTTGAGCGCGAAGGTCTCGACGCCCTTGAGGGCCCGCTTGGCGATGCCGGTCAGGGTGCCGGCGGGCGGCATCTCCAGGATGCCGGTGACGCCGAGGTCGGCCATCGTCTCCAGGCACAGGTCCCAACGGACCGGGTGGGCGATCTGGCCCACGATGCGCTTGAGGACCTCGCGACCGTCGTGGACGACCTGGCCGTCCTTGTTGGAGATGACCGGCGTGCGCGGGTCGTGCACCGAGACCGACTTGGCCAGCGTGGCCAGGTGTCCGACGGCCGGGGCCATGTGTGCGGTGTGGAAGGCGCCGGCCACGCTCAGCGGGACCAGGCGCGCCTTGGCCGGCGGGGCCGACTTGAAGGCCTCGAGCTGCTCGAGGGTGCCGGCCGCCACGATCTGACCGGGCCCGTTGTCGTTGGCGGGGGTGAGGCCGTGGGTCGCGATCGCCGCGAGCACCTCCTCGCGGTCGCCGCCCAGGACCGCGGTCATGCCGGTCGGGGTGACCGCAGCGGCGTCGGCCATCGCCTTGCCGCGCTCGCGCACCAGCACCATGGCCTGCTCGGCGGTGATGGTGCGCGCGCCGGCGGCAGCGGCGAGCTCGCCGACGCTGTGGCCGGCGACCGCACCGATCTGGCTGAACGCATCAGAGGGGTGCGGGAACAGCTCGAGGGCCGCGACCAGGCCGGTGGCCACCAGCAGCGGCTGGGCGATCTGCGTCTGCCGGATCGTCTCGGCGTCGGCCTCGGTGCCGTAGTGGGCCAGGTCGAGCCCGGCCACGGTGGAGAGCCAGGTGAACCGCGACGCGAAGGTCGAGTCCTCCAGCCAGGGAGTCAGGAAGCCGGGTGTCTGGGCACCCTGCCCGGGAGCGACGATGACGAGCACGGAGCCCACTCTGCCGTGACCCGGGGCGCGGATCGCCTCCGGCGCGCACGAAAGTCGGACCCCAGTCTTTGTGGGAACCCTACAAATCGGCGGTCCGGCCGGACTGGCGCCCGAGGACCAGGGCGAACTCCAGGGTGAAGGCGTCGCGGTGCTGGGTGGGGCTGTAGCCGGTCAGCTCGGCCGCCTGCTTGAGGCGGTACCGGACGGTGTTGGGGTGCACGAACAGGGCGCGGGCCGTGGCCTCGATCGAGGATCCGGTCTGGAAGTACGCCGCCAACGTCTCGATCAGCGTCCCGCGGGCGCGCACCAGGGGCAGGTAGACCTCGTCCACCAGGTGGCGGCGGGCGTGGCCGTCGCCGGAGAGGACCCGCTCGGGCAGCAGCTCGTCGCTCAGCACCGGGCGCGGCGCCTCCGGCCAGCCCGAGGCCGAGCGCTGGGCGGACGCCGCGGCGCGCGCGGAGACGTGCGCCGCGCGCAGGTCGGGGGCGACCGGGCCGACGACGACCGGGCCGTCCGCGAACAGCGGCGTCACCGCCTCGCCCGCGACCCGCGGGTCGTCCACCCCGCCCAGGAGCACCACCAGGCGGTCGCCCTGGACCGCGCAGAGCGCGTCCATGCCCGCGGCGCGCGCGAGACGTCGTACCTCGTCGAAGAGGTCGGTCTCGGTACGGCGGACCGGGGCGGTGCCGAGCACCACCACGACCTCGCCGCTGGCGGACCACCCGAGGGCGCTGGCGCGCGAGAGCAGCGACTCGTCGGCCTCGGCCCGGAGCACGGCGTCGACGACGAGGGCCTCCAGCCGGGCGTCCCAGGCGCCGCGCACCTCGGCGGCACGGGCGTAGACCTCCGCGGTCGCGAAGGCGACCTCCCGGGCGTAGCGCAGCACGGCGGCGTGGGCGTCCGGAGCGTCCTCGGGGCGCAGCAGGTCGTCGATGTTGCCCTCGACCACCTCGATCGAGAGCCGGATCAGGTCTACGGTCTGCTGGAGGTTGATGACGCCGGCCAGGGTGCGGGGCGCCGCACCGAAGATCGAGGTGGCCAGCGCGGTGCCGTCGGCGCCCGGCACCCGGTCGGCGTCCTTGCGGTACCAGTCCACGAAGCCCCGGATGCCGGCCTGGACGATGCTGCCGACCCAGGAGCGGTCCTGCGCGCTGAGGTCGCGGAACCAGGCGTGGTCGGTCTCCATCCGGCTCATCGCCGCCGTGCTCAGGGCGCCCGCGGACCGCTGCAAGGCATCGGCGTTGCGGGATCGGGGTACTGCGGTGCTGCTGCGAGCCACGCACCGAGGCTAGTTGATGGCTCGACGGCACCTGGTTGACGTGGTCCACTCGGGTGGTTTCCCGCTCGACGGTGGGAAATGCGAGTCATGGTGGACCGGTTGGCAGAAGCCGGAGCGGCCATCTGGTTGAATCCGGCACCTATCCGCCCAGTGAGGAGGACGCGGTGTCCGACCAGCGTCACGAGGTGCAGTACCTGACCATCCACGGCCACCGCCGTGCGTTCGTGAAGGTCGGCGAGGGGCCGGCGGTCCTGCTGCTGCACGGCCTGGGCTGCGACCACACCACCTGGGAGCCGGTGATCGACGCGCTCGCGAAGCGCTACACCGTCATCGCCCCCGACCTGCTGGGTCACGGCCGCTCGGCCAAGCCGCGCGCCGACTACTCGCTCGGCGGCTACGCCAACGGCATGCGCGACCTGCTGACCATCCTCGGCATCGACAAGGTGACGGTCGTCGGCCACAGCTTCGGCGGTGGGGTGGCGATGCAGTTCGCCTACCAGTTCCCCGAGCGCACCGAGCGGATGCTGCTGGTCGCCTCCGGCGGGCTCGGCCCCGAGGTCAGCCCGGCCATCCGCGCGATCACCACCCCCGGCTTCCACCAGGTGATGGGCGTGCTCACCCTGCCCGGCCTCCGGCACGCCGGGGTGCTCGGGCTCCGGGCGCTGTCGGCGTCAGGTCTCCGGCCGGCCCGCGACCTCGGGGAGGTGGCCCAGGTCTACGACACCTTCAAGGACCCCCAGGCGCGGCACGCCATCCGGCACGTCGTCCGCGCGGTCGTCGACTGGCGCGGCCAGCTCGTCACCATGGCCGACCGGGCCTACCTCACCGAGGCGATGCCGATGGCCGTGGTCTGGGGCCGCGACGACGCGGTGATCCCGGTGCGCCACGCCAGCAACGCCGCCGCCCTCGCGCCCAAGGCGCGGGTCGAGATCCTCCCCAACGCCGGCCACTTCCCGCACAAGGACCACCCGCAGCGGTTCGTGAAGATCGTGCACGAGTTCATCCGCTCCACGCAGCCCGCGACGTACTCGCGGGCGCGCTGGCGCCGGCTGCTCAAGGACGGGCAGGTCGGACCGCACGGGCCGCTCTCGCCGGTCCCGGACGTCACCACCGCCTGAGCGCCTCGCCCGACAGAACCTCGCACCACGGAACGAGGGCGGTGACCTCGCGGTCACCGCCCTCGTTCGTCTCACCGGCTTTCGAGGCCCGGGCCCAGCGGCCCTTCGCACCTCGACCAGCGCCGATCAGGCGTCGCCGCCCTCCTGCTTGACGCCCGCGGTGGCGGTCGGGTCGTCGATGCGGTACGTCGCGAACGCCTTCTCGACCTGCGAGCGGTCGATCTCGCCCTGGTCGGCGAGGGCCTGGAGGGCCTGCACGACCACCGACTGCGCGTCGATGTGGAAGTAGCGACGAGCCGCGGGCCGGGTGTCGGCGAAGCCGAACCCGTCCGCGCCGAGCACGCGGTAGTCGGCCGGCACCCAGCGAGCGATCTGCAGCGGGACGGCCCGCATGTAGTCCGAGACCGCGACGACCGGGCCCTGCACGCCCGACAGCTTCTCGCTGACGTACGCCGAGCGCGGCGCCTCGCTGGGGTGCAGCAGGTTCCACTCCTCCGCAGCCACGGCGTCGCGCGCCAGCTCGTTCCACGAGGTGACCGACCAGGTGTCGGCCTGCACGCCCCACTCCTCGCTGAGGATGCGGGCGGCCTCGCGGACCCACGGGAACCCGACGCCCGAGCCGAGCAGCGTGACCCGCGGGCCCTCGCCGTCGGCCTTGGACATCTGGTGGATGCCCTTGAGGATGCCCTCGACGTCGACGCCCTCCGGCTCGGCCGGCTGGTGGACCGGCTCGTTGTAGACCGTGAGGTAGTAGATGACGTCCTCGGCGTTCTCGCCGTACATCCGCTCGAGGCCGTTCTGCATGATGTGGCTGATCTCGAAGGCGTGCGCCGGGTCGTAGTGCACGACCGCCGGGTTGGTCGCGGCCAGCAGCGGCGAGTGGCCGTCGGCGTGCTGCAGGCCCTCGCCGGTGAGGGTGGTCCGACCGGCGGTGGCGCCGATCAGGAAGCCCCGGGCCAGCTGATCGGCCATCGCCCAGATCGAGTCGCCGGTGCGCTGGAACCCGAACATCGAGTAGAAGATGTAGAACGGGATCATCGGCTCGCCGTGCGTGGAGTACGACGACCCCGCGGCGGTGGCCGAGGCCATCGCGCCGGCCTCGGAGATGCCCTCGTGCAGCATCTGGCCCGCGGTCGACTCCTTGTAGGACAGCAACATATTGCGGTCGACCGACTCGTACTGCTGTCCGGCCGGGTTGTAGACCTTGGCGCTGGGGAACATCGCGTCCATGCCGAACGTGCGGTACTCGTCGGGCGCGATCGGGACCAGGCGCTTGCCGATCTCGGGGTCGCGCATCCAGTCCTTGAGCATCCGGACGACGGCCATGGTGGTGGCGACCGGGTTCTTGCCGCCGCCCTTCTTCAGGTCGGCGTACATCTTGTCGCCCGGCAGGGTGAGCGGCTGGGCCCGCAGCACCCGCTTGGGCACCGAGCCGCCGAGCTGCTGGCGGCGCTCCATCATGTACTCGATCTCGGGGGCGTTGGCCCCGGGGTGGAAGAACGGCGCGGCGCCGGTCTCCTCGTAGGCCCGCTCGAGGTCGCGGTCGGAGATCGGCAGGTAGAGGCGGTCCCGGAACTTCTTCAGGTCGTCCTGGGTCAGCTTCTTCATCTGGTGGGTGGCGTTCTTGCCCTCCAGCGCGTCGATCGTCCAGCCCTTGATCGTCTTGGCGAGGATCACGGTCGGCTGACCGACGTGCTTCTTCGCGGCGTCGAACGCGGCGTAGACCTTGCGGTAGTCGTGGCCACCGCGCGGGAGCTTCTGGATCTGCTGGTCGGACATGTGCTCGACCATCTTGCGCAGCCGCGGGTCGCCGCCGAAGAAGCTCTCGCGGACGTAGGCGCCGTCCTCGACGGAGTAGGTCTGGAAGGCGCCGTCGGGGGTGCTGTTCATCTTGTTGACCAGCACGCCGTCGACGTCGCGGGCCAGCAGCTGGTCCCACTCGCGGCCCCAGACGACCTTGATGACGTTCCAGCCGGCGCCGCGGAAGTTGGCCTCCAGCTCCTGGATGATCTTGCCGTTGCCGGTGACCGGTCCGTCGAGCTGCTGCAGGTTGCAGTTGATGACCCAGGTGAGGTTGTCGAGCTCCTCGCGGGCGGCGATGCGGATCGCGCCGAGCGACTCGGGCTCGGCCATCTCGCCGTCGCCGAGGAAGGCCCAGACCTGCTGCTGGCTGGTGTCCTTGATGCCGCGGTTGTGCAGGTAGCGGTTGAACCGGGCCTGGTAGATGGAGTTGATGCCGGTCAGACCCATCGAGACCGTCGGGAACTCCCAGAAGTCCGACATCAGCCGGGGGTGGGGGTACGACGGCAGCCCGGCGCCCGGTCCGTGCTGGACCTCCTGGCGGAACCGGTAGAGCTGCTCCTCGGTGAGCCGGCCCTCGAGGAACGCGCGGGAGTAGACGCCGGGGGAGGCGTGGCCCTGGATGTAGATCTGGTCGCCGCCGCCGGGGGCGTCCTTGCCCTGGAAGAAGTGGTTGAAGCCGACCTCGTAGAGGCTGGCCGAGGACTGGTAGGTGGCGATGTGCCCGCCGACCTCCAGGCCCTTGCGGTTGGCGCTGGAGACCATCACGGCGGCGTTCCACCGGATGAACGCACGGATGCGCCGCTCGATCTCCTCGTCGCCGGGGAACCACGGTTCCCGCTCGGGCGGGATGGTGTTGATGTAGTCGGTGCTCCGCAGCGCGGGGACGCCGACGTTCATCTCCCGGGCTCGCTCCAGCAGCCGGAGCATGACGTAGCGCGCTCGCTCACGTCCGCGCTCGTCGACCAGGGAGTCGAAGGAGTCGAGCCAGTCGTGGGTCTCGTCGGGGTCGATGTCGGGCAGCTGGGTCGGCAGTCCCTCGTGGATCACAGCAGGGGTGGTGCCGCCGCGCGTGCCGGAAGGAGTGGGTGAGTCTTCGGTCACGGGTCCCATCGTGTCACGCGCCCCGGAGCGGAGAAATCGTACCCACGAGTAGTCCCACGGCGGGGGTGACGGGCGCCGCATGCACGGATCCGGTGGTACGTCGTCCAGCACGGCCGGTGTGGACAGAGGTTGCGCCCTGGCCCGGACTCCGCTGGACTACACCCCACATCTTTGGCGAGACCCCGATCACCGGGCACCCGGTGATCGCACCGATCAGCTTGGAGGACGTCAGTTGAGCGCGACCGCGGGTGGCGGGTCCACCCAGACAGGGGCTGCTGGAGCGGCTGACCGGCTGGGGTTCAAGGCCGGCATGGTCATCCAGGAGCTCGGCTGGGACAACGACACCGACGACGCCCTGCGCGTCGCGATCGAGGACGCCATCGACGGGGACCTGGTGGACGGTGACTACGGCAACGTCGTGGACGCCGTGCTGCTGTGGTGGCGCCAGGAGGACGGGGACCTGGTCGACGGGCTCGTCGACTCCCTCACCGACCTCGTCGGGGGTGGCCAGATCTGGCTGCTGACGCCCAAGGTGGGCCGGCCCAACGCGGTCGACGCCGCCGACATCGCGGAGGCCGCGCCGATCGCGGGGCTCTCGCAGACCACCACCGCGGCGGTCAGCAAGGACTGGGCGGCGACCCGCCTGGTCGCTCCGAAGACGCCCGCCTGACGCGGCCGTCCGCCGTAGGCTCCCTCACGTCGGATAGGAATGTCTTCGTGCTGCAGAAGGTGATCGACCGCGCCCAGACCGCCGGCACCGGCGCCCGGGTGCTGGTCGGCTCGGGCATCGTGCGCCCCTACTCGCCCCTGGTGCTGGCCCGGCTGCTCCGGACCGTGCGGGCCTGGGGGACCGGACCCGCCGGCGGGT
>Ga0075365_10000469_pt1 | contig 15200 bp, 20 predicted proteins | sample EndMetdeltDD1765_FD_71387 | JGI IMG/M metagenome (GOLD analysis project Ga0075365, IMG submission 71387) | Populus endosphere microbial communities from Tennessee, USA - Endosphere MetaG P. deltoides DD176-5 | ecosystem: Host-associated > Plants > Roots > Endosphere | place: USA: Tennessee... | reverse complement strand
GGCCCGTCGTTCCACAACAACGCCATGGGCGTGCTGGTCGACGCCGGTGCTCGCTTCCCGCCCGGAACCACCTTCCCAAACCATGCCGTCATGGGCGTCCAGGTTGATGAGCAGCCGTATCAGGGCAAGCAGGGGCTCCGGGTGAAGGCGATTGATCCAGGCTCCGCCGCAGAACATGGCGGGATGCTGATCGGCGACGTTGTCTTCCAGATCGCTGGCAAACGCTGGAAAGACACGAGCGGGTATCTCGACGCGACGGCGAAAGCCGCCGAGACACCGACCTACGAGGTCGTCGTCGCGCGAGACGGCAAGCCAGCGAAGCTCTCGCTTGAGCGCGCGTTCCGACCGGCGGTGACCGCGCCACCGTTCGTGCCCGTCAGTGCTGCGTCGCTCACTGCCGCTCCTGTTGCCGGAACACCCTCGATCGCCGACGAACTGGGGAAGTTGGCTGCGTTGCGAGAGAAGGGTTTCCTTACTGAAGCTGAGTTCCAGGCGCAGAAAGATCGCCTCCTCCGAACCAACTGAGATTGGGCTAACCGAACTAGGCGCTGATTAAGGGCCGCGTTATTCTATAGGGGCGGCGCAAAGTGGCTGACAGAAGATCGCTAAGGGAGGAAGTTAGTAGAATTGCGAACGCTCTGCCGGCCGGAGCAGAGATACAACGCGTATTGTTGAATTTGGATGACCCGGCAAATGATAGGGCATCGAAAGATCGCTATATCGCTCTAGTCGCCGGCAACGCGGTGCATCACTCACTTATAGGTGCTATGACTGCCCAGGCCGGTTTTTCGACACCAAACCCTGACATCAAGTTCGCAGCAGCTACACAGTCCGCGCGTGCTCGTGGACTGGTGAGCGACCTCGAAGCAGAAACCATCGATTGGATTCGTGAGGTTCGAAATGCCTTCGCTCACGCGTCCGCGCCATTGAGTTTTGATGAACCGTTCATTCAGGCGATGGTTGAAAATATTCACTGCCACCCTGTTTCCGATTGGGCCAGTTACTTTTCCCCAGTGTTTCCGGCGCGTGAGCAATATGCTTTAGCGTGCGGAGAGTTCTGTAGAATGCTTCTTTCCAATGAACATGCTCATCAAACAGTCGGCGATGAGCCTGAAGAAACGCAAGCGCCGCAATGATTCTCAATGGCATGGTGGGCGCGGCACGGTCAGTGTAGTTAGAGAATTTTCTGGTCAACCCACGCGCGATACCCGCCGATCTTCCCCCACCCCAATATGCCTGAGGGGTTGCGGCGAACGCGCCCGTCGTCCTACGTCCTCGGCTAGTATGGCACTCAGCTATTATCCCTCGCCCGGCGAAATTGTTCTTTGCAATTACGGCACCGGTTTCATCGCCCCTGAGATGGTGAAGCTGCGGCCGGTCGTAATCGTTTCGCCCCGGTTGCGGAAGCGCGCTGATCTTGTCGCTGTCGTGCCGCTCAGCACCACCGCACCGAATCCGGCCGAGCCGCATCATTGCAGCTTCGCGCTCGCTGTTCCGCTACCCAAGCCATATGATGCTCCGCAGATGTGGGCGAAGTGCGACATGGTGGGGACCGTAGCGCTATCTCGGCTCGATCGTTTTCGCGACGGACGCGTGGCTGGCGCTAATGCGCGGCGTTATACGACAGGTAAGGTCAGCGCGGCTCAGCTCGTCGATATTCGTAAAGCGATCCTCTGCGGGCTGGGGCTCTCTTCATTGACGATTCATCTATGAGGGCATATATCGACAGCCGTTCCCGCTCTGCTTCGGCATCGGGCTTGGAGACTGTCTCTTCACTGGGGCAGCGGGTCTCGTGTCGGCGATAACAAGCTTGCGAGACCGTCGTGTGTTCGGAAAGGCCCTGCCGGAAACGGTGGGGCCTTTCGCGTAAAATTGGGCAGCCAACTTAACTATCTGTCGAGCGTTGCCGCCAAGGGAACAGCCGATTCAGCGATCCCGCGCAGCCGAGACAAACTGATCCTGCGCTGGCCGTTCTTCGCCATGGGCCTTGCCTGTGTCCAGGCTGGTTCGCCCGGACCGTCGTAAACGATCTCCGCCTCTTCCGCCGAGACCACGCGCAACACTACGAGCCGGGCGCAGGTCGCGTACATTGCTACGGCCTTCCCCGCCGTCATCTTGATCTGGACATCGCCGTCGTTATCGTAGGCGTCGTGCCCCGGATGGGATGGGGGGTAGAGCGTGAGCCCAAGAGCTTCTGCCGCCACGACTTCGCCGATCGAGCCCACCAGATGTCCATCGGGGGTGAAGGGACGGCCTGGATACCGGGCCGCCAATTCCTCGGTGGCGCGATATATGGCGGCGACTTGCGGGGGGAGGGGTATCCGGCGCGACATGCCGGGAGAATAGGACTGCTAGCTAAACAAACCGTTGTATTTTGCCCCCCGGCCACTGTGCGGGCGCTACCCCAACATCTCCACCCCATCCGCATGGCGCCGCAGCAGATCGGCATATCGGGCACCCCGGCCGCCGTCTTCGTTGCCATCGGCCATCTTCGCGAAGTTCCAGGCCGCAGTCAGCATCAGGCCGATGCCGTCCGCCATCTGCACCGGACGGCCCTCACGCTCGGCGGCGCTGGTCATGGCGCTGAGCGCGATTGCGGCGATCTCGGCTCCGTCGCCCTGAAGGAATGCGGCTTCGGCGAGCTGGACGGGGGTCGGTTCGGGCATTGTGGTTATCCTATGGATGAGGCTCGTTCCTGTGCCTACAGGAGTGCACGCCGTTGCCGGCGATAAACCGCGGCCTCGCCTCGTTTGGCGCCAAACGAGGCGGCCGCGTTGATAATCGCGGGAGCATTCGCCCGCACAGTTTCCACGGCGACGGGGCCGGACACCGATACGATCCGTGCGTTGAGGTCTTGTGTCAGCTCGACGCGAACCACTGCGACGCCTGATTGCCCGGCGCCGGACGAGGCGACGGCGTTCAGGGCATGGTTCGGGACGACAAACCCGCTCCCACCCATCCTAACGATCTCCGGGCCGCGCTCGCCGACAAGATAACTCTGGCCTGCGGACACGGGACCACCGGATGCGCGGGCGCCGGCGATGCGCCCTGCGAACACCTTGTCGAAGTTTGCATTCAGCCCAGCGGTGTTGCCGCCGATCGACCCGCCACCGAACAGCGAGCCGAGGCCACCGCCGCCGAACAGGGCGTTAGCGAGGGGGCCGAGAACCTGCTGACGGATGGCCAGTTCAATGAAGTCGGCGAGGAGGTCGCCCATGACGCCATGCAGACCGAGCGCGTTCTTCGTGGCATCCCGGAAGGCGCTGCTCATGCGCTCCAGGCCTTTCACAGCTACGTTTTCGTAGGCGTCGCCGAGGTTTTCGGCTTCGACATTGAGGTCGCGCAGATACTTCTGGCCGGGCGTCAGATTGTCACGGCGGACTTGCTCGCGCTTCCCTGCGGCGAGAATATTCAACCGCTCCAGATCGATCGCGGCGGCGCGCTTGTCGGCATCGTTCGCGGTCCCGGAATCTCGGACCGCCTCCAGCGTCTTGCGCAGATGATCTTCCTCGGCGTCGACCAGGGCGAGCGCGAGGCGCTTGCGTTCGGCAGTGCTGTCGGTGAGATCGTATTGTTGCTGGAGGGCATCCGACCGGGACCGGTATTCCGCGTCGGCGACCTGCTGGCTGTCACGCTCGATCTGGACGCGCTTGTCAAATTCCACCCGCGCCCGCTCGGCTTCGGCAAGGAAAGCGACCTGTTCCAGCAGCTGCTTCTTCTGGACCTTGCCGTAATCCTTGTTGGCCCGGATGTCGTCCTCGGTGCGGATGCGGGCCAGTTCGAGGTTGCGCAGTTCCAGCTCGGCGCGATCCTCGGCATTCTTGGCCATGGAGGCATAAGCGGAGTTCGTCTGTGCGACCAGGCCGGCTAGTTCATCATTGAACCGGCTCGCGATCTCGGCGGGGCTGGGGCCGGAACTGCCCTGCCGCCACCGCGTTTGCGACCGGGAGACTTGTCCCCAGCCACCGGGCCGACAGCGGGTGTGTTCCCGGCAACGGCGTCCAGGGCACGCCTGAGGCGTGCCGACTGCTGCTGGTTGGTTTGCTCGGCCGCGCGAAGGTTCGCCTCCGCTACGCGTTCCTTCTCCTGGCCGATCGAGAAGGATGAGCCAAGGCCGATGAACGAAGGGTCGGCCCCGGCCTGAACGGCAGCCGCGTCCGATTCCCGCATCGAATCTGTTCGCGCCCTTGCCCGGGCCAGTTCCGCTTCTGCGAGGAGCAGGCTGTATTCCGCGCTGATCTTCTTCTGCCGTGCATTCTCGGCTTCGGCCTTCGCCGCAGCCAACGCGGCAGCGCGCGCCTTGCCGTGAGCCGAGGCGAGCTTGTCGACAGCATCGCTCGTCGTTTTGGTATCGGCCTCAGCTTCCTTGAGGGCCTTGGCGTATCGTCCGGTGGCTTCCGCCGCGCCATGGGTCTGCTGGTAGGTGTAATAGATCGCCGCACCGAGAGCGAGCACGGCAGCCGTGACGATGCCGCCGCGCATGCCCTGCATGGCGAAGCTCAGGGCCTCGATCGACGTGGCGGCGCCGAGCGCACGCGCCTGCAACGCGAACATCGCATTGGATGCAAGTACGGTGGCGCCGGCGGCGGCCGTGGCGCCGACGACATAGCGGACGCCGAGTACCGTTGCGATCGTCGCGAGGGCAGGGATGATGGTATCGAGATTGTCGGCCAGGGCGCCGAGCGTTTCGCCAAGAGCGGCGGATACCCCGTTGGCCTTGTCGGCTTCGCCGAAATAGACCGTCAGCGAGTTTGTCAGCGCCGTGAAGCCGCCTGCCAATGTCAGCGTCGCCCTGCTGGCCTGACCCGCCAGCACCTCGGAGCCAGCCAGGATTCCCCGGAAAAATTCCTGCGAAGTCACCTTGCCATCGGCGATGTCCTCCCGAAGCTTGGCGACGGACCCGCCCCAACGCTCGCCTGCGGCAACAACTTGCAATAGCGGACGCAATCCGCCTTCATTGATCTGGTTGAATTCCTCGGCGCGCACGATGCCGGACGACAAGGCTTGGGTAAGGCCCAATATCGCGCCGGACGCCGCCTGCGTGCTCGTTCCGGTAATTTTCAGCGCCTGCGCGGCGGCCGTAGTGATTTGGAGGAGTTGGCCCCCCGAAGCGCCCAGATCCTGCTGCGCCTGTTGAGCCTTGCCATAGAGATCGGCGAGTGAATTGATCTGCACGCCGTAGCGGGCGCCTGTTTGCAGCAAGCTGTTCTGGACCGCTGCAAGGTTCTGGCCCTCAAGCCCTGCAACTCGCAGCGAATTCTGCAACCGCGTGAAATTGTCGAGCAGCCCCACCAGCTCGCGCCCCGTGAAGGCACCGGCAAACACGGCAGCCAGCCCCCGAATATGACCGCCGATCGCACCGGACGAGCGCGCCATCTCGCGCTCCAGTTGCTTGATGCGCTGCTCCTGCCGGCCGACGCCCTGCTCGACCGCGCGCGTGGTGCGATTGATATCGGCGAGATAGCCGTTCACCCGCGCGTGGAATTCGAAGATGACGGGATCGATCTCAGGCATTGGTCGACGCCTCCCGGCTACGGGATTCTACGGATGCGCCCGGTTCTTCGGCCGGCGCGTCGGATGAGGCGGGCTTGGCGAACATCGCGTGGTCGTTGCCGTAAATTTGCACCGCGAGGATATGCCAGGCCAGCGCAGCGGCTTCCGCCAACGGCCTTGCGGGAAATACATAGTCTTCCAGCAGTTCCTTGGCGCGCTGCGGACCCACCTCAGATTGCAAGCCATCGACCGTCGCGAGATTCCCGCCGATCAGCGCCAGCCGGATCGTCTCACGGATGCCTTTCACCTCGGCATTGGTGCCGCCGGCGTAGAACGCGCGGCCTGCATCATCGATACCGATACTCTGCTGGAGATGCCATGCCAGCCCGAGCATGACCGGGCCGTTGCTCTCCAACTCGCGGACCTGCGGCAGCTTGAAGCCGAAACGATATTCGCCATCGGCGAACGGGAGGGTGATTTCGGTGATGCAGGTCATGGCTTGTGCCTCCGGATGGCGTCATTGATGCGGCGATTGAGGATCTTGAGAGCGCGGGGCCTAACCTTGTCACGGGCTGGCCTGAGATACGGACGCGCGGCCATGGTCGACGTGCCGAACTCCAGCGGGGCGGCATGGTCGGCCTCGGACGTGACGCGCGCCATCAACGGTTCGGGCTGAGAGGTTTCGATATGGGCCTGCAGGTTGCCGGTGTCGCGGTGGGGAGGCTCGCCAGGGGCGCTCGGCTGATGCCGCTTCCCGCTGGCGCTGCCGGCCGAAATCAACCGGTGCGCCTCGGCTCTGACGGCATCGGCGCATTCTTGCAGCGCGGAATTGATCGCGATGAAGAACATGCGGTCGCGGAAGCCGCGCATCCTGCCGCCGATGGTGTCACGAGGGCCGGCCATCAGAAATTGTCGATGTTGTAGGTGGAGCCGGAGTTTAGCTCTGACAGCGCCCAGACAAGTGCATCAGCGCGGTCTGGCGAGCCTTCGCCGACGTAGCCGGCACCGGTCATCGAGCACATCTGGTCTTCCAGGGCGTCGAATGTCCCGCAGTGCGATACCTTGCCCTGTTCGTAGAGCGCGGCGACGGGTTCTGCCCGGGCGACCTTGCCTCGGCTGGCTGTGACCATGCGCACCGGCAGATTGCGCGATGCCGTGCGAAGGACAGCCTCGACCATGGCGCCACCGAAATTCCGCTCCGCCACGACGCGATCGGCATTCCAGCGCTCGTAGGCCTGGACCACACGGCGCGCCCAGCCATCGGGGCTGAGATTGCAGCTGACATCTTCCAGCACATAGTATCGACCGTCCGGGCCTTTGCCGGCCACCACGATGCCGATGTCGTCGCCCTGGCCGCCTCCGGACGTGCCAGACGGATCGACCGCGACGACGATGCGCTGCATATCGGGCGCCGAGCGCAGGCGGCATTCGTCCATCATGGCGGCTGTCCAGAGCGCACCCTGGACGTCCTCCAGAAGCTCGGCGAACAGCTCTTGTCGTCCTAGCCGGGTGCCTTCGTAACGGTCGCGCAGATGGGCCAGCGTGCCTTCGGGCAGATTGGCGGCATTATCGAACGTCGAACCACTGGTGACCATCGCACCGGCGGTGCGTACGATCTTGCGGATCAGCGGCGTCGGCTTCGGCGTCGTCGTCGCGATCACCTGCGGATGCTTACCCAGACGGAGACCGAATAGCATCTGATCCCATGCCGCAGGGTCCGGCCAGGCAGCAACTTCATCCCCCCAGGCGCGATGATGCTGCGGGCCGCGAAGACGCTCCGGCTCGGTCGCGCTGAACAACTTGTACCGAGTGCCGTTCCACAGGATCAGCTCGCCCAAGCTGCGATTGTAGGTGTCGATGCAGGCCTTCGGCAGGACCGCGAGAAGGCCCGACTCGCCCTCAACGCAAGTGTCGCGAGCATCCTGGAACGTCGGCGCAATGATGGCGATGCGCGAGCCGGCATTCTGCGCGCCGAACCAGGCAACGTCCTCAGCTCCCGTCCGCGTCTTCCCCCAGCCTCTCCCCGCCAGGGCTAGCCAGATCGGCCAGTCGCCCGGGGGTGTCAGCTGGTCGGGCCGTGCCCTCGATATCCACTGTGCGCGTGCCTGTGCCGCGGCTCTGTATTGCGGCGGCAGCGCCTTCAAGTGCGCCTGCGATGGCGGCGAAGGCATCTCCAGCGTCGACATTCAGACCGACCCCCAGCGTGATTGGTTTATCGGCGAAGGCGTTGGAAAGCTTGCCCAGGAACCACCTTTCAGCGTCGAAAGCGAGGCGGCCCTTGATGGGGTCTTCGCACGTTCGCGCGGCTTGGACGGCGCGTTCGGCCCGGTCATGGAAGCCGATTTCCCGCGCCTCCATGATGCGCGCGGCCAAGTCGTCGTCGCCCTTGCTCCAGCGGAATACGGTGCTGCGATCGGGCATGCCGTCTTCCCGGCAGATTTCGCCGAGCGAACGGCCTTCAACGAGGCCGGCGACGATGCGATCGACGATGGCGTCGTTGCGAATGCTTGGTGTCGACATGGGGCTTCCTGTGAAGGATGGGGGGCACGGCAAGCGGAGCTCGGGGCATGCCTGCCGTGCCTTCCGACGCTGAGTTCCAAGTGCTCGCGTCGAAAATGGGTGCCGCGCGCCGCAGCAAGGGGAGGGGTATTCACCTTGCTGCGAAGCGCTGGCGTGTGGAGGGACAGGGCCATCACCGTGGCGCAGCTTTGGCAGGAGCGGCGGTCGGCGTGACGATCATGCCGGCGGCTTCGGCACGTTCCACCTGATCAGAATAGAGCTCGCAGGTCCAGAGCTGGTAGCCCAGACCGAAGATGCCATTGGCGTGGTGGAAGGTGAGGGTGCCGTGTTTATCGTCGGTGCGCTGGACCGTGTACCACCGACGCGAGGCTTCGCGGGCCTCTCGTTGCAGCCGCGCGGCCCGCTGGGATTGCAACTGCTCCTGATAGGCTTCAGCTTGCCGAGCTATCACCCCGTCTTCGTCCGGCCATGCCATTCCGCGGCGTTCGAAGTGGGGAAGCTGCATATTTGCGAAGCGGAACACGTTGGAGAAGCCCTCGGGCCAGAGCCCGTTGGAAGTGAGCCCGCGCGCGATGCACTCGGCGTTGTCCAGTCGCGGCCGATCCTCGGGCAAGCTGGCGTTCACAGCGGCCAGGACCGGCTCCTGCGCAGCAAGGCGCTTGTTCAGGTCGACCAGCGTACTGATCGCAGCTGCCCCTTCGGTTTTCAAAGCCTCGGCCAGGGCATCCCGTTCGGCAAGCACCGCGTTGTATTTTACGGCCTTCGCAGCATTGGCCTGGGATTCCGCCAAGGCCTTCCGCTTTGCTTCGAGTGCCGCCAGAGCATTGCGGTGCCGATCGCGGTCGTGCTCGGCATGGGCGGCGGCCACGCGCGCGGCGCGGGCATCATCGCTGGGCACGCGAGGATCGACGGCACGCGCCATCTGCTCTTCGGCATCGGCAATCGCGGCAGCCAGAGCGGTTCGGGTGTCCTCGATCGTAGCCTCTACATCGGCAAGACGGGCGGTTTCGTTGAGTGCGGCGCGCTGGCGATCTTCCAGGGGCTTGGCCATGTCAGCGTCCCCCGCGGTTCGTCAGATCAGCGATCATTCGGTCGCGCGCGTCATTCGCCAGCTGGGCTGCAGTATCTGCGGCGGCATCGAGGGCTGCGAGACGGGCGGATGCAGCGGCGTTCGCCGCATTCGCATCGGCGATAACCTTGGCCTCATCCTCGGCGCAAAAGGCCGGCGCGTTATCGCCGAGGTGGGCGTGGCTGAGATCGTGGATGTATCGAGCGCGAGCAACAGCGGCGGTCGCGGCGGCGATGTCGGTTAGGAAAACGGGGCTGTGGGCGTTGTCCAACATCGCGATGTTGAACCTGACAGAGCCACCCTCGCGAAGGACTCTGTTGCCATCGACCAGCTTCCAGTTTCCGTTTGGATCAGGACGGCCCTGGTCATCAACATACATGGTCATTCTAGTGCTCCCTTGCCCCGAGGTACGGGGGCGGCGCATCCGACGTGTTGTCGAATGGGGAGAGCGTATGGTCGGCCTTAGGCCGGCGTTACCGCCGTCAGGATTATTTCTCGTGCGCTGGGCCTTGTTGAGCATCTGGCGAGATGCGAGCTGCTGTCGGTTGAGTCGACAGCAGACAGGGCATCGACCGCAGGGGTGTCCAGTGGAAGCGGACGCCCTTGGCGGCAAAGGGTCTATGCTCAACATATACCATTGGCGTGCCTCGGAACATCGACGGCGCTGCACGGTTTATCTCACGCACATGCGCCTACGACCCGCGCAGTGCCGACAAAACTTGGGGCTTGTCGGGATCGGGAAGCCCCCTTTTTGACGACGCGGATCAGGTGGGAGCAGGAACTGCCGCACGATCGCCCCGCAGCATGGCCTCGACGCTCACGTCCTCGTCGACCATGGGCCAGTGTATTCCCGACCCTCCTGCGCAGGCCCGCCAGTTGGCGCGCTGCTCCGGGGCGGCCTTGAGCAAGCGCGGATACCAGGCGAGCGGTACAGAGATCGTTCGGCCATCCGCCAGCGAGACGGTGAGATCGGTGTCAGAGCAGCGAACGTCTGCAACGACTATCGGCTGGATTTCGGTCATCGATCAACCTTTCAGTGAGGTGCTTAGGCGACGTGCAGACGTCGGCGGCCATGCTGGCGCACGTATTCCGCGCGGGCTAATCTCAGTTCCTGTCCGCCGCTCTCATCGATCCAACGACAGATGCGTCGCCAGTTCGTTCGATAATGCTCAGCGATGCCGTCCCACCCCATCTCCAGGTATCGCTCGCGGAAGTCATCCGGGCAGTGGCGGATCGCGTAAGGCTTCGTGGTCGTCGTGAGCGAGGGATATACCCGTTCGCGAGGATAGCTAAGGTTTCCGCGTCCGCCGCCCATGCCCGCGCATTTGCGGGTGGCTGGGGTGGGGCGTTACCGCCGTCATGGGCGGTGGGGTCGAAACTGCGCGTCCGAGCCACCTCTACCCAGTGTGCATCAAGCGATAGCGGTCCGCTCGGCCGCACACGTCGATCAATCAGTTCACTAATTGCAAACCTGCACGCTTTAAGCTGCATACCAGATAGACTTGGAAGGCAATTGATGAACTGGAGTGAAGCACTCGCTCGTTTCGCGATCGTCATGGGCATCGCGTACGCGCTGTTCATCAGCTACGTTATCATCACGACAAATCGGTTTATCCAAGCATCTTGGCAGTACATCTCTATTCACCGAGTTGAGACTGTAACGTTTATTGCCATTGCTGCTTTGCCTGCGGCATGGATCATTGCGGGGCTGCGTAAGCCGAGTACGGATCGTCAAAAAGATCAGCCTCCTCCGGGAAAATGATGGCCTGAACAGCACCCTAGCAGACGCACCATTTGCAAATCCCGATATGGCTCGTCGCCCGCTCAGCCTCCGTAGAAGGGCGCTTAGGTCGGCACATCAGGATGATGTGTGGGAGCCAGTGTGGTGACCATCGGGGCGGCATAGGGAGAGGGGCAGCAATCCCACGGCACTGATGGTGATCTCTGGCTCTTGGGTAAGGATTCGAACCCCCGAAACCGACTCCGGCAATCCGCTGCGGGCGTTGGGCCAGCCTCGCACGCGCACGCGCGTAACCGGTGTGTCTGGCAACCCACGGTACTCATCCCCCCAACTCCGACTTGCTGCCCCAGCCGTCGAGCAGATGATCGTCCTCATCTACATCGGGTGCGTCGGCCCCAAGGGACGCGCCCGGTATATACGTAGTATATAGAGTGTGTGTGGTGCGGTGTTGTGCTGCGGGTTGTGCGGTGTTGTGCGGCAGTGTTGTGCAGCCGTTGTGCGAGGCGTTGTGCGAGGCTTCGGGAACCTCCACGATGATCGTCTTATCGCGCCCGGCCTTCTTGTCCCGGACCGTCTCAGACCGGATTTTGCCGATGCTGTAGAGGCGATCCATTGCCCGCTTGAGGGCTGCTTTCTTGAGCCCCCTGGCTTCCGGCATTCCTTCGAATTGCGAGGGCGCGTAGTTGGGGCCAGACGAGGGTCCGACCGCACGCGCGTCACCCTGCGCAGCGCGCTCGCGCAGGCAGGCGAGGAAGGCGCCGTTCTCGCCGGTGGCTTGGATGATCTTCGACATTTCGGCGCGGGTATCGTCCGGCAGGTCCTCGTCGCGGATGAGTGCGAAATCGTGCCAGCGGAAGCGCAGCACCTCGTCCGGCCGCGCGTAGTTGGCCTTGCCCACCGTGAGGATGCGCTCATCAGGGTCCATGCCCGACTCAGGGCGCTCCAGCACCAATTGCGACCGCACGGCGTTCAACCAGGCCGTGGAGCCGCTGTAGCTGTCACCTGCCTTATTCCGGTGGGCGATCAGGAGAATAGTCGTGCCGAGCTCGCGGCACAGACTGTAGAGCAGGTTAACGAAGGCGGTGACCTGGCCGCGATCGTTTTCGTTGCCGGCGAACATATGGGCCACGTTGTCGAGCACCAGCATGTCGGCGCCGGTGGCGATCAAGGTCGCGCGCAGGCGGGCGAACGCTGGCGTGGGCCGGACGCGGTTCTCGGCGTCGAACGTGGCCAGCTCGTTGTTCTGTACGCCCCGGACACTGGCGAGGTGCAGTTTGCCGGCGAGGCCAGTCCTCGGGATGCCCACGGCGTCGCAGATGTGCTGGTGAATCCAGTGGAGGCGGTCGAAGTCGTCTTCCGCCGTCTCGTAGAGCGTTACTCCCGGCTCAAGTTCCATACCCAGCAGCCGCTTCCCCGCAGCGCGGCACGTCGCGAGTTGCTGCCCGAACGTCGACTTGTTCGTGCCGCCGTCGCCGGTCAGCAACGTGATCTCATGCTTGGGGATGCGCCCGGCCAGAACGAAAGGTTTCGGCGACGCCTGCGAACTGGCCCATGCGTCCAGGTCGGCGAGAGGCAGTATCCCCGCCTCCTTAGGCCCGTCGATCGTATCGCCGGTGAGGGGGGTGAACCCGGGCCGAAGGTGGGTGGAATGGCCTTGTTGTCGCGCGTCGAACGCACGGCGCACCGCATCCAAGCCGAACTGCCTCTCCAGGTCATTGGCGTCAATGTTCTCATCGTCACGGCCACCTGGGAATTCCCTGGCGATGCTGGCCTCGCGCTCGGCGCGCTCGATATCAGTCCAGTCCATCGCCATCCTCCATGAGACGCTCGGCCATGTCGGCGCACATGAGCAGGCGCCGACAGAACAGCGCGACCTCGGCCAGAAGATCCACGGGCTGGGGGGCGAAAACGTATCCGTTTGCACAATCGCAGACCGTCCAGAGCAACGCCCTCGCGGCGGCGCTGGAAGAGCGGGTGACGCGATAGCTGGCGACGTTGCGGCACGACATGATGCGGCGTCGCTGCTCGTGCTCGTCGTCGGGAATGCCGCCGAGCAAGGTGCGAATGGGATCGGCGACAGGGTGGATCACTGGCGCGTTCATGCGTGCCCCCCTTCCACCGTCGCAAGCCAGATGAACCGGCCCGGCGCGAGTTTCTGGATCAGGGCCAGCCACGCGATCTCCTGCTCCGGACGGGTCTCGATCAGCATGACATGCTGGCGAGCTATTGCCGCCGTTGCCGCCACCGCAGTGTACGTAATGGGCTGCGGTTCGCTGGATACGACGGCGAATGCACGGCAGGCGCGGATAGCGCGGCGCACAGACGGCAGATGGAACCCGCTGGGCCCGGCAGCCTGGTCGAAGTCGTCGCCGATGATGACAATCGCCGGCCGGCCGGGGTCGTTAGGGATGCGGAAGGGTTCCGCCGACTGCCCGACGAAGAGCATGCCGACGTGGCGATCGCGGACGGTCTCGATGATCGGCCTCAGGTGAGGGGGCGACGCATCAAGCGCTGCGGTGAGGCGTGCGCGACTGGCTGGCGCTGAGATGACATGCCGGATCGTCATGCTGCATGTCCTCCGTTGCCGAGATCGCACATGACGAACACGCCGGTGCCGCATGTCCGCGCCAGGTCCTCGGCATAATCGAGCGCATCGGCGATCGCGGTGAACGACCGGCCCTTGCCAGCGGCGAGTGGGCACAGATGGGGTTCGACTTCAAACCCGCCGAATGGAGAGCGGTCGACCAGGATGGCGCTGCGGTCGGGGAAGGGGATCAGGTCAACCATGATGCGCCTCCCCGAAGGCCATCGGCGCGACGATCGCGGCGAGGCTCTGAGAGATGCCGAGACGCCGCAGATATTGGCAGCGGGCAGCGGCAATGCTATATGCGTCGGTGTCAGCTCGATCATGCAGACATCCGACGCTCTCGGTCTTCGCCGGACCGGGGGCGTTTCGCTTTCTGGTCATGGGATCAGGCCGCCTCCACCAGCGCGCGAAGGTCGCTGGCGGGGATAAGCGACATTCGCCCCACCTTCACTATGCGCAGCCTGCCGGCCTCAACGAGGTTGTATATCTGGCGCTCGCTGCAATCGAGTTGCTTGGCGGCGTTGCGGATACGGTATGCCACCTGATCGGCGGCTTCATTGCCTGGGGTTTGCATCTGACTGCTCCATGCGGGTTGCTGCATGGAGGGTTGAATATGCACATCGCAGGCGGCTTTCCGCCTATTCGATTGGAACTGGAAAAGACCTATTCCATATCAAGTGCGATAGGTCAGGGTATGGGTGGCTTTCGATCTAAGGGGGTGCCGGAATAATCAGCACGATGGAATATGTTCGCGCATTCCGTGGTTTATAAATTGGGCGAACGCAGGGGGCACCGTGGCTGTGGCGAGCCAACGCTTGGTGCGCCTGTAATAGGTCAAAGCAGCGTCACATTTTTCGCGCGATGCAGCAAATTTGTCTACGGCGACGGGTAGGGCGTCTTTTTTCTTTTTCCCACCTTTGATCAGGTCTTCGATGAATTCGCCGATCTCCATCCACTTGTACCGGCTATCTATCCCTTTGAATAAATCAGCGTTCTTTTTATTGCCGGTCAGCTCGAGTCTAGTGCCATCCGGCGTGCCGCTTTCGAGTGCATCGGCTAGGGTTTCTCGCACCACTGGATGGATCGGCTCTGACGAGCGCAGCAGTGCAATCAAGTCTTTTGACCAATCGGCGCTGAAACCTCGCAGCGCGAAAAACGCGCGGCGGTTTAGTTCCGTATCGTTATCGTCCGCTGACATCCTGCACCCCTGTTATCCGGCCCTCGCCAGTTCGACCACATTGCCGCCCCCACCAGACACCGACGGCGCCACGAAGCGCCCCCAGGCATCCATCAACGCTCGCCGCATGTCGCGCAGATCGCTGCGGAGGTAGGCCTGCTCCGTCTTGTTCCCGACGCTGTGCGCCAGCGCCATTTCGGCGACCATGGCGGGCACGGTCGGCATCTTCTCGGCTGCCCAATCACGGAAGGCGCTGCGAAAGCCATGGACGGTCTCTGAGCGGCCGGCGGCGCGAAGGGCAGCGGTAAGCGTCATATCGCTCAGGGACGAGCCTGGACGGCTACCGGGGAAGACCAGCCCATGACCTCCCGACAGCACCTTGGCGCGCTCCAGGATTGCCACAGCGGCTTCGCTAAGGGTGACAGTATGCCGCACCCCGGTCTTCATCAGCTCGGCCGGCCGACTCCATGCCCGATCGTCAATGTCGATATGCTCCCAGCGCGCGGAACGCACTTCCCCGGATCGAGCCGCGGTCAGAATGGTGAACAACAGCGCAAGCCGGCCGGAGGTATCCTCTTTGCCGAGTTGGTCCGCCGTGAAGTCGGGTACATCT
>Ga0075365_10000468_pt1 | contig 15201 bp, 14 predicted proteins | sample EndMetdeltDD1765_FD_71387 | JGI IMG/M metagenome (GOLD analysis project Ga0075365, IMG submission 71387) | Populus endosphere microbial communities from Tennessee, USA - Endosphere MetaG P. deltoides DD176-5 | ecosystem: Host-associated > Plants > Roots > Endosphere | place: USA: Tennessee... | reverse complement strand
AGGCGAGCCCGTTCAACGAGTGCTCGCATGCCTATCTCGCGGCAACAAAGGCCGTGCTGCTATCGATGCGGAGCATGGGCGGCGAGGCCGTCGAAGCCGAGACGATCGTCTCGGCGATCGATGCCGGCATGGTGCTGCGCGGCCTGGCACTGATCACTTGCCAATTCAGTGGTGAGGCGTTCAATACTGCAGATGTCATTCGTCCGTCGTGGAAGGACGTTCCGCTGCATCCCGCCAGTTTGGCGACGTTGACGGCGCTCGCGGCGGCAATCCTGGCTCTCGTCTATTGCGGGCGGCGCCTGCTTCGGTGGATCGCGCCCTAGCTCTTCTCCACATCGCGGTCGAAGTGCGTCGCAACCAGCATGGCTGCGAGGTGGACGGTATTCTTCGCGCCGTAACGCTCCTTCATGCGCTCCAGGCGGTGCTCGACCGTCCGATGCGAGATTCCGAGATCAGCAGCGATCTCCTTGGCCGTCGCGCCTTCGGTCAAGAGCTGGATCACCGCTTCGTCGGTCGCATCCATGCGGGCCTGCTGTTGCGGCGGATTGAACATGAAGCGGCCGTTCGAGACGGTCAAAAGCCAGGATGGGCGCCGCGCCGTTGTCTTTTGCGGAAGGATCAGCCGCTCATATCCGAGGTTGACGCCAAGCACCCTCGTCTTGACCAGTTCCATGGACGGCTTCTGGGTGGCGATCACCTCGCGATAACGCGGGATGACGGCCGTCTCCATGTAGGCGCGATCCTTGAATTCGCCGATGCGTTGATCGGCGAAGAGCTTGTTGATGTTGAGAAGACGCGAACTGAAGCCGGAGGGGCGCACGACCTTCAGTTGCCATTGTAGTGGATCCTCACCGTCGAGAACGACAAGCGTCATCCTCATCCTGATCGTCAGAAGGTCGAGGACGTCCCGATAGATGTCTTCGGGCGCGGCAGGCGACTGTGATGTGGTATGCAACCACGCATCCAGCAGCTTCTGCGTGACAGTGTGAAATGAAGTGTCCTTATTCATCAACCCATACGCGATATCTGGAATCGATGTGCCACAACAACCCAAAATGGCTAACGGTTCAATAGCCGACAATGCCCAAATCGTCGTAAGGCTTTAATTTGAAAAATATATTGCTTTCCGTATCTATTCTGAGGTGAATTTGCACTTGTACGAATTACTCGTTAAACGGGTTTGTGGTCGCGGGTATCGAGAGGCAGCTCGCAAGGCATCTGGCAAAACTATAGCGCGTAGATTGCAGTAACGGCTCTGTCATCTGGCGCCCGGTGAACCGTCACTGGTATCAATCCCCGGAGTAGCGCTGTTCACGCCAGGGATCGCCATACATGTGATAGCCGTTCTTTTCCCAGAAGCCTGCAGCATCGCCCGTCAGCAGCTCGATACGCCGCAACCATTTTGCGCTTTTCCAGAAATAGAGATGCGGAACGACGAGCCGCATCGGGCCGCCATGATCTCGCGTCAACGGCAAGCCTTCCCAGGAGATTGCGAGGATCGCATCCTCGGCAGCGAAATCGGAGAGCGGCAGGTTGGTCGTATAGCCATCATAGCTTGTCAGCATGACATAGTGCGCTTCCGGCTTCGGCATTGCCTGATCGAGCAGGTCGCGGGTCGATACACCCTTCCATTTGTTGTCGTAGCGCGACCACGTCGTCACGCAATGAATGTCGGTGACCTTGGTGCTCTGCTCGAGGGCCTGGAAGGCCGTCCAAGTGAGATCAAGCGGGGTTTCGACAAGTCCGCGGACTTCCAGACGCCAGGTATCGGTCGAGATGATCGGCTGCTGGCCGAGATCGAGGACCGGCCAATTCTTAACGAGGTGCTGACCGGGTGGCAGGCGCTCGGTTTCCAGGCGACTGATACGGCCCGTCAGGAATTTTCCTTCGGATGCCCACCTGCGCTTCGACGTGGTGAGCTTGCTGTCTGTCGGGGTTTGATCGTCGCTCATCGGTGGGCCCTTTCGCGTTGCGGCGATTAGGGCATTCGCCTTCAAGCACTGTCAAGCGCGACATTGGATGGCAAATGCCGCGAGCAGAGGGCCGCCCTAAGCGGCACTTTCTCAGCCGGCGGAAGCGGCGGTGAAAACCGCCAACTGAGCGGCGAAGGCACGCTTGTATGCGGGCCGCGCTTCACCGCGCGCGACATAGGCGGAGAGATTCGGATAATCGTCGAGCATGCCCGATCCTTTCACCCTCAGCAGCACCGACACCATCTCGAGGTCACCAGCACTGAATTCGCCGTCGAGCCAGTCGGCATCGCCAAGCCGGGCGGAAAGTTCCTCTAGCCGCTTTCGGATGCGTTCCTCGATCATCGACCGGCGCTGCTCGTACCAGGGCTGGTCGCCTTCCAGGTACCTGGCGATTTCGCGATCAACGATCGGCGGCTCGATCGTGGTGAGCGCGGCGAACATCCATGTGATCGCTCGCGCTCGGGCATTCGCGTCGTCCGGCAGCAGGCCAGCATGGTGCTGCGCGATATGGAGCACGATTGCCCCCGATTCGAATATGGCGAGATCGCCTTCTTCATAGGTCGGAATCTGTCCGAAAGGTTGAAACGCGAGGTGCGCGGGTTCCTTCATGGCCTTGAACGAAAGAAGACGAACGTCATAAGGCTGCCTCACTTCTTCGAGCGCCCAGCGAACGCGCATGTCGCGCGCCAGGCCTTTGCCGCGATCGGGCGACCTTTCAAAGGCGGTGATTGTGATCGTCATCGCTGCTCTCCATAGCTTGTCTGTCTTGAAGACGACTGACTAAACGGGATTCCGACACTTCATGCTCGAGATAATCCTCGCGATCAGTTCAACCACCGCTGAAAGGATACATTCCCGGGTTTCTCGCCAGCGCAGGCTCATCTGTGCAGCGCATGGGAACTGTGGCATAACTAAGCCATGGCGATACATGTCTTGGCAGTCCATCGCGAGACGGTCGGGACGGAACAGGCGGCGGGCGGTTCGCTTGCAACCGCCTATTCCGTGGGTGTTCTCTGCTGGCTGCTATCGGCCGGCGTCTATATCGCCGCGAAATGGGTTTCTTCTGAAATGCCGCCCTGGGCGCTTTGCTTTTGGCGTGTGTTGATCGCCTGGGCGATCCTGATGCCGATCGTGCACAAGCACTTTGGCGACATGGTCGCACTGGTGCGGGCGCGCGTCCTTGAACTGCTTGTGATTGGCGGCATGGGGCTTGCGATTTGTCAGGGTCTGATCTTCGTCGGCCTCGAACATGCCGACGCCACCACCGCCGGCATCATCATCGCCCTGATCCCGATCATCACCATGATCCTTGCCCGGTTAATACTGGCCGAGCCGATGGGAAGCTGGCAGGTGATCGGATCGATCCTGGCCTTTCTCGGGATCGTCGTCATCATCATCAAGGGCAGTCCGGCCGCGCTGATGCGTCTCGACCTCAATCCCGGCGAACTATGGATCGTCGCTGGCGCGTTCTGTTTCAGCCTCTATACCGTGCTGCTTCGCCGGGCGAAATTCGATGGGAACCGGCTTGCGCTTCTTGTCCTGCTTCTCGGTGCGGCGGTGCTGACGGCGCTGCCGTTCTATCTCTTCGAGCTTGTTTCCGACGAACGTTCGACGCTCAACAGCAGCGGGCTCATTGCACTCGCTTATGTCGCCATCCCCGGCGGGGCGATTATGTATTACCTCTTCAATCGAAGCATCGAGGCCCTGGGTGCTGCCCGGGCTGGCGTCCTCCTCTACATCCAGACGATCTTCATCGCCGTGCTCGCCTACCTAATCCTCGGCGAGCAATTGCAGCGCTACCACCTCGAGGGGGCGGCACTCATCGTTGCCGGCTTGCTTCTGATAATCCTGTTGAAGCCGAAGACGAAGGCTGGGGCTGTCAAGGCCTGACGGGCGAGTGCTGTGATGTCAGTCGCCAGCAGGAAGGCGCGCAGATGGTAGTGGTCCACAATTGGCCGAACGCGTCTCACGAAAGATTCTTTAGATACAGCGATAGCAGTTGTGTCTGTGAGGAGATCCCGAGCTTGCGATAGACATTGCGCCGGTGAACCTTCACGGTTCCTGTCGAGATGTTGAGCTTCAGGCCGATCGACTCCGAGGAGTGGCCCTGAAGGACGAGATCGACGATCGCGGTCTCGCGGCTGGTGAGATTAAGATCGCGCCACACCGCTTCGGCAGGTTGCAAGGAGCTTCCACTGGCGTCGCGCTTGCGATTGCCACGAACTCGAGAATGCAGTTGTGCGTCAAAGCGGGCCGCGAGCCCGGCCCAGTAGTGGCGGACCATGTTTGCGATCAAGGGTTCGGCTTTCTTCAGCAAGGCAAATTCCGCGGGCGGGAAGGGGCCGGTCTTTTCCCGGCGCATGAGAGAAAGAACGATGGTGATATCGTCATCGGCCGTGACGAAAAAGCCGATTTCCTCGGCAAGCCCTGTCTGGACATAATAGGTCCGGTAGTACTCGCTGGAGAAGAACCGGTCGGGCGCCAGCTCTCGCATGCGAAACACGCCGGCGCGGCGCTCGTTGGCGGTGTGATAGAAAGGATCGAGCAGATATGGGCCGGCCTGATAGAGGGTCACGAAAATGATGTGCTCCTTCGGGTCGAAGGTGCTGTAGAGGTCGATCGGCCGCTCCTTGCCGCGATAGGCAAAGACAACGACATAGTCGAAGCGCACAAGCGCCGCCATCATCTGCCGAAAGATCTCGCCGAACTCCGGATCGTCCATCGTCTGCACGCCGATGGTGGAATTGAAGGCTTGAAACAGCGCCTCCAAGTCAGTGCTCATTCCCGGGACCTCCTGATTGCCTCGCGCGGAAATTTGCGCTCCTTCGTGTATATACCTTCCACGAAGGCTTTGTGGCTAAAATACCTCTCTCGGGGTATATACCGTGAGGGAAGGCCGAGCTTAGTCTTTCCTCAACGACGGTGGCAAAAGGCAGCGCTAGACTGCCCAATCCAAACCAACCGCAGGGAACAGACGTGGCATCCGCTTCGACGAACGATATCGAATTCCGTTCGGTCACAAAGAACTATGGCGCCGTGACCGCCGTAACGGACATCAACCTCAATGTGCCGAAGGGCGCCTTTCTGGCGTTGCTCGGTCCTTCCGGCTGCGGCAAGACCACTTGCCTGCGCATGATCGGCGGCTTCGAGCAGCCAAGCGAAGGCACGGTGCTGATCGACGGGCGCGAGATGAACGGCGTGCCTGCCTATCGGCGCCCAGTGAACATGGTCTTCCAGCACTATGCATTGTTTCCGCATTTCGACGTCCGACAGAACGTCGCCTATGGTCTGAAACAGATGCGGCCTAAGCTTGCGGCGACCGAAATCGACCGGCGCGTCAGCGAGGCGCTTGAAATGGTTCGGCTCGGCGGCTTTGCCAAGCGCCGCATTCACGAGATGTCCGGCGGGCAGCAGCAGCGCGTGGCGCTGGCGCGCGCGATCGTCAATCGTCCGTCGGTACTACTCCTAGACGAACCGTTGGCCGCGCTCGACAAGAAGCTGCGCTCGGCCATGCAGATCGAACTGCAGACATTGCAACGCGAGCTCGGCATTACCTTTGTTCTGGTCACCCACGATCAGGAGGAAGCGCTCTCGATGGCGGATATCGTCTGCGTGATGAGCGCAGGGCGCATTCGCCAGCTGGGCTCGCCGCAGGAGGTCTATGACCGCCCGGCCGATCTGTTCGTGGCCGATTTCGTCGGCAAGACCAATCGGGTGAGGGCGACGATGGAGGCGGATGGCGCGACGCTGCGTCTGGCGGACGGTTCCGCAATCGCCGCGGGGAGCCGGGCGCGTGTTTCGACGGGTGAGGCAATCGTCGCGATCCGCCCGGAATCGATCCGCCTGACACGGACGCAGGCGCCTGATGCGACGAGCTTCAGGGGGACGGTCACTCACCGCATCTTCTTGGGTTCGTCGGCGGAATACGCCGTCACGGTGCCGGGGCTGGGCGATTTTCTGGTGACCGCCGACCGTCGCAGCATGAATGAAAACGATCTCGTCGAGCCCGGCGAGGCCGTCTACCTCGGCTTCGATCCTGGCGCGGCCCATGTCTTCTCAGCATCAAGTGCAGCCTAAAATCAAAACAAGGGAACAGCATCATGAGAAAAGACTACAAGGATAATCTTCCCATTTCCGCCGAAGGCTTCATGGACGAGTTCATGCGCCTGAAGCGCGGCTCCGTCAGTCGCCGCCATTTCCTCGGCATCACCGGCCTTGGTCTTGCGACCGCCGTTTTGTCGCGCTTCCCAGGCGCCTTGTCGACACCAGCCCATGCTGCTGAAGACCTCGGCACGCAGATGTCGATCGCGACCTGGCCGAACTACCACGATCCGGCGACCTTCGAGAACTTCAAGGTGGCAACCGGCGTTGCCGTCGAAGTAAACGTCTTCGGCTCGAACGAGGAAATGCTGGCAAAGTTGCAGGCGGGCGCGTCCGGCTGGTCGCTGTTCGTGCCGACCAACTACACCATCTCCACCTACCACAAGCTCGGCCTGATTGACGAACTCGACCTTGCCAAGATCACCAATTTCAGCCAGTCGACGGAGAGCCCGCGCTTCACCAAGGAAGGCCAGATCGACGGCAAGGCCTATGCCCTGCCAAAGAACTGGGGCACGACCGGTTTTTCGGTCAACACCTCCAAGATCAAGACAAAGCTGACGAGCTGGAAGGACTTCTTCGAGATCGCTCAGACGGAGGCTGATGGTCGCGCCATGGTACACGACTATCAGTTGACGACGATCGGCAGCGCGCTGGTGTCGCTGGGCTACGGTTTCAATTCGATCAAGCCGGAGGAACTGGCGAAGGCCGAGGAGCTGTTGATCAAGGTGAAGCCGCATCTCTTCGCCATCAACAGCGACTATCAGCCGGCCATGCGCGCAACCGATGCATGGATGACGATGTGCTGGACCAATGACGGGGCGCAGCTCAACCGCGATATCCCCGAGATCGACTTTGTGCTCGGCAAGGACGGCGGCGAAATCTGGACGGATTACTACGCGATCCCGAAGGACGCGCCGAACAAGGCTGCCGGCTATGCGCTGCTGAACTACCTGATGGACCCGGCCAACGCCGTGAAGGAGCACATCGCCAACGGCGCGCCGGCCACCGACAGCCGTGTCATCTCGCTGCTGCCGAAGGAGATTACCTCGAACAAGATCGTCTATCCGGACGAGGCATCGCTGACACCGCTGGAGTTCGGCGCCGCCGTGACGCTGACGGATCCGGGTCGTGCCGAGTTGATGGCACGGTTCAAGTCGGCGTGACCTTGCCTTCATGCAACGCCTCTCCCCGGTTTTGGGAAGAGGCAAGCCGCCTCGTGAACTCCAAACAGCGAACCTTCGGAATGGCCCTGTCACCAGATAGCAGAAAACGCCTGATCACTGCGGCTCTCGTCGCGCCGGCAAGCGCATGGCTGTTCGTGTTCCTGGTCTTGCCGTTCATCGCCATCGTTGTTTTCTCCTTCGGCGAGCGGGCGCCGGAGGGTGGTTACCAGGCGGCATTTACCCTTGCCCAATTCGCCAATCTCGGATCCCGTGCCGCCGCCTTCAAGAATACGTTGGTGCTTGCGCCGATCGGGGCGTTCACCTGCCTGCTGGTGGCCTATCCGGTCGCCTACTATCTGGCGGTTAAGGCAAGTCCACAGCATCGGTTGTTGCTGGTGTCGCTCGTTGTGGTGCCGTTCTGGACCAGCCTGCTCGTTCGCACTTATGCATGGATGTATATTCTCGGTGCGCGCGGCATCCCGCATCTGCTGGAATTTGTCGGTATCGAGAACGTGCGACTTCTGAACACGCCGGGCGCAGTCCTTCTCGGCATCGTCTACGGCTATTTGCCGCTGATGATCATGCCTATCTATGTCAGCCTGGAAAAGCTGGACCGGCGGTTGCTGGAAGCTTCTGCGGACCTCGGAGCAAGACCGCTCTCGACTTTCTTCGGCATAACGCTGCCGCTGTCGCTGCCGGGCGTGATGACGGGCGTGGCGCTGGTCACCATCCTGTTGCTCGGCGAGTACCTGATCCCGCAGTTGCTGGGCGGCGGCAAGGTATTCTTCATCGGCAACGCGCTGGTCGACCTCTTCCTGCAATCGCGCAACTGGCCGTTCGGCTCCGCGATCGCCGTCACCCTCGTTGTCGTCGTCGTCATCGTGCTTCTCGTCGCCATGCGGATTGCGTGGCGCGTCGCGGGCACCCGCCAGGTGGACCTTGTCTGATGCGTGGGCTCGTTACGGCAGTCTATCTGTTTCTCTATACGCCGATTGCGCTGGTCGTGCTGTTCTCGTTCAACGCGGGCCGCAACGCCTCGGATTTCGCGGGATTTTCCACGCAATGGTACGGTAAGGCGCTGTCCAACACGTTCCTCATGGAAGCTCTTCAGAACAGCCTTATCATCGCGCTTACCAGCGCAGTCCTCGCGGCCATCTTCGGCACCATGGCTGCACTCGGCATGGAGCGGCTCGGCGCCCGGACACGGGCCGTGTTCGATGGTCTGTTTGCCGCGGCAATCGTCGTTCCGGGCGTCGTGATCGGCATCGCGACGCTGGTCGCCCTCGTTGAAGTCTTCGGTTTCATCAACCCATTGCTGGCAGCCGTCTGGCCTGGCGACCAACCGCCGAAGCTGTCGCTCGGTTACGGTTCGATCATCGCCGCGCACGGACTTTTCACCATGGCGCTGGTAACGATGATCGTGAAAGCCCGTATCGCCAGCCTCGGGCGCGATATCGTCGAAGCGTCGAGCGATCTTTACGCGACGCCGCTGACGACCTTTCGCCAGATCGTGCTGCCGCAGATCCTGCCGTCGATCCTGGCGGGCTTCCTGCTCGCTTTCACCTTCTCCTTCGACGATTTCATCATCGCGTTCTTCGTCGCGGGATCGAACACGACGCTGCCAATCTACGTCTTTGCCTCGATCCGTCGTGGCGTGACGCCGGAGATCAACGCGATCGCCACCATGGTGCTCGTCGCATCGCTTGCCCTCATTCTCATCGCGCGTTTCCTGATGCGCGAAAGGATAACAAGAACCTAAGTGGGAAACACCATGATCCTCAAGAACCGTGTTGCAATCGTCACCGGCGCCGGGTCCGGTATCGGACAGGCCGGCGCGCTCGTCATGGCGAAAGAGGCCGCCCATGTCGTCGTTGCCGACATCGACTTCATGAATGCCGAGGAGACAGTCAGCCAGATTCGCGCGTTTGGCGGCAGCGCCGAGAGCATGGTGCTTGACGTGACCGACGACAAGGCGCTGGAGGCGGGCATTGCCGCGGTGGCAGAGCATCACGGCCGCATCGACATCCTGCACAACCACGCCGGTGCGCAGGTCGCCGGCGACCTGGAGCAAGTCGCGATCGACGGCTTCGACAAGTCCTGGAGCTTGAATGTCAGGGCCCATTTCATGGCGGCGCGCTTTGTCATGCCAGTCATGAAGAAGGCGGGCAAAGGCGTGATCCTCAACACCTCGTCCTCATCAGGCGTGCTCTATGATCGCGAGATGATTGCCTATACCACGACCAAGCATGCCGTCATCGCCCTGACACGACAGATGGCGGGCGACTATGCCAGGTTCGGCATCCGCGTGAACGCGCTTTGCCCGGGCTGGGTGGACACACCCTTCAACGAACCCTTCATTGCCCAGATGGGCGGACGTGACGCGATCGAGGCCTATATTGCGGAAAAGGTGCCGCTTGGGCGCTGGGCCGATGTGTCGGAGATCGCTGAGCCGATCCTCTTCCTCGTGTCGGACCGCTCCTCTTACATGACCGGGCAGATCCTGGTCGTCGACGGTGGCGAGACCGTGGTCTAACCCGGTTCAGGCGGTTGAATTCTTAGGCCAATTGCTAAATAACGGATGGACTATGACGGGCGTCGTTCTGGCGCCCGCTTGCATTTACAGGACATCCAGGCCCATGCCCATTCCAGCCCGGATCGAGACCGATCTGCCCTTCCTCACCGAGTTGCGTCGCGACCTGCACGCACATCCCGAGCTTGGCTTCGAGGAGGAGCGCACGAGCGGCATCGTTGTGAGATTGCTAGATGAGGCCGGCATCAAGGTTCATCGAGGGCTCGGCGGTACGGGCGTCGTCGGCACGCTGCGGGTCGGTAATGGCACGCGGACGATTGGATTGCGGGCGGATATGGACGCGCTTGCGATGCCGGAGATGGCGGATCGCCCTCATAAATCCAGATCTGATGGCAAGATGCATGCCTGCGGGCATGATGGGCATACAACGATGCTGGTCGGCGCGGCGCGGCATCTGGCGGCAACACGTGACTTTTCCGGAACCGTGCATTTCATCTTTCAGCCGGCCGAGGAGGGCAGGGGCGGCGCCCGCAAGATGGTCGAGGACGGACTGTTCGAGCTGTTCCCGTGCGACGCCGTCTACGGCCTCCACAATATGCCGGGCCTGGCCGTCGATGAAATAGCCGTCGTCGAAGGGCCGCAACTTGCCTCGTCCGATAGTTGGCGCGTGACCTTTCGAGGCACCGGAACGCATGGCGCCAAGCCGCACCTCGGCAAGGATCCGATTACGGCCGCCGGCACGTTCCTCACGTCGTTGCAGACGATCGTCGGGCGCGTCGTCGATCCACTGCAGCCGGCCGTCGTCAGCGCCTGCTCGCTGCAGGCCGGTGACCCGAAGGCGTTGAATGTCATACCTGATATTGTTGAGATCGGCGGCACCGCCCGGACCTATTCGCCGGAGGTTCGCGATCAGCTTGAGGAAGAAATCGGCCGGCTTGCGAATGGCACGGCGGCAATGTTCGGCATTGCGGTCGACTATCAGTTCGAACGGCGTATCCCGCCTGTGGTCAACGACAGCGACGCGACCGCGCGTGCGCTCGGGGCAGCCGGCGCAGTTTTCGCAGAGAGGGTGCGAACGAGTTTTCCTCCCTCGACGGCGGGGGATGATTTCGCGTTCTTCGGCCAGAATGCTCCGGGCTGTTATGTCTGGCTCGGCAACGGTCCTGCTGTCGATGGCGCCCTGCACCACAATACAGCTTATGACTTCAATGACGGTGCAATCGGCTACGGCGTGGCCTTTTGGACGACGCTGGTCGAGCGCGAGCTGAAGGCGGCGCTTTAGCGCGTTCGCTTACTGGGCTTGATGAACACTCCTCGCCGTGGCGGCAAAAGACGTCCGGATGCGGCTATGCCCCGCGATCGAGAATCTCGATCACTGGGTTTTGGAGTACCTTGCCGGTCAGGACGTCAGCGGTCCCGCGATCCGTCTGGTGCGGACCGATATTGCAGGCAAGCGTTGCGCCGAAGCAGGCCTTGAACACAAGGTAGGGCGGCTTCCAGTCGACGATCTTCTCCATCGCCTTTCGGATCGCCCGGAAGGAAGCGGCCGCCTCTTCCAACGGCGCCTCGGTGACAAGGCCCGATACTGGAAGAGGCAGAAGGACTTCGACCTTGCTATCCCTGGCCACGGCCATGCCGCCGCCTGCGGCAATCACGGCGTTGGCAGCGACCGCCATGTCGCGCGCATTGCCGCCGAAAACGGTGAGGTTATGGCTGTCATGCGAAACCGTCGTACAGAAGGCTCCGCGCCATGTTCCCCAACCGGTGAGGAAGCCGACACGCGGCCGTCCGTCCACCTTTCCGTGCCGATGTGCGACCGCAATCTTGGTGCTGCCGGCAGGAGGCACGACGAAACCGTCCTCTACGACGGTTTCTGCCTCGCCCCATTGTGTAAATCGGGGACGATCGATTGTGGCTACCCGAACGCGCTTGCCCGCTGACGGAACCCGGAAGTCGCTCTCCGTTAGCGGCGGCAGCTTGACCGAGTTTTGCAGGGCTGCGGTCTCGAAGGAAGGCATCCGGGCTTTGATCTCGCCGCCCGTCGATACGATCTCGCCATTTGCGATGACCGCCCTCGTGGCGAAGCCGATCAGATCCTCGAACAGCACGATATCGGCGCGCCGGCCAGCAGCGATGAGGCCAAGATCCGAGCGCTTCAATCGCTGGGCTGCGTTGAAGGTCGCTGCCCTCAGCGCCCACTCCGGCTTCATTCCATAGCAGACAAGCCGGCGGATCACGTCATCGAGACCGCCGCCGTCCTTCAGTTCGTCGGGGAAAACGTCGTCGGTGCAGAGCGTAACCGTCGACGGCAGATGGCCGATGCCGTTGAGGGCGGTTACGAATTCCTGCAGCAGGTGATCATGCGAGCCGCGGAGTTCGATGGTCATGCCGGCGGCCAGCTTTTGCAGCAGATCGGCGCTGGAGGTCAGCTCGTGATCGGAGGTGACGCCGGCAGCCATGAAGGCGTTCAGATCGGCACCTTCAAGCCCACGCGCATGGCCGCAGACCAGTTTTCCGGAGGCGAGCGCGGCGTTGACGATATCAGTCATGCGTGGATCGCCGTCGATGACGCCGCGCATGTTCATCACTTCGGCAACGCCGCCGATGCCAGGCCATCGGAGCATTTCGGCGACTACCGACGCGTCGAAATCGGCGCCGGCGACTTCAAGCCCTGGGGCGGAGGGAACGCAGGAAGGAGCGAGCACGATCGTGCGCAGAGGCAGGCCGCGGGAAGCTTCGATCGCCCAGCGCACACCATCGAGGCCATGCACATTGCCAAACTCGTGCGGATCCCAGACGATCGTCGTGACGCCACGCGGAACGACGGCTGCAGCATACTCGGCCGGCGTCACCATCGAGCTTTCGATGTGCATATGCGTATCGATGAGGCCGGGCGAAATGATGCTGCCTGCGGCATCGATCGTTTCTGCGGCATCCATGCGGCTACCCGGTGCGTGGACGCTTGAGATCAACGGTCCGACGATGCCGATGTCGGCTTCGCGGATCAGGCCGGTAACGACATCGAGCAGGCAGCCGCCCGATATCAGGATGTCGAAGGCCGCATCGCCACGCGCGGCGACGACGGCACGCGCGCGAAGCGTGGGATCGTTGAGGTCCTTCGGTTCCGGGCTGCTCATCGGCGGGCCTCATCGATCAGTGCGCCGAGGATAAGAGCGCGCGCTTTCTCTACATCGATGTCAGCAGCATATTCGGCATTGAATGCGGCGTGCGTCACCCTCGTCTCGACGACGGTGCGGCCGCGTGTATGCTGGCCCTGCAATTCAGCGTCGATGCGGGCAGGACCGAAGCTGACGATGTCGGGCGCGACGAAGGCTGCGGCGGCGGAGGGGTCGTAGATCGCCATGCCTGGTCTGCCGCGGCTCGTGCCGATGCCGATGTAGCCGTCGAGCATATCGGCCAGCAGCGTCGCATTGCTGCCGCCGGCGCCTCGTACTGGCACGACATCGTCAGGCGTTGCGATGACCTTGCGGCAGAGATCGAGATCGACCATGCGCAGCGGCAGGCGGTGGGCGAGAACGATGGCGAGCGCTTCCGGATCCGCCAGTGCGTTGAACTCGGCCGATGCCGTGTGATTGCCTGACGTTACGCCGCCGCCCATCCAGGTTAGTTCGGTGATGCGAGCTGCGAGGTCGGGACGTGCCAATGCAAGGGCGGCTAGATTGGTCAATGGGCCGAGCGCCAGGATGCGGTGCGGGCCGTCCGCCTCCAGCCAGCGGCAGAGGGCGGTAAACGCATCGCTTTCCGCCAAGGCCGAGGCGTCGGGCAGGCCTTTTCCGGTGGTAGGAATTCCCGTCTCGCCGAGGATCGCCTGTGCCGTTTTAAGCGCGCCGAGAACCGGCATCGCGCGGCCGGTGTGGATCGGGAAGGTCCAGCCGAAGGCCTTGGCAGCGCCAGCGGCGTTGACGCGCACCTGCAGCAGTGGCGTGTTGCCGAAGACGAGCGAGACGCCTGCTATGTCGAGCTTTGCGTGCGTCACCACGAGGATCGCGGCGATATCGTCGAAGCCCATGTCGGTGTCGATCCAGACGCCCATGATGTTACCTGTAGCGTGAGAGGGGCGCTGCTGCCGCAAGCGGCAGGTCGAAGGGAAGCGTGGAGCCAATCGCGTGCGTCGGCAGCTCTGCGTCGATCTCGGCCTTGATGGGGCCAAGCGGTGTGTCGAGCAGATATTCGCGGGTGTTTCCGGCAAACGAGGTGCCGCGCACGGTGCCCTGGTAAGGACCTGAACCAAGGTTGACCATGCGTGGACGCCAGGCCAGGCCCTTTGCGGCCTGCGGCGCTCGACCGGAAAGCTCGACGAGGTTGTTGGAAGTCGCGAGCTTGCCGTTGTCCAGCGCAAAGACGTTTTCAAAGCCGACGAAATCGGCGACGAAGGCCGAGACGGGCTTGTTGTAGATTTCTTCAGGTGTGCCGATCTGTTCGATGCCGCCGTTCAGCATCACCACGATCCGGTCGGCGAGCGCGAGCGCCTCGATCTGGTCGTGGGTCACGAAGATCATGGTGACGCCGGTTTCCTTCTGGACGCGCTGCAGCTCGGCGCGCATTTCGAGGCGCAGGCGGGCATCGAGGTTAGAGAGCGGTTCATCGAGCAACAGGACCTTCGGCTCCATCACCATGGAGCGGGCAAGCGCCACGCGTTGTTGCTGGCCGCCCGAAAGCTCGGCGGGCTTGCGATCGGCAAACTTGGCAAGGCCGACAGACTTGATGCCGGCGTTGACCTTGGCATCGAGATCCTTGCCGCCGATGCCCTTCAGACGCAAACCGAAGGCGATGTTCTCATAGACAGTCAGATGCGGGAAAAGCGCATAGGACTGGAAGACGAGGCCCACATTGCGCTTGTTGGCAGAAACGTGGGTGATCTCGTCGCCGTCGAGCGTGATACGGCCCGAAGTCGGGGCAAGCAGGCCGGCGATCGAGCGCATTGTCGTCGTCTTGCCGCATCCAGAGGGGCCGAGCAGCGCAACGAGCTCGCCCTTGGCGATCGTGAGATCCAGATCCTTCACCGCGACCGTATCGCCGTAGGCAAGCGTCAGCTTGTCGAGTTTCAGATAGGCGTCAGACATAACGAGAAAATCCCAGGAAGCGTTCGGCAAGGAAGACGATGCCGATGGAAAGGAAGGCGAGCAGCGAGGAGAGTGCCGCAATCGACGGATCGTAGGTGGTTTCCATGTAGCCCAGCATGTCGATCGGCAGCGTGCGTACGCCCGGACCGGAGAGGAAAAGCGAGACTGGAACCTGGTTGAAGCTCGTCACGAAGCCGAGAATGAAGGCCGCCAGGATGCCGCCGCGGATATTCGGCATAACGACGCGGAAGAAGGCGCCGACGCGCGAAGAGCCGAGCAGGACGGCGGCCTCTTCCATATCGGAGCGCAGGTTGTTGAGGCTGGCTGAAACGACGCGCACGGCATAGGGC
>Ga0075365_10000467_pt1 | contig 15205 bp, 14 predicted proteins | sample EndMetdeltDD1765_FD_71387 | JGI IMG/M metagenome (GOLD analysis project Ga0075365, IMG submission 71387) | Populus endosphere microbial communities from Tennessee, USA - Endosphere MetaG P. deltoides DD176-5 | ecosystem: Host-associated > Plants > Roots > Endosphere | place: USA: Tennessee... | reverse complement strand
GCTCGCCGGGCCGGAGCGATTCGCGCCGCGCTGGCTCGATGGCCGTACGTGCTCGCCTTCGCGCTGATGGAGATGGCGATCCCGTGGATCCTGCTGACCACCGCCGAGCAGCACCTCGCGTCGGGCCTGACGGCATTGATCATCGCCTCGGTGCCGATCGTCGGCACGATCGTTGCCTACGTGCTCGGTGACCGAAATGTGCTCAACGTCGTCCGTCTCGTCGGCATCGCCTGCGGGCTCGGTGGTGTCGCCTTGCTCGTCGGTCGCGATCTCAGCAGCAATCACGCGCCGCCGTTGTGGAGCATCATCGAAGTGCTCATCGTGTGCGTGTGCTACGCCTCGGCACCGTTCCTCGCCGACCGACGCCTGGCGGATGTGCCGTCGGTCGGGGTGATCGCCGTCTCGCTCACCATCGTCGCGATCATCTACGCACCGATCGCCGCGTTTTCCATGCCGTCGCATGCACCGCGCGCGACAGCCGTGACGGCGGTGCTCGCACTCGCGGTCGTGTGCACCGGGCTGGCGTTCATCGTGTTCTTCCGACTGATCGACGAGGTCGGCCCGGCGCGGGCAGGCTTGATCACGTTCGCCAATCCGGTGGTCGCGATCGCTCTCGGCGCGGTCTTCCTCGACGAGCTGATCACCGTCGCCACTGTGTGCGGCTTCGTGCTCGTCATCGTCGGCTGCTGGCTGGCGACTCGGTCGAGGTCCGCGGCACCTGTTGAGTGCGAGCCGGCGTCCGCCACGCGCTGATCTGCACCTGATCTCCTGCAGTTGATCTTGGACGAGCGACGTTTGGAGTGTGTCCGAAACGGCAACCAGGTTTGCGTCCATGCCAACCACACAAAGGAGCGCAACCATGCTCGGATTCATCCTGTACCTCATCGTCATCGGTCTTGTCGCAGGCTTCATCGCTAGGGCGTTGGTCCCCGGACGAGACGCGATGTCGGTCGGCGCAACCATGATCCTCGGAATCGTCGGGTCGTTCATCGGCGGTTTCCTCGGATACGTGCTGACCCATCACGACGCCAATGACGGCGCCTTCCAGGCGTCCGGAATCATTGGATCCATCGTCGGCGCGATCATCGCGCTGCTCGTCTATCGGGCCGTCAGCGGCCGAAGTCACCATCACATGATCTAGGGCCACCGCCCGGACATCTTTGAGGAGAAAACCATGTACACGGAACACGAAGTTGTTCAAGGACGCGTTGCGCCGGTCGCCGAACCAGCCGCCGTGCCTGTTGCGGCGGTCGTCGAGCCGGTTGCCACCGTGCCTGTCGCCGACGTCCATCAAGACGTCCATCAGGTGGCGCGGTCATCACAGCAGCGTTTCGCCTTGGACTCAGTCATCGTCGGAGTCGTCGGCCTTGCGCTCACCATCGTCGGCTTGCTGGCAGTGACTCGAGCGGGCGTACACGGTCCGATGGATGATCCCGTCGTCAAGGTGATCGGATTCACGCACACCGCGACACTTGGCCTGATCGAGGCTGGCATGGGCTTGGTGCTGTTGATCTGCGCAGCATCGACGTCGCGGGCGGCATCGATCTTCTTCGGCCTCGTGCTCGGGGTCGGGGCGTTGATCGGGGCGCTGCAAACCGATTCGTTCGATCGCTCGCTGGCGCTCGAGTCCGGCCTCGCATGGCTGGCAGTGATCGCAGCAGTCGTCGTCGTCTTGGCGAGTTTCCTCGTTCCACGCGTCGTGACCCGCTCGACGTCATACACATCCGTGTGATGCGCTGAACAGCACACCTCACGTCGACAACCGCACGTGGCCGAGGCAGCAGCCTCGGCCACGTTGCTGTTGCGATCTAGGTGACGGCGGAACGCCAGCCCATCTGGGAGATCCAATCGTTGCGCGAGATCCGGTCGAGCAGCTCGCCCGCGGCGTGTGTCGTCAACGGATGTGAGAAGAGGTATCCCTGGCCGAAGCGGCACTGCTGTTCGCGCAGACTGTCGCGTTGAACGGGTAGCTCGATCCCTTCGGCGACTGTCTCCAGGTCCAGGGTCCGTCCGAGCTCGAGCAAGCCACGCACGATCGCCGGCAGGTTGTCGCGATCGGTGATGCTGTGCACGAATGAGCGGTCGATCTTGAGGATGTCGACCGGGAACTGGCGCAGGTAGCTGAGCGACGAGTATCCGGTTCCGAAATCGTCGATCGCGAGCCGCACGCCGAGGTCGTGCAACTCGTGCAAGCGCTGCGCGGCCGTCGCCGGATCGTGAACCAACACCGACTCGGTCATCTCCAGCACGAGCGCAGAGGCAACCAGCCCGCTGCAGCGGAGCGCAGTGCGAACGTGCTCGACGATGTCGTGGCGGGCCAGCTGGCGGGTCGAGACGTTGACGGCCATCGTCAGTGCCCGCTCGGGATGGCGCAGGTGCCACTCGGCGGCGGTGCGGCAGGCCTCGTTCAACACCCAGCGGCCGATGTCGACGATGGTGCCGTTGACTTCGGCGACCGGGATGAACGCGTCCGGGTGCACGACACCACGCGTGGGATGGTTCCACCGCAGCAGCGCCTCGAAGCCGACGACGGCGTCGGACTCGAGCTCGATGATCGGCTGGTAGACGAGCATGAACTGGCCGTCGACGAGCGCATGGTGGAGGTCGATCTCGAGCTGCAAGCGCTCGACGGCGTCGGTGCGCATCTGCGGTTCGTAGACGATCCACTTGGCCTTGCCCGTCTTCTTCGCGTTGTACATCGCGATGTCGGCATCGCGCAACATCGATGACGCGGTCGAGGCCGCCTCACCGATCGCGATGCCGATGCTCGTCGACAGGACGACCTCGCGGTCATCGAGCTGGAACGGCTTGAGGAACGCGTGCTGGATGCGATCGGCTGTCGCGGTCGCCGATTGGAGCGACAGCGGACTCTCGATCAGCACGGCGAACTCGTCGCCGCCGAGCCGGGCCACGGTGTCGACCGAACGCACGCAGTTGAGGAGCCGGCCTGCGATGTCGCACAGGGCGACGTCGCCGGCTTCGTGGCCGCGGCTGTCGTTGAGTCCCTTGAAGCTGTCGACGTCCATGTAGACCACGGCGATCTGCGACTTGGCCGCTGCGGACCGACGCAGAGCATGGTCGACACGGTCGTGGAACAACGCTCGATTGGCGAGCCCGGTGAGCGAGTCGTGCAGGGCCCGGTGCACGAGCTCGGCCTCGACACGTTTGCGATCGGTGATCTCGTGCAGGTTCACGATCAGCCCGCCGATGACCGGGTCGTCGGCCCGGTTGACCGCGCGGAAGGCGAACCAGCGCTCGAAGCCGTCGGCGTGGATGATGCACACTTCGCTCTCGCTGACGATGCCGTCCGCGGCCTGCAACCGTTCGATCTCCCCGCGCGCCCGATCACGTTCGCGCGGCCGCAAGAAGTCGATGGCGTCGAGGCCGACGGTGCTGGTGCCCGGGCGGCCGACCATCTCCGCCAGATGCGGCGAGTCGTTGATGATCTTGCCGTGCGCATCGATCACGATCACCGCGTCAGCGGAGTTCTCGGCGAGCGCCTGGAAGTAGCGTTCGCTGTGCTTCAGCTTGGCTTGCTCCACGTTGCGGGCGCGAACCAGGCGCGTGGAGCGCGCGATCGCCAACAGCACCAGCGCCACGGTCGCGGCGAAGAGTGGGAACGGGCTGGGAACCTGGTCGTGGGCGCGGGCCCAGATCTCGATGATGCCGGGTGCCAACAGCGGGCAGAGGCTGATCGCCACGCGGGCGCCGCCGACGGGCGCTTCGGTTCGGCCGACTCCTCGTTCGCCCACCGGTATCGAGACCATCATCGCTGCGGTGGTCAGCGCCGCGCCGAGCATCCACCCGAGGTCCATCCACGTCGAATAGACGCTGGCATCGGCGATCAGCAGGGTGGCGAAGTCGGAGCCGAGCCAGCACGCGATTCCCGCGGTGAGCAACAACCCGCGCAGGTTGAGCATCCGTCGAGCCAGCATCGAACGGATCACGACAGCGAGCAGAGCTCCGTCGAGGATTGGATAGGCGGTCCAGACCAGACGCGTCATGACCGACACGGTGTTGTCGTGGAAGACGTCGCCGAGGTCGACGACATAGGCGACGACGATCATGGACAGCACCGCGAACGAGCCCATGTCGATCAGCCCGTCGGCCTCCAGCTGACGCACCGACGACTTGGCTTGGACGAGGAGCAGCAGACCCACGCCGATGATGACGTACGACGCGAGGTAGAACACGTCGGCCACCGACGCATCCGGGAGCTCGTTGTCCATCCAGCTGATCGCGGTGTAGAAGATGTCGCCGATGCCGGAGCACGTGACTCCGACAGCGATCCACAGCAGCGCATGTCGCTCGGTTCGACGAAGCCGGAGCGCGACGAGGACACCGACGAGACCGGCCCCGAGGGTCACGACGACGTAGGTGACGTCAGCGACGTATCCGCCGGGCCACAGGGCATGGACGGCACACGTCAGCGCCAGTGCTCCCGCAAGCCATAGTCGTGTCCCCCCCTTCAACACCAAGGCCCTCCCGCCGGTGTGCACGCTCCGCATCGAGTCAATTTCACCACGTCAGGTATCGGGATCGTGGTATTCGACCTTGAACAGCAAACGTACCAGCCCAGACCGCTGACGGAGTGAGGCGTCATGTCGGGAACGTCGGCTCGCGGCGTGCCGGGTGCAGCGACAGCAACCGCCGCGCCCTGCTGAGGTCGACGGACCGTGCTGTCTCGACTCGTTGGCACGACGGGCACCACGTCGACGCTCGCTTCCACGGGCTCTCATCATCGGTCCAGCCCTCGAGCCGCGCCCCGCAGATCGGGCACGGGCGTCCGCGCCGCGAGTAGACCCAGTGATCTGCTGTCGTCAACTTGCGGCCGGTCGTGTTCTGAGGCCCGAGCCGGGCATTGACGCGGATCAGCGAGGCGCCGATCGCGATCGCCGCCTCGAGGCCGTCGATGGTGCCGATCAACTGGTTCGGCGACACGCCGACGATGAATGGCAGTTCGACGGCGTAGATGTTCCCGAACCCGGCGACGTTGCGTTGATCGAGAAGGGCCGCGGCCAAGGGGGTGGACGGATCGCGCTCGATCCGTGCGACGATCTCGTCCAGATCGGGTGGCTCGACCGCGCACAGGTCGGGCCCGAGGTGCCCGATCAACGTGTCCTCATCGGCCGTCGGCACCACGGCGAGGATCGGTACATCGAGCCCGGTGAGCCGTCCGTGCTCGAGCCACAGCTCCACGCGTCGACGCCACTCGGGCTCGGTTGGAGCTGGTCCGACGATCCACGACCCCGTCATCAGCAGGTGGGCATGCAGGGTTCGCCCGTCATCGAACCGGAGCAGCAAGTGCTTGCCGACCGACCGTGCGCCGAGAAGGGTGGCCCCGGTGAAGTCGATGCCCACGAGCCGCGGGTCGCGGGTGACGCATCGCAGGCACCGCTGCCCGGCGAAGCGTTGCGTGATCCGATCGGCAAGTCGGCGAATCGTGTCGCCTTCAGGCACCGTTCGATCCCACCAACGCCTCGATCGTGGCAACGTGCTCGGCTGGTGGCGGCATTGCCGCGATCTCCGCCGAGATCTGAGTCGCGGCGGTGGCGAACGACGGGTCGTCGAGGAGGTGCGTGAGCATGGCGGCGATGTCGTCCGTCGACCGCTGGTCGAGCTCGCACGTCAATGCAACACCCGCACCCGATGCCGCGTCCGCGTTCTCCCACTGATCCGCACCAATCGGGTAGAGCAGTTGGGGAAGACCCTGCCGGGCCGCGCCGAGCAGCGACCCGGCACCGCCGTGCGACATCACCAGCGACGCCCGTTCGAGGATGGCCTGGTAGGGCACGAACCGCTCGATGCGCACGTTGGCCGGCACGTCTCCCAACTCGGTGGGATCGACGTGCGGGCCGATCGTGGCGATCGCGTCGACGTCGAGCCGGCCCAGCGCGGCGAGACCGGCAGCCCAGGGCGCCATCGCGCCCTGTCGCTCCGTGCCCGCCGTCATGTAGACGAGCGGTCGAGTCGAGCGGGCCGCCATGAGCCACTCAGGGATGGGGTCGGCTTCGGTCGCGAAGCCCAGCGCGCGCATCGGCCGCACACGATCGCCGGGTGGAGCCTGGCCGAACGATGGCGGAAACGGATGCAGGAACACCGCGCCGCGGATGTCGTCGAGCGTCGGCGTCGGCAGACCCTCCGCGTGCCAGACCGGCGCGATGGCGCTGATCGTCAGCGATTGCGTCGAGTCGGACAGGGATCCGCTGAAGGCAACGGTGACGTGGGGTATGCCCCGGGCCGTCGCCATTGGTGCTGCAGCCAGTTCGGCGGTCTCGTGGATGACGACGTCGGGTGCGAACTCGGCGAAGATCGGTTCCAGGGCGGGGCGCATCACCGGCGCGGCTGCATCGGCGAAGAACCCCGAGAAGTACAGGGCGCGACGCTGGCGCGGCGGGAGCGCCATCACCTCGGGCAGCCGCGGCTCGAACGCTTTCCGACGCTCGACGACCCCCAGCCCTCCGGCACGCACGGCAAAACCCGCTCGGGCGACATAGCCAACCGATTCCTCAGCCGTGACGACGAGCACGTCGTGTCCGGCAGCCTGCAGCGCGGCGAGCAACGGCGCGAGGGCGTTGATGTGACCGGCTCCAGGCGTGCACGTCGCGAGCACACGCATGCGGCAACACTACATCTCGATGTCAACCAGCTCCGGTGATCGACGCGAACTCGATCGACGCGCCGCCGGCGGTCTTGGCGCGGAACATCGCGGCATCGGCACGGTTCAGCAAGCTGGACACCGTGTCACCGCGCTCGCCGATCGCGACTCCGATGCTGACACTGCAGGCGGTGCCGCCCGCCGAGTCGTGCGCCGGTGCGAGGCGGTCGCGCACGCGCCTGGCGACTGCCAGCGCCTGGGCGCCGTCAGCGACCGGGTCGAGCACGATCACGAACTCGTCGCCGCCGACCCGGGCCGCGACGTCACCCTCTCGGATCGTGTCGCTGATCCGTTCGGCGACAGAGATGAGGAGCTGATCGCCGACTCCGTGCCCGAATGTGTTGTTGACGTCGCGGAACCGGTCGAGGTCGATGAAGAGCACGCCGATCGTCGCGCTGTCGCGGGATCGCCGGGTGAGGCCGATGTCGATCGCGGTTTCGAGCAGTTGCCGGTTGGGGAGATCCGTCAGCGCATCGTGCAGGGAGCGATGGGCGAGCTGCTCGTTGAGCTTGACCTGCTCGGTGATGTCGCGGGCCGTGATGACGATGCCGCGGATCGCCGGATCATCGAGCAGGTTGACCGCCTCCCATTCGGCGTGGCGGATCGATCCGTCGAACGCGGTCACCCGCACCGTGAACGGATCGGCCGCGTGCCGTCCTTCCACGAGCTTGCTGATCTCGGCAATGGCCCGATCGCGGTCCTCGTGATGGACGAAGCCGACGATGCCCTCGGGGTGGCGGAACGTTTCCGGGTAGCCGAGGATCCGCTCGTTCGAGGGACTCGCGAAGAGAACGTGCCCCTCTGCGTCGATCACGGTGATGATGTCGTTGGTGCGATCCAGGAGACGACTCGTGCGGATCAGCTCGGTGATCATCCGGCGTTCGTCGGTGACATCGGTGAAGGTGATGACCATGCCGTCTGCGTCATCGGCGTTGGGGCGCACGGACAGGCGCACGATGATCCGCGCGCCATCGCTTCGCGTCCACCCGACGTGCTGGCCGACGATCGCCTCACCGGTCGACGCGGCGCGGACCATCGGTCGTTGCTTGAACGGGATCAGCTCGCCGTGCTCGTCGAACGTCTCCCATGTGCCGTCGCTCCACCGCTGCGAGAGCTCGTCGCGGGTGTACCCGAGGATCCGTTCGGCCGCGGCGTTGATGCGGACGATCGCCCCCGACCGATCGGTGACCGCCAGGCCTTCCTGGAGGGCGTCGAGCGCGATTCGCGCCGTCTCCTCGCTGCGCCGCAGCGACTCTTCGAGCAGTTGTCGATGGTGTGCCTCGTCCATCTCCGCGCTCACGTCGGTGAACGTCGTGAGGACCTGATTGGATGCGCCGTCCTCGTCGATGATCGGTTGCGCGTTGATGCGCAGCCAACGGTGCTGACCGTTCGGGTGCTGCACGCCCATGACGGCGCCGCGCACGGGCTGACGGGTGCGGAGGGCGATGGTTGCGGGGTGGGTGTCGCCGGCCCACGGCGAGCCGTCGATGCGCGTCGCACCCCACGTTGGTTCGGACGGTGGCTTGTCGAACGAGTTGGCTTGCTCGTCGAGCCCCAACATCCGACCCGCGGCAGGGTTCCACTTGAGGATTCGCCCGCCGGCATCCTGCAGAACCACGCCCTCATCGATCGTTTCGAGGATGATCGTCCGCCGCTCCCGGCTTCGCGCGAGCGCGGCCATCAACTCGCCATCTCCCGAGCGGCGCAGTTCCTGCTCGACGAGGCCGGCGACGAAACGCAATGCGCGCTGATGAACCGAATCGAGCATGCGTGGACGGCGGTCGATGACGCTCAGCGTTCCCACCGGTAGGCCGCTGTCATCGCGCAGTGGCTGGCCGGCGTAGAACCTGATGTTCGGGTCGGCGCGTACGAGCGGGTTGTCGAAGAAGCGATCGTCGAGCAGCGCATCCTCGATGACGAATGGTCCGTCGCCGGCGGCCACGATCGCATGCGAGCAGAACCCCACCTCCCGAGTGGTCTCGGTCATGTCGATGCCGATCCGCGACTTGAACCACTGCCGGTCGCGATCGACGATGGAGATCAGCGCGATCGGGACGCCGAGCATGGTCGCGACCATCTCGGTGAGCTGATCGAATCGCCGTTCGGCCGCTGTATCGAGCAGCGCGAGGCTGTGCACCGCCGCGAGCCGGCGATCCTCTTGGGGGTGGAGCGGAGCTATTCGCACCTTTTCTCATCGGCCGCGCTTGACACAACCTTGAGACCATTCACCGTGAGACGTTCGTCTGAGCTGGAAATACGACACATTCTTGATCGATTTAGTCGACATTCGCTAGGCTGGCGAACCGTGACAGCGATCTCTCTGGAGGAGCGCACTCCGTCGAGTGGTCGGAGGCGACGGGCGCCGCGCGCGGGCGCGCTCACGCTGGGATCCGGTCTCGGGCTCGGCGTCGGGATGATCTGGTTCAGCCTGATCGTGCTGATACCGCTGAGCGCCGTCGTCGTCAAGGCCCAATCAGGCGGTTGGGATGGCTACTGGCACACGATCACGAATGCGCAGACATGGGCCGCGATCAAGCTCACCGTGGTGCAGTCGCTGCTCGTCACGTTGGTCAACATCGTGATGGGCACGTTGATCGCGTGGGTGCTCGTCCGCGACCACTTCTTCGGGAAGCGTGCGGTCGAGGTCGTGATCGACATCCCATTCGCGCTTCCCACCATCGTTGCCGGACTCGTGCTCCTCGCGCTCTACGGGCCGCGGAGCCCGATCGGCGTCAACATCGCCAACACCCAGAAAGCTGTGTTCCTCGCGTTGGCGTTCGTCACCGTGCCGTTCGTCGTGCGCACGGTGCAACCGGTTCTCGAGCAACTCGACGAGGAGGTCGAGGAAGCCGCGATGTCGCTCGGGGCGAGCCGGTTCACCACCTTCCGACGGGTCGTGCTGCCGAGCCTGGCGCCGGCGATCGGGGCCGGCGCGGCGCTCTCGTTCGCTCGTGCGATCAGTGAGTACGGCTCCCTCGTGTTGCTGTCGGGCAACCTCGCGATGCGCACGGAGGTGACGTCCGTTCGCATCCTCAGCTACGTCGAGAACGGCAACACCGCGGCGGCAGCCGCGGTGGCCTCGACCCTGCTGCTGATCTCGTTGATCGTGATCGTGCTCGTCGACGTCATCCAGCGCAGGATCGCCCGCAGTGACTGAGCTCTCCGTCGTCGAGCTGCCCGACTCCGACGTCGCTGAGGTGCCAGCGGGCACGGGCCCGAGCCGCGGATGGGTGACGTCGAAGCGCCGCCGCTCGCCTCGCCTGGTGCGCTACCTGTTTCGGTTCATCGCCATCGCCTACCTGTTCCTGCTCGTGGCATGGCCGGTGTCGCTGGTGGCCAAGAACACCTTTGCCAACGGCTGGTCGTCGATGCGCACGGCACTGGCGGACCCGCTGGTCACCAGCGCACTCAAGCTCACGGTGTACGTCTCGATCGTGGCGGTGATCCTCAACCTCATCTTCGGCGTCGGGATCTCCTTGATCCTCGTCCGGCGGCGCTTCCCGGGCCGACGGGCCCTCAGTGCGCTGATCGACCTCCCGCTGGCCGTCTCGCCCGTCGTCGTCGGCCTGGCCCTGGTCCTCACGTACAACCGTCGCGACGGTTGGCTCGGCACCACGCTGGAGGGCCACGGCTTCCAGGTGCTGTTCGCCAACCCGGGCATCATCATGGCCACCGTCTTCGTCTCCCTGCCGCTGATGATCCGCGAGGTCGCGCCCGTGCTCGAAGAGATCGGCACCGATCAGGAGCAGGCCGCACGCAGCCTTGGCGCGAACGCGCGTCAGACGTTCCTGCGGATCACCTTGCCGTCGATCAAGTGGGCCGTCGTCTACGGCGTGGTGCTCAGCCTCGCCCGTGCCCTCGGCGAGTTCGGCGCGGTGAAGATCGTCGCCGGAAACGTCGCCGGCAGGACCCAGACGGCGACGCTGGTGGTCGAGCAGACGTATCAGGATTTCCAGCAGAACACCGCCTACGCGACGTCCTTCATCCTGGCCTTCGTTGCCGTCGCCTGCATCGTCATCGTGTCGATCATCCGCCCGAAGGGGAACAAGTGAGCATCGAAGTCCGAGGTGTCAACAAACAATTCGGCGACTTCGTCGCGCTCGACAACGTCTCGGTGAGCATCCCGTCCGGTTCGCTCACCGCGCTGCTCGGTCCGAGTGGCGGGGGCAAGTCCACGTTGTTGCGGATCATCGCCGGGCTCGAGTTCGCCGACTCGGGCATCGTCGAGATCGAAGGCCTGGATGCCACCCACCTGCCGCCGCAGAAGCGCAACGTCGGCTTCGTGTTCCAGCACTACGCGGCCTTCAAGCACATGTCGGTGGCGCGCAACGTCGCGTTCGGCCTCGAGATCCGCAAGCGTCCGAAGGCCGAGGTCAAAGCACGCGTCGACGAGCTGTTGGCGCTGGTGCACCTCACCCAGTTCGCGGGCCGGCTGCCGTCGCAGCTCTCCGGAGGACAGCGCCAGCGGATGGCGCTGGCTCGCGCGCTCGCGGTGGAGCCCACCGTCTTGCTGCTCGACGAGCCGTTCGGTGCGCTCGATGCCAAGGTGCGCAAAGAGCTGCGCGATTGGTTGCGCCGCCTCCACGACGAGGTCCATGTGACGACGGTGCTCGTGACCCACGATCAGGACGAAGCGCTCGAAGTGGCCGACGAGATCGTGGTGATCAACGAGGGCCGGATCGAGCAGATCGGAACTCCCGATCAGCTCTACGACGAGCCGGCCAACGACTTCGTGATGAGCTTCCTCGGTCCTGTCACACGACTCGGCGGTCAGCTAGTGCGTCCGCACGATCTCGACCTGTCCACGTCGGACCCCGGTGGTGCGTCGCTCGGCACGATCACGAGGGTGAGCCGCGTCGGCTTCGAGGTCCGCGTCGATCTCGAGGTCGCCGACGAGCCGGTGCTCGTCACCCTGACCCGCACCCACTACTACGGACTCGGCCTCGAGGTGGGCGATGTGGCCTGGGTGCGGCCCGCCGTCGGTGCGCCGACCGTCGCCAGCACCGGCCGCGAGGTGCGAACCGAGGAGCCGGTGAGCGCACACCCCAGCTGATCGTCGTCAACGTCGGTCGAGGGAGAACTCGAGCACCTGGGTGAGGCGGATGTTGTTGCCCGACGGGTCGCGGAAGGACGTGTCGATGCCGTAGGGCTGTGGCGTCGGCGGGTCATTGAAGACGACACCGCGGGCGGACAGCTCGTCGTAGGACGCCTGGCAGTCGTCGGTCTCGAGGAACAGCGTGCCGCCGGCGCCTTTGGCCACGAGTTGGGCGAGATGGCCGCTGCTCGTCGCGTCGAGCATCGGTGGCTGGGGCACTGGCATCAGCACCAGCCCGACGTCCTCCTGCCCGACCGGTCCGACGACCAGCCAGCGAAAGTTCCACTCGGCCATGGTGACGTCCGAGCGGACTTCCCACCCCAGGGTGTGGGTGTAGAACGCGAGTGCTTCCTCTTGGTCGTGCACCCAGAACTGGGCGTTGGCGATCTTGATCATGTGGACCTCCCGGTCGTGAGCGGCGTGTGTTCTCGCTCGCGACGTTACGAGCGGGAGGTCGTCTCGGCTTCTCGAAACGTGCGGTTCTGCGGGCGGCCGTAGGCTGCGGCGATGCAGGCCGGGATGCGGATGTGGCGCTCGGCCGGTGGGAAGCTGTTCCGGTAGGCGAGGGGCGGCACGCCGTACACGCGTCCGAAGCTGGTCGTGAACGAGCCGAGGCTGCCGAGACCGACCGCGAAGCAGATCTCGGTCACCGTTCGGTCGGTGTTGCGCAGCAGCGCCGCGGCACGCTCGAGGCGCCGGGTCAACAGGTACTGGTGCGGGGCCTCGCCGAACGCGCGACGAAACTCGCGACTGAACTGCGCCGATGACAGCCCCGCCGTCCGAGCCAGATCGGCGACCGTCAGCGGATCGAAGTACCTCGCGTCGGCCAGGTCCTTGGCCCGCAACAGATGGCGAGCAGGCAGCACCATGCAGGTGAACCGAGCGCGGGCTGCCGACGTCACGGAGGGAACGGAACGTATCCCTGTAGATCGATGATGAAGTGCGTGCGTCCCGTGCCGCCACAGTAGATCGAGATGTAGTTCTCGCCGCCAACCGCCGTCAGCACGAGGTTGGCGAGGGTCTGGCCGGTCTGCGACCAGTTGACGCTCGACGTCTCCGGCAGCGGAGCCTCGCCCGTGAGATCGGATGCGTGCACGAGGAGGTACCCGGCGTTCTCGGTGTCTGTGACCGTGCAGTTGACGAACGCGACGGAGACGTTGCTGCCGTCGAGCGTCGCCGCCGACAGGGGCACACCGACGGCACTTCCGGCCGAGATCTTGCCACCGCCGAGCGATGCCGGAGTCACCCGGGAATCGAACACGCGCACAGGAGTGACGAGGGTGATCAACTGCCCCGTGCGACCGCCGGGCGGCACGGCTGCGGCGGCGTTGTTGGCCAGCACCAGTGGCGAGAGCACGGCGGCACCACCGGCACCGATCATCCGTCTCCTCGAGAACAGACCAGCCATGGTTACCTCCTCGACGAGGACCGTGCCTCGTGACGCGAACTCTAACTCGCGTCGATACCCCCTGGAATCGGTCGCGGTAGTCTGCGAGTGCAATGTCGCCTGCTCTCAACGACCTCGCCATCGACCGCAGGGCCAGCGTTCGACGAATAGCACTCGGCGACCACTCCTGGGTCGACCTCGTCGACGGCTTCGTTCGCGACGCGGACACCGAGTTCACGGAGATCCGCGACACCACCGCCTGGATGCAGGGCGAGGTCCTTCGCTACGACGCCTATGTCCCGGAAAAGCGCCTCGGTGCAGCCCTGCGTGACGATGCCCGCCCGCTCCTGCGCCAGACCAGCCTGCACCTGCAGGCGACCTATCGTGCGCCCTTCACCGGCGTCGGCGCGCTGCTGTATCGCACCGGCGATGACTTCCAAGGTCTGCACAGCGATCGCGAGTTGCGCTGGCTCGATGACACGCTCATCGCGATCGTGGTGCTCGGCCAACGGCGGCCGTTCGTGTTCCGCAAGCGGGCACCGCTGGCCGAAGTCGTCGAGAAGGTTCCCGCCGGACGCGATCCCGACGACATCGTCCTCACGCCGGGAGACGGCGACCTCCTGGTCATGGGTGGGGCCGCGCAACGCGAGTGGCTGCACGGCGTGCCGGCCGCTGACACGCCCAATGCGAGGATCTCGTTGACGTGGCGGTGGACGAACCGACGCGGGCGACCCGACACCGCTCCGAGTTACTTCGACGGCCGTCAGTACAGCGATCGGGCGCGCCAGCCCGGCACACGCATGCGCCGGGCCTGACGCGGCGGCTCTTCGAGGCGAGTAGCCGGCGTCGTCGCCGGGAAGTCAGCCGCGCAGTGCGTGCCGGGAGCGGAGGGTCACGCCGCCCGAGGGATCGGGGCGGTCGCCGATCAACCGCACCCGCCGGAAGCGATGGATGCCCGTACCTCCTGGTACGGCAACGGCGAACCGCCTGCCCGAGCCGACGACCCATGCGATCGGCGCGAACTCGTCCAACGATTGGGCCCGCCACGACACAGGCATCGCGAGGGTGTGCTCGTCCGGCGCGCCACGCAGCTCGAGCACCCGCAGGATGAAGCGGCCGTCGTCGCCGGTTGCCCGCTCGATCACCCTCGATCCCACGACCACCCACGGGTTGTCGCGGAGCAGCCCGGAGGTCGAGCGCAACCACCGCGCGGCCATCGCCCCGATCCCGACCATGACGACGCCGAGGAGCGACACGACCAACCACGGGATCGGCGCGCTGCCCGTCTCCTCGCCGACGACCGAGAACCGGCTCGGATCGTGCGCGTCGAACTCGACCGTGACGGTCGAACCAACGGCATGGCTCCCGGCCGACCGATCGAGCGTCAGCCGGCCCGTGTGCTCAACACCACTGAGGTCGTGAAATCTCACCGTCAGGATCGTCGATCCGGGGCCGCGCCCGCCTGGCTGGGCAACCACCTGAGTCACGATCGCGTGGGGATCGCGCCCGGTCGACTCAGCGTCGTGGGCGCGGATGTCGCTGATGCGAACGACTGAACCGAGAACGACCAGGGCGACTCCGACGACGCCGATGATGCCGGCCGCGATCCACCTGCGGCGCATGAGGCGCTTCGTGCCGGGGGCGTCAGCAGCGCGCCACAACGGCAGTGTGTTCGACTCCCCAGTCGACGCTGTGGGCTGACCCATGCCCTCTTGTACCACGCCGCGCCGCGCCGCACACATCGGTCACGAGACGGGCAGGCCGAGCTCGCGGGCGATGACGAGGCGCTGGATCTCACTGGTCCCTTCGCCGATTTCGAGGATCTTCGCGTCGCGGTAGAAGCGGGCGATGGGGTTCTCCTCGATGAAGCTGCTGCCACCGAACACCTGGGCCGCGACCCGGGTCGCGGTGACCGCGGCCTCGGTCGAGTACAGCTTGGCCATCGCCGCCGCGCGGCGGACGGGGCGGCCCTGGTCCTTCAACCATGCAGCCTTGTAGGTGAGGTTGGTCGCGTTCTCGATCGCGACGTCGAGATCGGCGAGTGCGAACGCGATCGCCTGATACC
>Ga0075365_10000466_pt1 | contig 15214 bp, 19 predicted proteins | sample EndMetdeltDD1765_FD_71387 | JGI IMG/M metagenome (GOLD analysis project Ga0075365, IMG submission 71387) | Populus endosphere microbial communities from Tennessee, USA - Endosphere MetaG P. deltoides DD176-5 | ecosystem: Host-associated > Plants > Roots > Endosphere | place: USA: Tennessee... | reverse complement strand
TCGCCGGTGTGGCGCTGCTCCTTGAACGGGTCGCCGTACATGTTGTAGCCGTTGCGCTCCCAGAAGCCGGGGCTGTCCTTGTCGCGCAGCTCCAGCCCGCGGACCCACTTGGCGCTCTTCCAGAAGTACAGGTGGGGAACGACGATGCGCACCGGCCCACCGTGGATCGGTTCGATGTCTTCGCCCTCGAACTTGTAGGCGACGATCGCATCGTCGGTGGTGATGTCGGCCAGCGGGATGTTCGTCGTGTAGCCGAACTCGGCGTGCTCCATCACGTACTTGGCGCCCTTCTGCACACCGGCCCTCTCGAACAGGTCGCGTACTCGCACGCCCGTCCATGTCGTGTCGAACTTCGACCACTTGGTGACGCAGTGGATGTCGAAGGTCGGCGTGACGGCTGGCAACGCCTTCAGTTCGTCCATCGTCAAGGTGAACGGCTTGTCGACCATCCCGAAGATCGAGAGCGACCATTCGCCGGGCGCGTAGGTGGGAACGTCTCCGACGTGCAGCACCGGGAAGCGATCGGTGAGGTACTGACCCGGCGGCAGCCGCTCAGGGTTGATGCCCTTGTCGGCCAGTTCTTTGCGGTTGCGTTCGAAGAAACCCATGGCTCTATTGTCGCATTGCGATCGACTTCGTTTCACTGACCAGCAGAATTCGCGACCTGATGTCGGTCTTGTAGGTTTTCAGCCATGAGTGACGTCACCGGCCCATCCTCCGACGGGTTCCAGACTCCGCCACCGAATGCGCCGCCTCCTCCCCCGCCGAACATGGCACCACCGCCCGGATACGTGCCATACGGCGCATCCACTCAAGGCGCCTACGCCACGTTCCAGCGCATCGGCGGGCTCGCCAAGTGGCTGACGATCGTGTTGATCGTGCTGATCCCCGTGTTGCTGTGGACGACGATCAACTCCTTCAGTGTGCGCAGCGAGGCCAAGGACTTCATCGCCAACCGAACCACCGAGAAGGAGTTCAAGGACAAGCTTGCCGCGTCCGCCGGCATCGGCGTCCTCTCGTTCGTCGTGCTCGTCGCCGTCGCCGTGCTCACGATCATCTGGATGTTCCGAATCGCCAAGAACCTGCAGGCGATGAACCGGGTGGCGACGTGGAAGCCGGGTTGGGCGATCGCCGGATGGTTCGTGCCACCTCTCGTGCTGTACGTCGTGCCGTTCTTGATGTTCCGCGATCTGTGGAAGGGCTCGGATCCGGACACGATGCACGACTGGCGCACCAACCGCGTCGCGCCCATCGTCACGATCTGGTGGATCCTGTTCGGTCTCGTGCCCCTCGTGACGATCACGGCGACGTTCTCGACGTTCTCGCTCAACAACTCGACGAGCAAGCAGGCCAACGACCTGGTCGATCGCTTCGGGGTGTCGATCGCGGCCAGCCTGGCCCAGATCGCGGCCGCGCTGTGCTTCCTGGTCCTCGTCCGCCAGCTCACGGCGCGCCATCAACAGGTCACATACGAAACCCAGGCATCCTGACGCTGGTGCCGCGACGAATCGGAACACGATGATCTTCCTCGTCCGTCATGCCAAGGCCGGCGACCGGCTGCACAACGCGCACGACGATCGCAAGCGACCTCTGTCCAAGCCGGGCTGGGCTCAGGCCGAGGCGCTCGCCGATCAGTTGATCGACGCCGGCGCCACCGGGCCGTTGATCTCCAGCCCCTTCGTCCGCTGCCGGCAAACCCTCGAACCACTCGCCAAGCGCCTCGATCTGGAGATCATCCGCGACGACAGCCTCTCGGAAGCGAAACCGTTCGAGCCGATGCTCGCCCTGCTGCAGACCACGCCGGATGGCTCGGTGCTGTGCAGCCACGGCGACATGATCCCCGACATGATCGCGGGCCTCGAGCGACGCGGCTGCAGGATCACCACCGCGCCCTACTGGAAGAAGGGATCAGTGTGGCTGCTCGAACGCGCTGCCGACGGCTCGTTCGTCACAGCCCAGTCGTGGCCGCCGCCGCTCTGACGGCGCCTAATCCGAGTAGCAGTGGAAGGAACTGCCGTCTCGATAGCAGTTGTCGCTCGAAGCGACCCATATCCAGAACAGCACGCCGATGACCAAGAAGATGATGCCGATGACGATCGCGGCGATCGCAAGGCCTTTGCCTCGTGCACCTTCGTTGCGACTGATCTGACCACGGCTCACCAAGCCGAAGATCAACCCGAGCAGTGCGGGCAGAGGGAAGACCCAGAAGCAGGGGATGACGTTGACGACGCTGAGCACGAAACCGGCGATCGACAGCCCGTTGGTGCCCTGCGGGGCCGCCGGCGGCATCGCGCCGCCAAAGGGCTGATACCCCATCGGAGGCTGCTGACCGTACGGCTGCTCGCCGAACGGGGGCGGATTGTTCCCAGGCGGAGGCGGCATGCTCATAGTGCGCCGAAGACTAGCCCGTGGTCGGGGTCGAGTCGGAGGACTCTGGCCGGACGTACTGATCCATCAGGCCGCGCATGTCCGACGACGGATCGTTGGCGAGGCATTCGCTCTTGCGGCGAGCAGCCTCGGTCTGATCGTCGTCGAAGTTCGCCGCGATGATGGCGAGGAAGCAGTGCGGGTCGGCGTAGGTCGGATCGACAGTGATCGCCTGACCGAGCAGGTCCTTCGCGCGCGCCATCAAGGTCGCCCCTGTGTCGGCATTCTGCGCTTGCGACGACACCGCGAGCACCCAGCCCGCGTACGTCAGCGCTTCGACGTTGTCCGGTTCGATGTCGAGCACCTTCAGGTAGCGATCGCTGGCTTGGCCGTAGTCCTGGGCTTCGAAGAACGCGTGCGCGTCGCTGAGCAACGTCGCAACCTGGTTGGGTGAGGTGCCGCCGGTGATCGTGTCGCCGGGGTCGCGCTGGCCGGCGTTGAGTGCGACGAGGATGCCCGCGACGATCCCGAACGCGACCACGCCCGCGGTGATCGCGATGAGGCGCTTCCAGTTCCGCGGGCGCTTCGGTGGCAGCGCCGACCGGCCCTCGTCGATCGCACGAAGCACGTTCGCGGCGCGAGCGGTGTAGCCATCGCGAAGCGCGGCATAGTCGGCCTCGTCGACATCGCCGGCAGCGCGCTCGCGTTCGAGATCAGCGATCGAGCGAAGCAGGAAGCGACGCTCCTCCTCCAGCTCGGCAAGCCGATCCGGATTCATCGCCGCGCGCATGGCCGGGGCAAGGACTGTCTCGATGTCGTCGGCCGGGCCGGTCGTGGCGGCCGGCTCGGTGTCAGGGCTCATCGTCCTGCTCGCGCAGTGCAGCGTCGACGAGCTCGCGGTCGGCATCGGACGGCCTCGCGTCGGCTGCGCGTTGCCACCGCCGGAAGGCCACGGCCAGACCGGCGATCGCGCACACGCCGGCAAACACGGGTAGGGCCCACACGATCGCGTCGAAACCGGTGGCCTTGGGGACGAGCTGAGTGCGCGTGCCGTAGTTCGTCTGGATGTATTGGATGATCTGGTCGTCGGAGTACGTTCCCTGCCGGACGAACTGCATCACTTGGTCGCGGATCTGACCGGCGGCCGCCGACTGCGACTCGTACACGCTCTCGCCGTCGCAGGTCGGGCAGGCGATCCGCTGGGCGATGCCGTCGACGCGGTCCTGATCCGTGAGCTCGCCGCCAGATCGCGTCGATCCGATGAGCAACGCGACAATGACGATGCCGAGCAGGACGGCCCAGCTCGGCCAGCGCTTGAGCCGATCGTTCCACGAGGCACCGCCGGCCGCTGGCGGCCTCACGGCTGTCGTTGCGCTCACGGGCAGCCGTCCGGTACCGGGAGCAGGCTGTAGATCGCGATCTGCTTGTTCAAGCATGTCGTCAACGAGTCGTCGGTCTGTTCGCTGATGGTGCGGAACACGACGTAGCCGTTCGGGTCGACGATCCAGGTCTCGGGCACCTTCGACACACCGAACGCGCCGGCGATCTGGGCGTTGTCGTCGACCAGCACCGGCCAGCTGACCTTGTTCTTCTCGAAGAACCCGACGGTGTCGCCGGTCTTGTCGTCCCAGACGACGGTGTAGAACTCGGCGCCGTCGGATATCTGCTGTTGTTCTGCGACGAACTTGACCAACTCCGGATGCTCTTGCACGCACGGTCCGCACGTGGCGTTGAAGAAGTTGAGCACGACCCAACTGCCCTTGCGCCGCTGCAGATCGAAGGACTTGCCGTCGAGCGTCGTCGTCCGCACCGACGGTGCCGCCTTGCCGATCAGCGGCGAGTACGCCGATTCGGCGTTGTCGCTCTTGGCCCGGATGAGGATCACGAAGAACGCTGCGATCACGACGGTCACGACGAGCACGATGATCGGCGCCACGCGGCGACTGCGCTCCGGCACGGCGTCGCCGACGATGTCGGCCGCGGCGTCGGTTGCAGGTTCGGCTGCGATCGTTTCCTCAGACACCGACCGGCTCCTCCACTGGTCGCGGTTCGTCGATGTCGGGCGGCGGCGCGGCACCGATCGGGGCGGATGTCGGCTCGGTGGGGCGGCGGCGACGCTTGCCCGGGAACGCCGAGAGCAAGGTGCCGACGACCATCGTGGCCCCGCCGATCCACAGCCAGATGATCAACGGCTTGATGAAGATCTTGATCGTCGCTGTGGTGTCGCCCGGCGTGGCGCCCGGCTCCATCGTCAAGTACAGATCGTCGAGGATGCCGCTGCGCACCGAAGGCGTCGGGATGTTGTTGCCGAAGTTGGTGAACGTACTGATCGCCGGGGCGTACGTCTTGCCATTGTCGATGCGGACGACGGTGCGCACACCGTTGCTGCGCGACGTGGTGAAGCCCTCGACCGCGGTGAGCTCGAACGTGTGCCCGCCGTAGCTGACCGGCGTGCCGACCACGAGATCCTTTCGTGACGAATGGGTGTAGCTCGTCGATGCGACCAACGCGACCGCGACGATGATCACGCCGATGTGCACAACCATCCCGCCGTTGGCCCTGCCGACCAGGCCCCGCCACCCCTGCCGGCGCGTCGCCAGGATCAACTGCCTCGATGCGGCACCTCCGGCGAAACCGCCGAGCCCGAATGCAAGCAGCGGCGCCAGCCCCGTCGCACCGAAGATGAGCGGAACCACGATCGCGATGACCCCGCCCCACGCGGGCCAGAACAAGCGGTCGCGCAGCAGCTCGGTGCTGGCCTTGCGCCATGGCAGCACGGGCGCGATCGCCATCAGGAACAACAGGATGATGCCGAACGGGATCGACAAGCTCTCGAAGTACGGCGCGCCGACCTTGATCGTGCGGTTCTGCACGGCTTCGACGATGAGCGGGAACACCGTGCCGAGCAGCACCACGAACGCGAACACGGTGAACAGCACGTTGTTGGCGAGGAACGCACCTTCGCGAGACACCGGTGAATCGATCGCGCCCGGCGAACGCAACCGGTCGCCGCGCCAGGCGATCAACGACAGCGACACGACGGCGATCAGCCCGAAGAAGCCGAGCAGGTACGGGCCGATTGTGCCGTTGCTGAACGCGTGCACGCTCTTGATGACCCCGGAGCGAGTGAGGAACGTCCCGAGGATCGTCAGCGCGAACGTCGACACGAGCAGGGTGAGGTTCCAGACGCGCAGCATCCCTCGTCGTTCCTGCACCAGCACGGAATGGATGTAGGCGGTGCCCGTCAGCCACGGCAGCAGGCTCGCGTTCTCGACCGGGTCCCATCCCCACACTCCGCTCCAGCCGAGCACTTCGTAGCTCCACCATCCGCCGAGCAGGATGCCGATCGTGAGGAAGCCCCATGCGAACAGGGCGAAGCGGCGCGTCTCGCTGAGCCAGCGCTCGCCGGTACGACCGGTGATGAGCGCCGCGATCGCGAACGCGAACGGCACGGTCATCCCCACATAGCCGAGGTACAGGATCGGTGGGTGGAAGAGGACGAGGATGTGGTTCTGCAACAGCGGGTTCGGACCGGGGCCGCTCGTGACACCGAGCGGCCCGGCCTTGAACGCATCGGCGGGCCCGAGGGTGAGCACGAAGAAGAAGATGCACACGACGAACATCACGACGAGCGCCCACGCGACGAGTGGGTCGTTGAGGCGCTTGCGGAAGCGGCGGGCGATGACCGCGGTGTAGCCGACGAGGATGACGAGCCAGAGCAGAATGCTGCCTTCGAGCGCGCTCCAGATCGCGGTGATGTTGAAGAGGAACGGCGTGTCGGCCGAGCCGACCTGCTGCACGTACTTGAGGGAGAAGTCGCGTTGGATCAGCGCCCGTTCCATCACGCCGAACGCGAGGACCCCGGCCGCGGCCACGCCGAACGCATAGCGCTGCGTGCTGCGCAACAGACGGTCGTCGTGGGTGCGGATGCCGTAGACCGTCGCGAGCGCACCGAACGTCGCGCACACCAGTCCGATCAGCAGGACCGAGTGCCCGAGCGTGCCGTTCACTGTTGCTGCAAGCACGCTGCCGACTCTTGGCTCGCCTCGTCGAGGCGATCCTTGTTCTTCGCCTCGTACTCGTTGCTGTGCTTGACCTCGACCTCATCCCCGTCGAACACGCTCGTCTCCTTGCCGTCGACGACCTGTGTCTTCAGCTCCCCATGGACCACGACCGGGATGCACTCCTGGAACAGCCCGCCCGGGTCGCCGTCGTAGACGACCGGCACGGTGACGCTGTTGAACGAGATGTCGAACCTCGTCACGCCGCCGGACGACTTCAGCGAGTGCTCGACGACCGTCCCCTGGATGCGGAGTTGCCGACCCGCCTCACACCCGCTCTTGTGGCCGACTTCGTCGACGTTGCAGTAGTAGTCGAGCGAACTGGTGAGGAACTTGGTCAGCACCACGCCCCCGGCCGCGAGTACGAGCACGAGGACCCCGATCGACACCCACTTGCGCCGGTTCCGAAGCGGCGCCGCGGCGGCCGGCTCGGCGGGCCTCGGCGTGAGGTCCACGGGCGTCATCCCCACGGCTTGTCCTCCGGCGGCAGCTGGGCCGCAAGCCGCCGGCCGCGGCGCAGGTAGTAGGCGGCCAACGCGACCGAACCGACGAACGTGGCGATGTATGTGGCGAGGATGAAGCCGACATCCTCCATGGCGACCACGGCGGCACTCATCACAGACCTGCCTCGCTGCGCCGCTGCTCGAGCGCGAAGTCGAGACCCTTGTCCTCGAGGGCATCCTGCATCGCGAGCACGCGTTGACGATGCATCACCAGCCACACGAACAACAGCGTGAACGCGATCAGCGAGATGAACAGCGAGAACAGCATCAGGTCGTGCAGCTTGACCTTGGTGGTGTCGCTCACGCTGCCGTCCTGATGCAGGCCGCGCCACAACTTCACGCTGAAATGCACGAGCGGTATCTCCAACACGGCGAGAAGCGCGACGACCGCCGAGCGCCGCCCGCGCTGCTGATGGCTGCCGCCGAGGCCGCGGACCGCGAGATATCCGATGTAGGTGATGAAGAGGAACGCCGTCGTCGTGACCCGCGCGTCCCACACCCAGAACTTGCCCCATGAGAGGCGACCCCAGATCGCGCCGGCGAAGAGGGTGAGGGCCATGAAGAGCACGCCGACCTCCGCACTCGCGCCGGCGATTCGATCCCACGTCAGCGAAGTCGTCCGCTTCCAGAGGAACGCCAACGAGGCGAGCGCTGTGACACCGAACGCGACGTAGGCAACCCACACCGTACCGACGTGGATGTAGAGGATGCGCACGCTCTCGCCCTGGACGACGTCTTCCGGCGACAGGAACAAGCCGAAGAGGACCAGTAGCGCCATCGAGATCAGGGTCGCGATGCCGAGGACCCGGGTGAAGGGCGTACCCGTCGGAGACGATCGCCGCACCGACGAGCTCGCCGCTGAGCGCGCCGCTGAGCGCGCGGCGTCGCTCGCCTGATCGGTGGTCAGTTGCATCGCCGAAGTGTCCGTGTCTGGCATGGAGCTGTCATTCCTCGATCAGGGGCCCGAAAGCCAAGGTGCCACCGACACTGAACAGTGCGACGAAAACGCCCAGCAGGCCCAACCACGGCCAACCATCCGACACGACCGCACCGCTGGTGCCGAGCGCAGCTTCCGTTGCGCGAGTGGCACCAATCAGCACCGGCGCCACCACCGGGAGCAAGAGGAGCGGGAGCAACGTTTCCCGTCCGCGAACGCCGGCAGCAAGGCCGCCGTAGAGCGTACCCACGAGCGCCAGTCCAATGGTCGCGGCGAGCAGGGTGGTGACCAAGAGCACGACGCCACCGGCGTGCAACTTGGAGTTGTAGAGCACGACGGCGAGGATCAGCAGCAGGATCTCCAGCACCGCCAGCTGGGCCGCGAGGGCGAGGGCCTTGCCGAGGAAGATGCCGGCGGGGTCGACGCCGGCCGCGCGCATCGCCTCCGTTGCGCCATCCGCTGTTTCGATCGCGAACGCTCGCTGGACGAGGATCAGCAGGCTGAACAGGGTCGCCAGCCACACCAGGCCCGGCGCGACCTTCTCGACCACCTCGTCGGTCTTGAGCGCGAAGGCGAACATGACCATCACGATCATCGCGAACGGCAGGACCTGGTTGGTGACGACACGGCTGCGCAACTCGATGCGCAGGTCCTTGGCCGCGATGAGGCGGGCGATACGAAACATCAGCCGGCCGCCTGTGATCGGTTGTCACCGTCGGGCGCCACCTGTGACTCGCGGACCTGCCCTCCGACGACTTCGACCAGGCGCGTCGCGAGCGCGCCGGCGCGCTCCAGCTCGTGGCTGGCGACGACGATCGTGGCCCCGGCCGCAGTGGCCTCGCGGAGGGTCGCGTCGAGCTCGTCGCGTCCGGCGGCGTCGAGGCCGGCGTGCGGCTCGTCGAGCAGCCACAGTTCGGCGCGGCGCGCGATCAGGCATGCCAGCGCGGTGCGCCGCTTCTGCCCCGCCGACAGCTTGGCGACCTGCACGTCCTTGAGTCGCTGGGCCAGCCCCATCCGAGTCATCGCCGCACCCACTTCTGACTCCGACGCTCCGATCGTCGCGCCCCAGAACCTGACGTTCTCGGTCACGGTCAGATCGCTGTAGAGGCCGTTGGCGTGGCCGAGCAGACCGACACGCTTGCGCACCGCTTCTCGGTTGGTTCGCAAGTCGAATCCGAGCACGTTGCCCTCACCCCGAGCCAGCGGCATCAGGCCCGCGAACAGGCGCAGCAGCGACGTCTTCCCCGCTCCGTTGGGGCCCTGCAGGAGGACGATCTCACCGCGTTCGACCGTGAGGCTCGCGCCCGCCAGCACCGGGAACTGCCCGAGCACGGCCACAGCGTTCGAGAGGTGCACAACGGTTTCCATGGAGCACTCAGACGCTACTCACCGAGGGCCCGAGCGACCCAGCGTGCAGGCCTGACGAGCACGTTCACGCGGAGCGGCGTGACCTCGGTTCGGACCGTTGTGGCGCTATCGTCGCTCCTCGTGGCGGAGACCGGCGATCCCAAACAACCAGGTGACGACTGGGCGGAATGGCTCGACGCGGAGCTCGCCAAGGGCGCGCCCGCGGCGCCATCGGTGCCGGCAACGGACCGCGAGCCGATCGCACCCAGCGTCGCCCCGCCGATCGCCCCGCTCAGCGCACCGACGATCACGACAACCCAGGCAGTTCCGCCTGGGCCCGAACCGGACGAGTTGCCGGATCCGAGCCGCCCACCGGTACGGGCCACGGCCGCGCTGGAACAGGCCGCCGCAACCGCCCCCGCGAAGCGCAAGCGAATCAGCCGATGGGACCGCCCACCAGAGCCGCGCGACTGGCGCTGGGTTGTCGGACACATCGGCCGGGCCCTGATCACGCTCGGGCTCCTGATGTTCGGCTTCGTCGCGTATCAGCTGTGGGGCACCGGCATCCAGACCGCGCGGGCCCAGCACAAGCTCGAGAACCAGTTCGAGAACAAGCTCGACGAGCTCGAAGCCGCCGGCATCACACCCGACACGTTCCCTCCCGACACGACGAGCACCGTGCCGCCCACAGTCGTTCCCGGCGACACGTCGGTGCCAACGACCACCACGGTTCCGGCGGAGACGACGACCACCGTCTCGACCGGGCCGGTCGCGCAGGACTACGGGCCGATCAAATGCGGCGACGGGCTGGGCAAGATCACGATCCCCGAGATCGACGTCAACTTCTACTACGTGGCCTGCGTCGGCAAGGACGAGTTGAACCGCGGCGTCGGTCACTTCCCGAAGTCGGTGGTGCCCGGCCAGATGGGCAACGCCGCCCTCGCCGGCCACCGCACCTCGCATCTCGCTCCGTTCGGTGACCTCGATTCGTTGGAGCCCGGCGACGCGATCCAGATCGAAACCATCCTCGGTGGCGCGTACACGTATGTCGTGACGGGATCGGAGGTCGTCGACCCGAGCGACTACCACGTCGTCACCGACTCAGATCCGAACAAAGCGACCCTGACGTTGATCACGTGCACGCCCAAGTTCACGTCGAAGCAGCGACTCGTCATCCACGCCGAGCTCGACCCGACGCGTAGCCCGACACCGGTCGGCATCGGCCAGCTCTTCTACGGCGAGGACGACGCCGGCTTCGGCGGCACGACGGAGGACGGCTTGAGCGACGAGGGGCCGAGCGGCGAGACGAGCACGACATCCGCGCCGACCACCGTCGCGCCGTCGACCACCGTCGCCACCGAGACCACGCTGCCGGTCGACCCGGCGGCGACGTCGACCGCGGTCGCCGCCGTCGCGACCGCGCCGGAGACGACGACAACCGTCCCGGCCACGACGACAACCCTTCCCGCAACCACGCTGCCCGCGACTCCGAGCAGCGTGGTCGACGTCGAGGCCGAGTTCGCCGAGGACGCCTTCCAGCAAGGCTGGTTCGACGACTCGGCCGCGATCCCGCACGTCGCCGGCTGGGCGTTCCTATTCGGGTTGGTGTGGTACGGCGCCTACCGGTTCGCCAAGCGGTTCCGGAACATGTGGCTCGGCATCCTCGTCGGCATCGTGCCGTTCGTCGTCGTCCTCTACTTCCTGTACGAGAACGTCAACCGGCTCCTGCCCGCAGCGATCTGAGCCCGGGTGTTCAGGAGCAGATCAAGTGACGCGCTCAGGACGCGTCGCGCTCGGCCGTGATCGTCCTGGTCTCGTTGAGCCGGACGAGGAGCGCCCGGAGCTGCGCGTAGGACGCTTCTCCGAGTTCGGCCTCGAGTTCTTCTTCGATCTTGGTCACCGTGCGCCGGATGGCCCGTCGCAATGCTTCGCCGCGCGGGGTGAGGTCGACGCGTTTGGACCGCAGGTCGTGAGGATCGGCGCGCCGGGAGACATAGCCAAGGTTTTCGAGTTGGCCGAGCAGGTAGTTCATGGCTTGCTTCGACGCACCCACCTCGGCAGCGAGCTCCGAAGGCCGACGGCCGTTCGGGCCGGGATAACGCAAGACGGCCAGATGGGCCGGCACCAGGTCCGTGAAGCCTGCGGCAATCGCCTCGCGCACGATCCGCAAGTGCACGGCCTCCGCCGGTCGCCGAACGAGCGCACCGATCAGGGGAGGAGCAGCCTCGGCGGTCATCGACGTCATCATAAAGGGACTTTACTACTGCCGCCCATGTTGGTACAGTGTCTTTACCAGATTCGAAGAAATGGACAGAGAGGAGCCCACCGTGGCCGAGGCAGTGCAGGCAACCAAGGCATTCATCAAGTCTCCCGGCATCGACGTCCAGTTCTTGGTCGACGCCGACGATTCGGGCGGGAGCACAACTGCATTCCTCGCCCGCGTCGGTCCGGGGGCGCAAACACCGCCGCCGCACAGGCACGACGCCTGGGACGAGACCGTCTACTGCACGCAGGGGACCATGACCTACGTCGTCGACGGGGACAGGGTCGACCTCGAGCAGGGACAGGCGTTGTGCGTCCGGCGCGGTCAGATCCACAAGTTCGACAACCACACGACCGACGATGCGTGGATGCTCGTCGTCTCGACACCCGGGCTGTTCGGAGAGGACTACTTCCTCAGCGTCGCTGAGATCCTCAACGCGGCCACCAACGGGCCTCCCGACATCGCTGCTCTCCTCGCCGTGCAAGCCCGCCACGGCGTCACCGTGGTGACTGGATGAGGGCAGCGGCCGACCGAGAGGCCGCGTTACCGGAACGCCACACATGAGGCGCGCCGAGCGGCGCTGTCGCAAGCAGCGATCACGGCCTACTTCCCCGTGAAGTTCGGTGAGCGCTTGGCGAGGAAGGCGGCCCGACCTTCGGCCGCGTCGGCGCTCGACCACGTCGCTTCGCGCGCCCGCTCGAAGTCGGGATCGGCCGACGAGGACCTTCCGATGCGCTCGAGGCCGAGCTTGTGCGTCGCCATCGTCAGCGGTGCCAGTCCGGCAATCTCGGCCGCCCACGACAGCGCGTCGTCGAGGTCGCCGAGGCGATGAACCCCTCCCGCCGCGACGAGCTGATCGGCGCGATAGGTGGTCGCCACGACCAGCATCGCCCTCGCGATCGACCCACCCATCTCGCGGGCAAGTCGATCGATCGTCCAATGATCGACGGCCAGGCCGAGCTTGGCGGCCGGAACGCCGAACACGCTGCGTTCGGTGGCGACGCGCAGATCACAGGCCACGACGAGCTGCATGCCCGCGCCCAGCGCAGGGCCGTCGATGGCAGCGATGGTGGGGATCGACAACTCGGTGAAGCCGCGCAGCGCGGCCGACAGGGCAACCGCGAACTCGCCGCTCTCGACGCCGCCGAGGTCGGCGCCGGCGCAGAACGCGGGCTGTGCTCCCGTCAGCACCAGACAGCGAGCTCCGGCCGCAATCGCCTCGCCCTGCACCCGCTTCAGCGCGAGCAGCGTCTCGTGATCGACGGCGTTGCGACGCTCTGGTCGGTCGATCGTGACCAGCGCGACGTGGCCGCGATGTTCGAGATGCACGGTCATCGACGGGTCGCCTCTACCATGCGACCCAGATTGACATGACGCCGACCGAGCCACCGCATCCAACCGAGCCGAACTCGGCCGCCGACCCCGTGCGCGCCCGCCGGGCGTTGGTGGCGAAGTGGAACGCGATCGCGACCAAGATCGGCTACGCGCTGTTCGCGGTGGCGATCGTGATGTTCTTCGTCGCCCTCGCGACCGACTTCTCGTCCGGCAAGGTCACGATCATCACCACGTCGATGATCATCGGCTCGGTGTTGCTCGCCCCTGCCATCGTTGTCGGCTACGCGGTGAAGGCCGCCGAGAAGGACGACGTCGCCCGAGGTCTGTAGCCGCGGGAACCCAACGCGCACCCGCGGTGCGGAATCGCCCGACGCTCATTACCCTTCGGTAGCTGTTATGTCGATCCGTCTCTCCGCCTCCGCCCGACGTGAGCAACTCCTCGACGTGGCCCTCCAGGTCTTCGCCCGCCAGGGCTATCACGGCGCTTCGATGAACGACGTCGCGGACGCCGCCGGCGTCACCAAACCCGTCGTCTATCAGCACTTCGACTCGAAGCGCGAGCTGTACCTGGCGTTGCTCGACGAGGTCGGCGCGCGTCTGTTGACGGCGATCTCCAAGGCCACGGCCGGCGCGACCGACGGCAAGAACCAGACCGAGCTCGGCTTCCGCGCCTACTTCCGCTGGGTGGCCGACGACCACGATGCGTTCCTGCTCCTGTTCGGCAGCGGCGCGCGACGCGACGAGGAGTTCAACGACGCCGTGCGCAAGGTGACCGCGCAGGTCGCCGAAGCGATCAAGCCATTGATCGCGGCCGACATCGACGCCGAGCACCAGCGCACGCTGGCCCACGGACTGGTGGGCCTGGCCGAAGGTGTGAGCCGCCGGCTCGTCGACAACGGCACCGACTTCGATCCGCAGCTCCTCGCCCGCCAGGTCAGCGACCTCGCCTGGGCCGGATTGCGCTCGGTCGGCCGCCACAACCCGTAGCCGCCGGCCGCGGGGCGCCGTGCCCTATTGCTGCTGCGGGTAGCCCGGCTGTTGCGGGTAGCCAGGCTGCTGCTGGGGATAGCCCGGCTGCTGCGGGTACCCGGGTTGCTGCTGCGGATAGCCCTGCTGCGGGTAGCCCTGTTGCGGGTAACCCTGCTGTGGGTAGCCCTGCTGCGGGTACCCCTGTTGCTGGTAACCCTGCTGCTGGTAGCCCTGCTGTTGCTGGTCGAACGGATGCGGGATACCGAACTCGCGGAACAACTGAATCTGCTCGGGGGTGATCGCCGTCGGCTGACCGACCGCGAACTTGGTGGGATCCATCGGGTCGAACCAGCACGGCCAGACATCACCGATGCGCGGCATCGCGACTTGCGAGATGAGGCTCTTCTTCTCGCCGATGAACGGCTGGCCGCCGCGCAACGGCTGGATCTGGAACTGGAGCACGCACTGGATGTTGATGTCGTTGACGACCATGCCGGTTGGACGCACGGCCATGATCGTCGCCCGGGCCTTCTCGCCTGTCGTCATCAACTGCTGGGCGAGTTGGCGCTTGGCCTTCGACATCCCGAAGGCGCCACTCTTCTTCAGCGAAACGAGCACGATCACAACCACGAACACGCTGATGACGATGGGGAGGATGACGAACATGGCGTGATCATAACCCCGGGCGCTCAGGCGGATCTGGCAGTTGAGCTGGAAATATTCGGACGCCGAATCGCGCCATTCCGCAGACCAATCGACCGTGCACGACCCGTCTGGCCCGCGGCTACTGGCGCAACGTGAGACCCCGATATCCGTCGATGAAACCGACGCGTTTCAGTTGCTCGACGACGGGCCCGGACGTGCCGACCGTCTCACCGTCGATCTTGCGCACTTCGACACCGCGCGCTCGACCGTCCTTGACGAGCGACGCCAGCGCGTCGGCCCAACCCGCATCGTCGGCCGCGTCGGAGAACATCAACAGGTGATGGCTGCGACGGTCGAACCACGCCAACGCCCGACCCCCCGACAGGATCACCATCGCGCCGGCCGAACGCGCCGGTCGCCCGCTGTTCTCCGGCCACGGCAGGGTGCCGCCGTACGGTTGGGCGGGATCGGTGGCGGCGAGGATGATCGGCGCCTGCGCCAGCTCAGGGTGCAACGCGTCGGGACCCTCGCGGACACCGCGGAGGCGGTCGACCGCACCGGGCATGCTGAACTGCGCCGCACCCAACCCGTTGACGAAGTAGCCGCGGCGAACCTGGCCGCGCTCTTCGAGCACCTTGAGCACTCCGTACACCGCGCTGAATCCGCCGACGACGCCCTCAGCCGCCACGGCCTCGCGCGTCAGCACGCCGTGCCGTTCGAGCAACTGCAACGCGCTGGCGTGAGCGATCGCCGTGGGCGTCGGCTTCGGAAGCAACAACGGCGCGAC
>Ga0075365_10000464_pt1 | contig 15222 bp, 12 predicted proteins | sample EndMetdeltDD1765_FD_71387 | JGI IMG/M metagenome (GOLD analysis project Ga0075365, IMG submission 71387) | Populus endosphere microbial communities from Tennessee, USA - Endosphere MetaG P. deltoides DD176-5 | ecosystem: Host-associated > Plants > Roots > Endosphere | place: USA: Tennessee... | reverse complement strand
GCGCCGACACGCCGCCCGGACCGCGCGAGCTGTCGCGCGGGCATGCACTTGGACCGTCCGCCCGTCGCGTCGGCGTCAATCTCCTGTCCGACAACGGATCCCGGCTTTAGACCGTAATCCAAAGGCTTTCAGGCCCGACATCGCAGCGGCCACCGCATCCCGCTCCGCGTTTCGATGACGATCGCGACGCGCCCCTTACCGGAGCGGGATGGCGATGATGATAGTAGTCCTATCGTTTGCGTCAAGTACAAAACGAGAACGCGGCTCAACTATTTTTTCTGAAAACCAGAAAGACGAAAGTGCGTGCGACGCGCGGGCCGTGCCCGGTGTGAGAGCGCAGGGGCGACGCCGGGCTATTTGACAAGTTGAATCAGCTAGCCGCGAAAGCCTCGGCTGCGATCCGCGTAAGTGCCTGAAATATCTGGTCGGAGTCGCGCTCCCGAAGTCTCACTTCCGGCAGCGTGGGCCGTGGTGTATGAGAAACTAGCCGAATGGATCGCGATCGAGGCTTGATCGAGGCACGTGCCGGCAAGGTTTTCGACCGGGGCACGGAATGCCGCATCAATGCACGACCGCCGCGGCTATGCGCCGCTGGGAGCCTCACGCCAAGGCCATGCTTGCTGCGATGGCCGCGCTGATAATGCTTGCCGCCGATACGGCTGCGCAAGAGTTGCGCCGTGCGCAGACGCGTGAGGCGGTTGCGCCGCGCCAAGGCGGCGAGCCCGTCATGGCGATCGTGTCGATCAAAAGCCAGCAGGTCACCTTCTACGACGCCGACGGGTGGATCCTGCGCGCTCCAGTCTCGACCGGAACGACCGAGTACGAGACGCCAGCCGGCGTCTTTGCGATCGTTCAGAAGAAAAAGGACCACCGTTCGAACATGTATGACGATGCCTGGATGCCGCACATGCAGCGCATCACCTGGAACGGCATCGCGCTGCACGGCGGACCTCTACCTGGCTATGCGGCTTCGCACGGCTGCGTGCGGTTACCTTTCGGTTTTGCGGAAAGGCTCTTCGACAAGACGCGGATCGGAATGCGGGTGATCATCGCTCCGAACGATACAACCCCGGTCCCCTTTTCCCACCCGGCGCTACTGGTGCCGAATGCGGAGGCGTTGGCGGCTGCGCGCCTGCGAGCGGCGCCCCTCGTGCGTGAGGCGGCGGAGGCCGCCAGGGTTGACGACGAGGCGAAAACAGCCGCAACGATAGCGGCGCGCGAGGCCGCAACGCTCACGGCGTCGCTGCGCAAGCTTGAATTGTCGAAGGAGCGCGCGGACGCGGAGCTCGCATCGGCCGACAAAGCGCTGATCGGTGCACGGACGGATCAGACCAGGGTGCAGGCCGAGGATCTAAAGCGAAAGGCCGCGCGAAGGGCTGCAGAATTGGGCAAGCAGTTCGACGCCGTGAGTGCCGAAGCAAAGCAAAGGCTCGACGTGAGTAACTCCGCAAAAGACGCTGCGAAAGCGGCGCAGATCAAAAAGGCCGACACGGCCAAGGCCGCGGACGAGGCAAATCTCCCGCTCGAACCGGTCTCGATCTACATTAGCCGTGCGACGCAGAAGCTCTACGTGCGACGTGCCACACACAAGCCGGTACCAGATGGCGGCGAAGTGTTCGATGCGAGCATCGAGGTTCCGGTCAAGATCCGCAATCCAGGCAAGCCGATCGGCACGCATGTATTCACAGCGATGGCGCGAGAAGGCGCGGGCCTGCGCTGGAGTGCGGTAACGATCGACGACGGCGACGACGCCGGCAGCGCGCTCGACCGCATCACGATCCCGCGAGAAGTGCTCGACCGCGTCGCGCCGACCGCATTGCCGCGGTCGTCGATCATCGTCTCGGACGAGCCGCTGAGCTCCGAGACCAACTATCGCACAGAGTTCGTCGCGGTCCTCAGCAACCACCCCCAGGGCGGCTTCGTCACCCGCGACCGAACGGGCGATATCCTCTCCGCCGACGATAATCTTTGGCGTGGAGGAGGATACGAGCCGCTGAGCGGCATCAGGGTTATCAGCGAGTAGGATTCCTCAGCGGAGGGTTTGCCTTGTTGACCGTATCCGTCGAGCCGACGCTCATCTCGTGCTGCCTTTCAGCGCTTTCTGTTGTCAAACCCTGTTGCCGTAGCCGATTGCCGGGCGAAAGGATGTGACGCAAATCACTCTGCGGGGTAACGCGGGTTTGAGAGACGGGCTGGAGGTCGCGCCAAACGCGCTCCCGCGAGCACGTATTCAATATGCAATATCAAGCATATAAACGTCCGGTGCGCTCGGATGCGTCAAAACAGCTACCCAATAAAAGAGCGACCCAATCTGAACCTTTGTCACCGCGCCGGCACCAAACAGGCGCGGGCGAAGCTGCGAGCGCCCCATGGAAGCCGGTGGCACGAAGCAGAACCGAGGGCGCTCATTGACCGGCCCCGGTCGACGGCGCCGACATCAAGTCCGCTTTTCCGGTGGCGACAAGCCTATGTGACGTCTCTCACTTTCTTCCGGTGGCGACGAGTCTACCTTGTGGACGTCTAGCCTTCGAATGTGGGGTCCAAAAATGGCCGGTACCGGGATGATGTCTTCCTTCGCTCATTGGCTCTCCGCCGCCGTCTCGTCGGCGCCCTCGACGTTCGTGCTCGAGAGCACGGCCGGCTTTCATCGCGGGGTGCGCCTCGAGCTTGAACCGGGCGATGTCCGTATCGGCTCCACGCCAGGTGCCGACATCGTCTTGCGGGACGCCGGCATCGCGGCGGAGCATGCCATTCTGCGGGTCGGACGCGGGTCCATCGACCTTCATGCGGTCGGCGGAGAAGTCCGCGTCGGTGAGGAGGTCGTAGCGAATGGCTACGGTTGCGCGCTGCGAACGCCGGTCGATCTGACGATCGGCGAGGCGCGACTTCGGATCTCCATCGGACGCGATCAGGCCCCCGCGCAGACCCCCGTCGAGCCTGGTGGCGCCCCCGCCCGGCCGCGCATCTCCAGGGCCCTTATGATCGCCGGCGCGCTCTTGCTCGCGGTTCCGGCGTTGGGGCTGGCCGCCATGCGCCCTGCCGCGAAGGCGAACGACCTGACCAGCGTCGCTCGGGCCGAGGCACGGGGCAACGAAACTCTATCCGTGACAGCCGGATCGCGGCTCCTGGCCGATCTCCCCGCGTCCGATCGGCGGTTTATTGAGCATTGCTTGTCGACGCGGCCCGGGATTTCGGTGCGCGAGGCGATTGCAGAGCTCAATGGCTGCGACCGACCGCCGGCACAGACCCCCGGACCCGCGCTCAACGCTGAAGACGCCGGGCGCAAGCTCACCGAGCGTCTTACTGCGTCGGGCCTCTCCGGTCTTCGGGTGAGCACGGGGGGTGGACAGGTCGTCGTCTCCGGCAGCATCACGAAGCAACAGACTGACGCCTGGACGGAGGCGCAGCAATGGTTTGACGCCGCATATCGCGGGCTGGTTCTCGTCGCAAAAGTGACGTCGACTGAAGCCAAAAAGCCGGCGCCGGTGGTTAATGTGCAGGCCGTGTATTTCGGCGAGCGCCCCTATATCATTACGGCCGAGGGCAACCGCTATTACAAGGGTGCGTTCCTCGACAATGGCTGGGCGATCAAGGATATTGCTGACGGCCGCATCCTCCTTACGAAGGACGGCGAGACCCTGGCGCTGGTCTATCGTCAGTGAAGTGCGCGCGGAAAGGAGAGATCGCCTGGGATGGACAACCGTCGCATAGAACGCGCGCAGGTCGATCGGACTGAATCGCGTGCACCGCAGGGTGTTGCCGGCCCCGTCAAAGACAGGGCCGTCGATCCCCTGGAGTTCGCGCGGCAGATCGCCGCCGCGCTCCACGAGCGCAAGGGCACGGTCGGCAAGGCAATTCTTCGTGAACTTGTCAGCGAGTTCGTCAAGCCGGCAGTCGCCGATCCCCAGATCCTGTCCAGTGACCGCGCGATTCCGATACTCGAGCAGCTGCTGACCGCGGTTCTGCCGCAGCTCAAAGAGAGCGAGGAATTCAATCGCCTGGCAAGCACCGTGTTGGGTGAAGAGATCGAGCAGCGCCGCGATTTGCGCGCGCGCCGCCTCGAGGATACCGCGACATGACGCCAGGACGCGACCAGACGGTGGAGTTGCTGCACGCACTTGGCCATCTTTATGCACGTCACAGCCAGCCGAAACGCGGGCTCGTCCTGCTGCTGATCGCCGCTCGCCTTGCGCCCAACGATGAGGGCGTGCTGCGCACGCTCGCCGAAGCGTTCCTGCGCAGCCGCTCACCGCACGCCGCCGCCGAGGTCATCGACCGGCTGCAAGCGCTTGGTGGCGCGGACCAGCCCATGCTCGATCTGTTGCGCAGTCGCGCGTTATGGCTCGCCGGCAATGAAAGCGAGGCGAAGCGTACGTTTCGCAAGTTCCTCGAACATCGCGAACGGTCTTGATCATGGTCGACAGATTGGCACGCGCGCTCGTCTACTTGTCCGGCCGCAGCGATCTCATCGTGGCGATCATGATGCTGGTCGCGATCATCATGATCATCATTCCGCTGCCCACCTGGCTGGTGGACGTCCTCATTGCGATCAACATCTCCGTCAGCATGCTCGTGCTGCTGGTCGTCTTCTATATCGCGCGGCCGGTCGAGTTCTCGTCCTTCCCGTCGGTCATTCTCATCGCCACGTTGTTCCGCCTCGCGATCACCATCACCACGTCGCGCCTCATCCTGCTTCAGGCCGACGCCGGCCACATCGTCAGCGCGTTCGGAGACTTCGTGGTCGGCGGCGACATTGCCGTCGGCCTCGTCGTCTTCCTGATCATCACGATCGCGCAATTCGTGGTGATCACCAAGGGCGGCGAGCGCGTCGCCGAGGTCGCCGCCCGATTCAGCCTCGACGCCATGCCGGGCAAGCAGATGGCGATCGACAACGACCTGCGCAACGGCGACATCGATCAGGCGGAGGCCAATCGGCTCCGCCGTGGACTCGAGCGCGAAAGCCATTTGTTCGGCGCCATGGACGGCGCGATGAAGTTCGTCAAAGGCGACGCCATCGCCAGCATCCTCGTCATCCTCGTCAATCTGATCGGCGGCATGATCGTCGGCAGCCTGAAACACGGCATGACGATCGGAACCGCCGCCGAGACCTATGCGCTGCTCTCCGTCGGCGACGGGCTGGTCGCGCAAATCCCCTCGCTTTTCGTTTCGGTCGCGGCCGGAGTGTTGGTGACGCGGTGTCAGTCGGAAAGCGACATGGGCACCGAAATAGCCGGGCAGTTGTTCCTGGAGCCCCGTGCGCTGATACTCGGTTCGGTGATCCTGGTTGGAATGGCGTTCGTTCCGGGCTTCCCTACGGTGGCCTTTCTGGTTCTCGCGGCGGTCCTGGGCGGGACCGGGTACCTAGCCAACCGCCGGAAGGCGGCTCGCGAGGCGGGGGCGCGCGACGCTCCGGTGAAGCGAGCGGCAGGAACGACCGCCCAACCGTCGCAACCAGGCTCGACCGCCCAAGATTCGGCAAAGCTGGCAGGCCCGCCGGCATCTGATGCCGCCATCGTCGTTTGGGTAAGCAGCGAGCTTGCATCGGCCGTACCGCCGGAGGGCTTCGCCGAGTTGACGACCCAGGCGCGCGCGGGACTGCTCAGCGATCTCGGCATCGAGATCCCGTCGATCGCGCTTGAGGTCGACCCGACCCTCGCGCAGGATCGCTTCCGCATCGACCTCGAGGGCACGCCGGTCATTGAAGACACGGTTCCGCCGCAGGGCCTGCTCGTCGACGACGATCCGGCTAACCTCGAGCTGCTCGAGATCCCTTACCGTCAGGAGCGGCCACTCATCAACTACCGCCCCGCGCTTTGGGTCGATCGCTCCCATGCGGAAACCTTGTTGAAGGCTGGTGTCGACTTTGCGCTGCCGGCCCAGATTCTGGCCAGATGCCTGACACAGATGTTGTACCGGCGGGCCGGCAGTTTTGTCGGTATTCAGGAGACGCGGAAGCTCCTCACCAAGGTCCAATCGAACTATGCCGACCTGGTGAAGGAGACCGAGAAGATTGCGCCTCTGCAGAAGCTGGCAGAAATCCTGCGGCGCCTGGTCGAAGAAAACGTACCCGTCCGCAACATGCGCGCCATTCTCGAGGCCGTGGTCGAATGGGGACAGCGCGAACAGAACGTGGTGCTGCTGGTGGAATACGTGCGCGTGGCCCTTGGCCGCCAGATCTGCTTCCGGTGTGCCGACCGCGACCGGGTGATCGCGGCCTATATGCTTGAGCGCTCGGTCGAAGATATGCTTCGCTCCGCCCAGCGCCAGACCGCGGCCGGGACTTACATGAACCTGACGGAGGAGGCGACCCAACCGTTGATAGAGGAAATCGCCCGCGCCCTGGCGGAAGCGGCTCCGGACGCGAATCCCGTCGTGCTCACCTCGATGGACGTGCGGCGGGTGACACGACACTTGCTCGCGCGCAGCAATATCTACGTGCCGGTCATGTCCTATCAGGAACTGGCGCCCGAATTTAACGTACAGCCCCTCGGCGCGCTGACCAAGGGCAACCAGGCGGAAAAGGATGCGCCTGATAGCATCGACCAATCGGCAGAGCGGTTGAAGCTGGGGGCCGGGGCGGGATGAAGCCCTGCAGGTTGCGCCTGCCCCTCGGCCGGACCTTCCGGCAGACCCTTATCCTATATGTGCCGATATGAGGCAGGCCGCGGGCGCACTGTGGCTAAATGGCAGCACGAACAGTTTCTTGCTGTGGCGCGCCCTTAGATTACCCGTCAGAATTTGAGATTGTGTTAATATACATGCTCTGACCGTAGAGCAGACATCCAGTTTCGTCGGCTTGGTTACTATCAATTGGTGTTCGATTAGGCCCGTCAAGGGCTGTTGGGGGAGCGGGCCTGGTGAGATCGTTTATGAGGGCCGCATGGAAGCTGAAGGCGGGCGCATTCCTGCTCGCCATCCTGCTCGCGCCACCGGTTGGAGCCCAGACGCCGAGAAACGTTTCCTCGTCTGGAATCGAGCTGATGGTGGGCCACGGTCGCCTCCTGCAACTCGATGAGCCTGCCGAATCTGTCTTTATGGGCGACTCTACGATCGCCGATTTGCGTATCGTCGCGCCGGATGTCGTCTATGTTTATGGCAGGAGGATCGGCAGCACGAATCTGATCGCGATCTCGGCGGAACATAAAGTGCGCGCCAATGTGGCGTTTCGCGTGGTCGCCGACGCTGGCTCCGCCAACAAGGCGGCCCGCGACCTTCAGCCGACGACTCACACCAGCCTCAAGCTGTTCGGCAATCGGGTGGCCGCGGTCGGCAGCACGCGCAGCGTGGAGGAAGCGGTCGACGTGCAGAACGCTGCGGACACCTACTCTCCGCGGGACCAGCCGCCGATCAACGACACCACAATTAACGGCTCGCAACAGGTCAATATCCGGGTACGTTTTGCCGAGGTGTCGCGCAATGACGTCCAGCGCCTGGGCATCGGGACGTCAGGCGGCATTGAATTTGGCGGCAGTGGCAGTGAGGTGGATGCCCTCGTAGGAGCGCTGCAACGCAACGGGATGCTGACCATCCTGGCCGAGCCGAACTTGACGGCGGTAACCGGGCGGCCCGCGAGCTTCCTGGCGGGAGGCGAGATTCCGATTCCAACCCCCGGAAACCAGGCCGGGCAGATCACCGTCCAGTACAAGCCGTTCGGCGTCTCGCTTGAGTTCACGCCGACCCTGATAAGAACAAATCGAATCGGTCTGCGGGTGCGACCCGAAGTGAGTTCGCTGTCGCGGGCCGGCGCCGTCAAGGCCAACGGCGTCGACCTCCCGAGCCTGATGGTCCGGCGGGCCGATACGACGGTGGAGGTGGCGAGCGGCCAGACGTTCGCGATCGCTGGTTTGTTCCAGCGACAGATGTCGATGGATTACGAAAACACGCCCGCAATTGCCGAGCTTCCGATTCTCGGCTCATTGTTTCGATCTGCCCGATACCGTCGCGACGAGACCGAACTCGTAATTCTCATCACGCCGATCCTCGTCAAACCCGTGCGCGACCGCGGCCTCGCGACCCCCCTCGACAGGCCCGCGCCACCGCCGCCGCCCGCGCCGGCTCTCGTCAAAGCGAGGCCCGAGCCAAATTCCGGCTTTGTGTTCAAATGACCCATCGAAGGTGCACGATGCCGTCTATGTCCGCCGTCTACCTTTGTCTCGCTGTAGCGGCGTCGGCTCTCGCCGGCTGTGCCCCCCCGCTCTATTCGACGGCCTACTGGGGCCCCTTTCCGCAGCAGCCGCCGGATTATTCGCCGGACTATACCTCCGTGCCCGTGGTCACCCGGAGTGGCCGCACACGCTATGTGCTCGTCCCGAAAGCTTGCCTTACACCGGACCCGACGGAGCCTCCGCTCCTCGGACCGCATTTGCCACCGGGTTGCGCCAACGCACACAACCTTCAGCGCATGGCCGAGCGCCAGTCTGATCTGGTTCGCGGCCGCGCGCTCGGCGCCGCTCCCGCGGCTCCGACGGCGCGAGCGGCGCAGGAATACATTTATGGCACCAAGGGCACCCTGGGGGGCGGCCTTGCGCCTCCGGGCACCATGCCGCAGGCGCCCGGGGCTGAGAGCCAGACGGAGAAGCCCCCTGGGACGAGATGAACATGGTTGCACCGGCCTGGTGGGGCGGCCGGGTCACCTCTATTTTGCGGTGCAGCGCTGATGCTGCATCGCCCAGCACTTAGGACAGGGCGATGAGTATCGCGTTTCGTCTCGCATCCTGCGCCGTGCCGGCCCTCCTCGGCGTTTTGCTCGCCGGGTGCGGAACTGTGAACCAGTCCTGGCTGGACGCAGTCGCCAGCACCGAGAAGCCGGACCAGGACGGGCTGATGCGTGTTGCCTCCGATATCGAAGCCCAGGGACAGATAGCAGCCGCGCTGCCGATCTATGAGCGAGCGGCGGCCAACTCGGGCGATGCCGCGGCGCAGCTGCGTCTCGGCGACGCCTATACGCGCGCCGGCAAGACCGATCAGGCGATCCAGGCCTATCGAGCCGCGCTCGCCGTGGCCCCTGATAATCCCGATGCGTTGCTCGGACTCGGCTCGGCCCTGGTCAAGGCTGGCGACGCTGATGGTGCAGTCGTGGCGCTGGCGAAAGTTGCCCCGATCGTCAATACGATGACGGCCTATAATCGGTTGGGCGTCGCGCAGACGCTCACGGGCCAGTTCGCGCAAGCGCACCAATCATTCGACGCTGCGAGCGCCCTCGCCCCTGACGACCTCGATATTCGCACCAATCTCGCCCTCGCCGCTGCGCTCGACGGGCAGGAAACCAAGGCGATAGACGCCACGCGCGCCGTCGTCACGTCGCCGGGGGCGGAGGCACGACATCGGCGGAATCTGATGATCGTGTACGGCCTGCTTGGGCGGGCCGACGAAGGGCGTGCCGCAGCGCCCAAGGGATTATCGGCAAACGAAGCGAAGAAATTGCTCGCGCGCGCGACTGCGATCCGTGCCATCAGTGATGCCAGGGCGCGCGCCAAGGCACTCGGCACGATTATGAGTTGACCTGCGCGCAAGAGCGGGTCTGCCGGCGCCAGCGGTCCAACGCGTCCCGGTGCCAAGCCGCGCCTAAGCCATGATCCCGAGAAGTGGGAACCGGTTCTCGCAAAAGACCATGCTCCAGTATCAATTTAGAGCGTGATGACGATTCGAAGAAAAGTCATCACGTTCTGGCTAGGTGCAATCGCTGTCGCCGGAATCGAAATCGCTGTCGCGGCGCTGCGTCTGACACGCGGCGGTCACCGCGCCGCGCTCGGGCTCCACCTGACGCTTGACCGAAACCACGAATATTGAGATCAAAACCCGCATCCAGCGGCGCCATCTCGCTCATGCGCCGCCCCGGTCGTCATCGACCGGATCAAATGGTCGCCATGCGCCTGAATCCATGGTCGCCTTCACCGGAATGCGCACTCATGGTGAGGTTTTAGCCGTCTTGGAAGCTAGTATGGTACTGCATGGCAACATGGGCTGAAATCAAAGACGATCGCATTTCTTTTCTCCGGATCATTGTGGGATTTCTTCCACTCGCTTTCGGATGCTTTTTGTCTGTTCTGTTTCAGAGAATGGATTCGCTCGTTGCCGATGAGCTGATGACCGATTTGGCTATCGGTAAGGGCACGCTCGGGATACTGACCGCGGTATTTCTGCTGGCTTTCGCGGCCTGCCTGCTACCGTCCGGCATCGCGATCGATCGATTTGGCCCGCGTACCGTGCAGTCGGTGATGATGGGTGTGACGGCCCTCGGCGCATTGATATTCAGCCTGTCCACCGGACCCTTCGGCCTTGCGATTGGCCGCACGCTGCTCGGTGTGGGCACCGCCTCGGCGCTCCTCGCAGCCATGAAGGCGGTCGTCACATGGTTTCCGCGTGAACGTCTCGGCCTGGTGACGGGGTGCCTCATAGCGGTCGCAGGGTTCGGCGCTCTCGCGGCGGCCGGCCCGGCGGCGCTCTTCGTGAGCGCGTACGGATGGCGGGCGCTGTTTATCTTGTTGGCCGCTCTGGCGACGATCTGCGCTATCCTGGCCGTGCTGCTGGTTCCCACGCCAGCAACCGTCACTGGCGATGTGCCGGATCAAGACGGCGGCCTGCCATTCGTCCTGCGCGACCCGATCTTTCGACGATTTGCGCCGCTCGCTGCGGTTGTGGTCGGGACGGTATGGGCGATCCAGGGCCAATGGGTTGCAGGTTGGCTTGCCGCTGTGAAAGGGCTCGAGCTCACCGACATTATCACCCTCGTCAGCCTCATGGCGGTTGGCCAGACCGCCGGTGCGCTTGTCTGGGGGGTGCTGGCCGACTGGGCTGTCCGAAAGGGTCTATCGGCTGCAAGCGTCTTTGTGGGCGCCGTCGCGCTCTGCCTCTGCATCCAGGTCGCCGCGGTCGGCGGAATCGCATTGCCGACCTCAATCGTCTGGGGCGCGTCGGTGGCCGGCGCCGCAGCCATGCTGCCCTTCGTGGTCCTGTTGACGCATTTTCCCCAAGCCTATGCGGCTCGAGCCTGCGCGAGCGTCGGCGTATTGCAGTATGTTGCCACCCTTTTTATCCAGTGGGCCATTGGTATCGTCGTCGCGATATGGCCGCATGAGGTATCAGGTCAAACGTCAGCGACAGCCTACGCGATGGCATTCATGGTGCCGATCGCATTACAGCTCGCTGCTCTGGCCTGGTTCTTGTTTCCTCGATCGGAAACACGAGACGGCGCGCAGAACGTCGGCGAAATCGCTGTTGCGTTTGCGTCGCTTCGATCCGCGGCACAGTCCTTGGTCAACAATCTACAGCCCCTGCTCCACAATCTGATGCAGCGCCGCGGCGCCGCCCGCGCCGAGCATCAGGTGCAGGGCCTCTCGGAACCACCATCCATGCCTGGCAGCCTGCCAGCCGACGCGGCTGCGGCCCCAGGCGACTCTGCCGTGGAGCCAGCCGACACCGCGGCCGAGCCGAGCGGCACCGCGTTGGCACCAACCGAGACTGCCGGCGAGACAGCCGTGGCCGCCTCTGCGCCAGCCGAGACAGTGGAAGCACTGACCGACACCCCGGCGGCGTCAGCCAGCCTCGCCCCGGACCCAGCCGACACCTCTGGCGCGACAGCCGAGACGGTCGCCGCACCCACTGACGCCGCGGTCGAGCCGACCGGCACCGCATTGGCGCCAACCGAGGCTGCTGGCGAGACAGCCGTGGCCGCCTCTGCGCCAGCCGAGACAGTGGAAGCACTGACCGACACCCCGGCTGCGCCAGCCGACGTAGCCACGGAGCCGGACGACACCGCGGCCGAGCCGATCGGCACCGCATTGGCGCCAACCGAGACTGCCGACGAGACGGCCGAGGCTGCCTCTGCGCCAGCCGAGACCACGGTCGCGCCAGCCGACGCAGCTCTTCGGTCCATACTCGATGCCGCGCTGAGCGGCGGCCTGGGTGGTGCCCTTGGCACGACGTCGCGCGCCAGTTCCGACACGCCAAACCGGGCCGCGCTCGCACCCACAACTGAAATCGCTCAGCCCTCAGAGCGCGAGCTTTCTTTCCCGCTGATCGCACCGTCGCACGTGCAGGCGCTCAACGCCGTGCATCATCGACGCCCGGCCTTGGCGGCGACGATTGGCGGACGACAAATAAGCATCGCCGTCGCGTGGCCGCCGCCGGATCGGCGTCCCGATGCGAGTCATCGGGTGGCGTTGCGCCTCGATGGCGAGTCCGGCGAGTTATGGTTGCCGCAATCTCTGCTCGATGTCCTGGTCGGCAGTGTGGATCCAGCGCTGTCGCTCGATCGCCTGGGCCCCGATCGGTCCGCCATCATTCTCGAATTCGCCCTCGACAGCGTCCTCGCGGCGGTCGAGATGGATCTCGGCTGCAGGCTTGCCGTCGACTCATTTTCGGGCCAGGTCGAGCGGCTGGAGAACGACGGACTGCTGCCACTGTTTTTCACCCTCGTGATCGAGGGGCTCGTGACCACCGGCTGCGAATTGCGGATTCCCCCGGATTACGCGCTTAGGCTTGCGGAGGGCCTTGATCGGCACGCCGGGATCAGTCGCTCTGCTCTCGACGTGCCAGTGCCGGTGTGCCTGCGTGTCGCTGCCGCCAACCTCGCGGTGGGCGAGATCGAACGCCTGGCACCGGACGACGTCGTGCTGGTTGACGCTACCGCCCAGCCGGGCCATGCGGTGATCGCCGTCATCGGCGAGCGGCTCGTTGCGCCGGTGGCGCTCGCCCCGGAAGGCCACCGCCTCGCCGCGCATCCGATACCTGGAGCCACTTCGCCCTGGGCATGGAGCACGCCAACCGATGCCATGGCCGCGTGGGAGGCGGACGCCGAAACCGACAACCGGCCGCTGCATGTCCTGTTCGAGATCGGGCGCTTCGAGCTGCCGGCCAGCAAGGTGAAGCAGCTCGCATCGAATGCCCTGTTGCCGCTAGGGCCACGGCACGACCAGACGGTCGATATCGTGGTCGGCGGACAGCGGATCGGCCGAGGCACCTTGATGCAGATCGGCAATCGCACGGGTGTCCGGGTCACTACGGTACGCGAACGCCCGCGCCCCGCTTGAAACGCGCTCCGGCCTGACCCATTCGGAAACCGCTCACACTTTTTCCGGATCATTCTCCAGCTTCAAGTGAAGAGCCTGCGGCACGCTCCGTCAGGCGTGAAAGAGGGTCAGATCCCTAGACGAATCAGGAGGCGGGCAACGTCGGTGAAGGACTCTGCCGGGATCCTGTCCCCGATCGCCTGGCCGATGAGCAAATCGACCAACGACGCATCCTCGACAACCGGGATTCCGAGACGTCGCGCTTCGGCGACCATGTTATCGCCAGCCTCGCCGCGGCCCTTGCTGACGATCAGCGGCACCGGCACTTCTTCACGGTCGTATCGAAGCCCGACCACACGATCTTCGTTTGCGATGACAACAGCGGCATAGCGCACGCCTTTGCGCACCTGCGGTCCCATCAACATGAACTGAAGGCGCCGACGTTCGGCTTTGATCAGCGGATTGCCTTCGAGCTCCTTCATCTCCTTCTTCATCTCGGTCAGGCTCATCCGCATCTCTTTCAGAAAGAGATGGCGCTGCAATGGCAGGTCGAGCACACCGATGACGACAAAGGCGATGACCGCAGTTATGGCAAGCGGCTGCAAGGTGGAAACCACCATCTGCCCGAGACAGGCTTCGCCGCAGGTGGGTATCTGGAACAGCGGCGGGATGAAACCACGCAGGACGCTCCAGAAGGCGACGGTCAGGACGACGACTTTGGCCAGGCTCTTGACGAACTCAATCACATTGCGTGACGAGAAGATGCGTTTCGCACCCGCCATCGGGCTGATGTGGTCGAGCTTCAGTTTCACGCTCTCAAACGAGAATAGGGGCCCGCCCGTCGCCGCCATTCCCATCACCACGACGACGGCAAGAACCACGACAAGGAGCGGTACGGTGGTCATCACCAGCACGTCGATGGCGCCGTATACCGCGCCTTGCCAGGCTTCGGCGAACGGCCGCTCGGTGGAGGTGGAAACGACGTCGACGAGTTGCACCAGCCGATCGCGCATCATGGGCCACTGGTACAGCAGGTAGATCGTGGCGGCGAGCATCGTGAAGCCCGACACGAGGTCCTTGCTGTTGGAGGTTTGTCCCTTCTTGCGGGCGTCAGCGAGCTTCTTTTGCGATGCCGGAAGGGTTTTTTCTTCCGATTCGTCGTTAGCCATGCTGGTGCCTGTCGTCGATCTGGCCGCACGAGCGTTCGCACGATACTGACATCGCGGCGCTCGCGGTCAAGACCAGTTCGTAAGCGCCTGGTCCAGTCTTGCTGAGTGAGAAAGCCACCGCGCCGCTCCATCCGCTGAGTGGCGTCACCGTGCGATCGAGCCTCGCCTCGCCATCAAGATCCTGTGATGCTGCCATCGCCGGCAATCGGTGCGCTGGTTGTTGATGGCAGAGCTTGCGCGACTGCCGCCACAGCGCAGCTGGAGTGACAGGATGGAGACGCGCGGAATCGATCTCCCACTTGCTGGACCTCACGGCGGGACCGACAAATGCGCAACCGGCACGAGCCCCAGCTTCGCAGCCGTCCCTGAGGACGGTGACAAACCGGTGCTTCGCGCCGGTTGATCCGGCTACCGCAGCTGAACGTGCCGCCTTGGCTCTGCCGATTTGCGGCCGGTCTTTCTCCGGCCAGCTCAATCGGGCTCAGAGGCCCTTGGCTTCGTCAAGCACTGCTTTGAACGTCTTCAGCGCCTGCATCTGTTCATGATTCTCTTGCTGCTTCTGCATGTTCTCCAGCTCTTTCTGCTGCGTTCGCTGCGTCAGGGCTGCTTCAGCGCCTTTAAGATCGACCGCCATTGTCATTCTCCTTTGGGTTCAAGTTTGCCGTGCACGTCTGCCTCAAATCTCAGGCTGGACGACCACACGCTAACCTCGTTGCCGTCGGAAAAAAGTGAGTAACGTCACACAGGCTCGTCGCCACCCGAAAATGGGATTTTGGTACCGGCACCGCCGACCGGGCTCGGTGAATCGGCGGCTGTTGCAGCGCGGCCAACAGAATGCGCAACCGGCGCACGAAGGTCGCACGGGTTACCGTGACCTTGCCGATTTCTGGCCGGACTTACTCCGGTTAGTTCGATCGATGCGTCGGACGTCATTTGCCGCCGGTTCAAAAAGGATGCGGGCAGCTTGACGATCCACGACCCGGATCCGGGGCGCGGCTCCAAATGTGCGATTGATCACGCCAATTTCGCCGTGGTACAATTTT
>Ga0075365_10000463_pt1 | contig 15223 bp, 18 predicted proteins | sample EndMetdeltDD1765_FD_71387 | JGI IMG/M metagenome (GOLD analysis project Ga0075365, IMG submission 71387) | Populus endosphere microbial communities from Tennessee, USA - Endosphere MetaG P. deltoides DD176-5 | ecosystem: Host-associated > Plants > Roots > Endosphere | place: USA: Tennessee... | reverse complement strand
TCCCGGGCCCGGTCGATCGCGAGCTGCTCGGCGACGTCGACCTCCTCGCAGCCGCCGTAGTAGCGCTTGCCCGGATACCCCTCCGCGTACTTGTTGGTCAGGACCGAGCCGGCGGCCTCGAGAACCGCCTGGGGGACGAAGTTCTCGGAGGCGATCATCTCCAGTGTTCCCTGCTGGCGCTCGAGCTCACGATCGAGCACGCGGGCGATGTCGGGGTCGACTGCGCTCAGCTGCGCGTTCTGGAAGTCCTCGGGAAGGTCGCTCATCTCAGCCTCTCTATCGGTTGTCGTGCGGTTGCGCGCCGGTCTCGACCGCGGCGATCTTCGCGACCCGGCGGGCGTGCCGGCCGCCCTCGAACTCGGTCGCCAGGAAGCTCGCGACGATCGGCGACGCGGCGTCGGCGTCGAGCCGGCGCCCGGCCAGGGTCAGCACGTTCGCGTCGTTGTGGCGGCGGCTCATCTCCGCTTCCTCGGCGTCGTGGGCGTTGACGGCACGGACGCCCTCGACCTTGTTGGCGACGATTGCCACGCCGACCCCGGAGCCGCAGACGAGCACCGCCCGTTCGGCCTCGCCGGCGCCGACCAGCCGCGCCGCCGCGGCCGCCGGATCCGGGTAGTCCACCGACTCGGGCGAGTCGGTGCCGACGTCGATCAACTCGTGGCCCGCAGCCTCCAGCGAGGGGGCGACGGCCTCCTTCAGCTCCCAGCCCGCGTGGTCGGATCCGATCGCGATGCGCACCCGATCGAGCCTACGCGATCAGGCTGACGGGAAGGGCTGCCGAGGAGCCGTTTCGGCGGTCGAGGCGGGGCCGGCAGTGAGGGGAAACGAGAGCTCCTGCGGGACGTGGGTCGCTCAGATCACCTATAGCAGCGCCTCAGCGACCCACGTCGGCGGAGGGCGACGGACCTCTCCCCTCTCAGGCTTTCCCCGCGAGGCCCGCTTCCCGCAGCCGCTCCTCCAGCTCGGCGGCCGGGACCGCGCCCTCACGCAAGACCCTCCACCCTCCCCCGTCCTCGATCGCGGTCAGGTCGACGACCGTCGACGGCAGGCCGGTCAGATCGCCGCCGTCGATCGCGAGGTCGGCACCGGCGAGGACATCGGGATCGAGGTCGGCGAAGCGGGAGGCGGCCGGCTCGCCGCTGCGGTTGGCGCTGGTCTGGAAGATCGGGCAGGACGCGCCGGCGAGCGGACCGGCGATCAGGCGGACGCCGAGCCGGTCAGGGTCGGCGCGGCAGGCGAGCGGGTAGCGGTGCTCGGGGTTGGCGAGGACGAGGGTGAGCGGGCCGGGCAGGAGCGCGGCGACGGCGGCGCGGCTGCGCTCGCCGAGGCCGGCGAGGAGCTCGCGCATCGCCAGCGGCGAGAAGTACATGACCGCCGAGGGCTTGCCGTCGTCGCGGCCCTTGATCGCGTGGATCCGGGCGATCGCCTCGGCGCGGAGCGGGTCGCAGGCGAGCCCGTAGAGGCCGTCGGCGGGAAAGACGGCGACGCCGCCGTCGAGCACGCAGCGCTCCAGCGCGGTGCGCGCGGCGGCGGCGCCGTCCCGCTCGATCGAGCGCAGATCGGCCATCAGCGCCGCCCGACGACGACCCGGTCGATGCCGGCGAGATCGGCCCGGGTGGCGACGTCCGGATAGCCGGCGGCCCGGACGAGCGCGTCGACGTCCTCCGCCTGCCCGATCCCGACCTCGAGCGCGACGGCATCGCAGCGGGGCCCGCTTCCGCCGGGCTTCAGGGCGGCGAGCACCGCGCGGATCACCGCCAGTCCGTCGGGACCGGCGAACAGCGCCGCCTCCGGCTCCCAGTCGGCGACGTCGGCCGGCAGGGCCCGGCGGTCGCCGTCGGCCACGTAGGGCAGATTCGCGAGCGCGAGGTCGAATCGCCCCGTCGCCGCGGCGACGGGGCCGTGGAGGAGCTCGACGCGGCCGGCGAGGCCGAGCGCGGCGGCGTTCTCGCCCGCCAGCGCCAGCGCCCCGGGATCGGTCTCGACGGCGACGACCTCGGCGCCGGGAAGCTCGTCGGCGACCGCGAGCGCGACGGCGCCGCTGCCGGTCCCGACGTCGAGGACCCGGCGCGGTGCGAGGTCGAGCGCGACCTCGACGAGCAGCTCGGTCTCCGGCCGCGGGATCAGCGCCCGCCGGTCGGTGCGCAGCTCGATCCGCCGGAAGCCGCGGCGGCCGAGGATGTAGGCGACCGGCTCGTGGGCGACCCGGCGGCGCACCATCGCGCCGAAAACCCGAGCAGCCGCGGGCGGCACGGGCGCGCCGGGGTCCGCGGCGAGCTGTTCGCGGCGCCGCCCGGCCGCCTCGGCGAGCAGCAGCTCGGCGTCGAGCCGGGGCGTCTCCGATCCCGCGGCTGCGATCGCGTCGCGCGCTGCCGCAAGCGCGTCCGCGACCGTCGCCGCCGCAGTCGCGCTCATCCCGCCGCGGCCTGGGCCTCGAGCTTGCGGCGCTTCTCCTCGGCCGCGAGGGCGTCGGTGAACTCGCGCAGATCGCCGCCGAGGACCTCGTCGAGCGCGTGGCTGGTCAGCTTGATCCGGTGGTCGGTGACGCGGCCCTGCGGGAAGTTGTAGGTGCGGACCTTCTCGGAGCGCTCGCCGGTGCCGACCTGCGAGCGCCGCTCGGCGGAGATCTCGGCCTGCTGGTCGGCGAGCGCCTTCTCGAGCAGACGGGCGCGGAGCACGCGCATCGCCTTCTCGCGGTTCTGGAGCTGTGACTTCTCGTCCTGCATCGAGACGACGATCCCGCTCGGCGCGTGCGTGATCCGGACCGCCGAGTCGGTCGTGTTGACCGACTGCCCGCCCGGTCCCGAGGAGCGGTAGACGTCGACCTGGAGGTCGTTGGGGCCGATCTCGACATCGACGTCCTCGGCCTCCGGGAGCACCGCGACGGTCGCCGTCGAGGTGTGGATCCGCCCCTGCGACTCGGTCTTCGGGACGCGCTGGACCCGGTGGGTGCCGCCCTCGTACTTGAAGACGGAATAGGCGGCCTCGCCCTTGACCGCGAACGTCACCTCCTTGAAGCCGCCGACCTCGGCCGGGCTCTGCGAGATCGCTTCGGTCGTGAAGCCGCGCTCCTCGGCGTAGCGGGTCAGCATCTTGTAGAGGTCGCCGGCGAACAGGGCCGCCTCGTCGCCACCGGCGCCGGCGCGGATCTCGACGAGCACGTTCTTGTCGTCGTTGGGGTCACGTTCGACCATCGCCAGACGGATCTCCTCGGCGAGCTCCTCGAGCTGGGCGGGCGCCTCGGCGACGACCCGGCGAAGCTCGTCGTCGTCGCCGTCGGCGAGCAGCTCGCGAGCGCCCTCGAGGTCGTCGTTGAGCGTCCGCCAGCGCGCCGCCAGCCGATGCGCCGCTTCGAGGTCGCGGTACTCGCGGCCGACATCCGCGTAGCGCTCGCGGTCGGCGATCACGTCGGGGTCCGACATCTCCCGCTCGAGGTCGGCGAAGCGCTCCTCGATCTGGTTGACGAGCTGCTCGATCACCGCGGAGAGTCTGACGACCGCTCTAGGTCCGAAGCCAGCTCGACCTGGAGGAGCTCGTCGGGGTGGCGATGCTCGACCTGCAGCGTCGTGTGTTCGATCGCGAACCGCTCGTGGATCGCGTGCTCGATCGCGAGCCGGGCGGCGTGGCAATCGTCCTCGGTGCCGACGAGGACGTGGGCGGACAGGGCTGGAAATCCCGACGTGACCTCCCAGACGTGGAGGTCGTGGACCTCGACTACCCCGGGGATGGCCGCCATCGCGCGCCCGATTGCGTCGGGATCGACCCCGCGAGGGGCGGCCTCGAGGAAGACCCGGCCGGACTCGACGAGCAGCGACCAGGCAGCCCGGAGCATGATCGCGGCAACGATCAGCGATGCGATCCCGTCCGCCTGGTCGAACCCGGTGGTGACGATGACGAGGCCGGCGATCGCCGTGAAGACGAATGCGGCGAGGTCGGTGAGGAGGTGCTGGAAGGCGCCTTCGACGTTGAGCGAGGTGCGGTTCGCCTTCGAGAGCGTCCAGGTGGCGAGCAGGTTGACGACGATGCCGACCATCGCGACCACGAAGACGACGCCGCCCTCGACGGCGGGCGGGTCGATGAGGCGGCGGATCCCCTCGAAGACGATCAGCAGGCCGAGGACGAGCAGCGTCGCCCCGTTGAACTGAGCGCTGAGGATCCCGGCCCGCTTCCAGCCGAACGTCAACGCCCCGCCGGCCGGGCGGCGGGCGAGGCGGATCGCGACCAGCGCGAGTACGAGGGCGCCGGCGTCGGTGAGCATGTGCGCCGCGTCGGAGAGCAGCGCCAGCGAGTTGGCGAGGATGCCGACGACGACCTCGACGGCCATGAAGCCGACGATCAGCGCGAGCGCGATCCTCAGCTTGCCGCGATCGGCGTCAGCGGATACTTCGTGAGCGTGGCCGGTGTGGCCGTGATCGTGCTGGTGGGCCACCCGGGGGAGGCTACGCGACTATCTCGATCGGGCTCTCCCGCCGCTCGAGGTCTGAACCCTCGACGGCGAGGACCTCCTCGAGCGAGGCGATCGCGACCGCGAGCTGGTCGTGGTCGGGCTCGCGGGTCGTCAGGTTCTGGAGCATCAGCCCCGGCCACATCAGCGTCCGCACCCATGCCTTGCGGCGGTTGCGGCCGGCCCACTTGATGACCTCGTAGGAGAGTCCGGCGATCAGCGGGATGCCGAGTACCCGGGAGAGCACCAGCCAGTACCACTCGGGCAGCCCGAGCGGCGCGAAGACGAAGATCGCCAGGACCATCACGATCAGCAGGAAGCTGGTGCCGCAGCGGGGATGGAGGCGCGAGTAACGGGCGGCGCGCGCCGGGCTGAGCTCGTCGCCGGCCTCGAAGCAGGAGATCGTCTTGTGCTCGGCGCCGTGGTACTCGAAGACGCGCCGGAGGTCGGGGAGGCGGCTGATCGCGGCGATGTAGCCGATGAAGATCGCGGTCCGGACGACCCCTTCGACGAGCCAGAAGAGGACGGCGGAGCCGAGCTGGTCCTTGATCAGGCTGGTCAACCCGACCGGGACGACGAAGAAGAGCCCGACCGCGAGGGCGAGCGAGAGCGCGACGGTGAGCCCCCAGGTGAAGCCGCCGATCGGCTCCTCGTCCTCGTCCATCTGCGCGTTCGCGGAGAACGCGAGGGCCCGGAAGCCGATCTTCAGCGACTCGGCGAGGGCGACGACGCCGCGGAGCACGGGCACCCGCAGGATCCGGTGCCGCTTCGCCCACGAGACCACCGGCTCGGAGGTGATCTCGATCTCGCCCTCGGGGGTGCGGACGGCGGCGGCCCAGGTCGAGACGCCGCGCATCATCACCCCCTCGAGGATCGCCTGACCGCCGACCGGCGCGTCGCGCGAGGCGACGGGCTTGCCGTCCGGCATCGGCGTGGCCGCTTCGTGCAGGTCGCTCACGATCGACCGCGCCGCGCCGCGGAAGGGGTCAGGACTTCTTGGCCGCCCTGCGGCGGAAGCGCTCCACACGACCGCCGGTGTCGACCAGCTTCTGCTTGCCGGTGTAGAACGGGTGGCATTCGGAGCAGATCTCGACGTGGATGTCAGGCTTGGTGGAGCGGGTGTAGAACTCGTTGCCGCACGCACAGCGCACGTGCGAGAGGCCGTATTCGGGATGTATCTCGGTCTTCATCGCCACCGAGTTTAGAGATGGTGTGAAGGGCTGCAGCGGTCTAGGCTCATGCCATGAGCGAGAACGAGGCGGTGCACGGGTTCGAGGAGGGCGACGAGGTCTGGGTCGAGGACGGCGACGGACGCCGCCACCCCGGGGTCTTCGTCGGCGACAACGAGAGCGCCGGCTGGTTCGGGGGCGGGCCGAGCGCCTACGTCGTCCATCCCGAGGCCCACCAGGCCGAGGTCGTCTCGATCTTCCGGATCACGCCCCGGAACCCCTAGAACGGTCCCGGGCGATGCGAGCGATGGTCTTCGACGCCCCCGGGCAGTCGCTGCGAGCGGCCGAGATCGCGGAGCCGGAGGCCGGCCCGGGTCAGCTGCTGCTCGAGGTCCGGGCCTGCGGGGTCTGCCGGACGGATCTCCACCTGCTCGACGGCGAGGTGCCGATCGCCGAGCCGCCGCGCGTGCTCGGCCATCAGATCGTCGCCACCGTCGTCGGCGACGGCGGGCGCGTCGGGGTGCCGTGGCTCGGCTGGACCTGCGGAGAGTGCGTCTATTGCCTCTCGGGCCGCGAGAACCTCTGCCCGCGGGCCCGGTTCACCGGCCGTGACATCGATGGCGGCTACGCCGAATACGCGGTCGCCGACGAGCGCTTCTGCTTCCCGATCCCCTCCAGCTACCCCGACGAGCAGGCCGCGCCGCTGCTCTGCGCGGGCCTGATCGGCTACCGGGCCCTGACGATGTGCGGGAACGCGCAGCGGATCGGCTTCTACGGATTCGGCGCCGCCGCCCACATCCTCACCCAGGTCGCGATCGCCGACGGCCGCGAGGTGTTCGCGTTCACGCGCGCCGGTGACGACGCAGCGCAGCGGTTCGCGCGTGAGCTTGGAGCGGTCTGGGCCGGCTCCTCGGAGGAGCGGCCGCCCGAGCAGCTGGACGCGGCGATCATCTTCGCGCCGGTCGGAGCGCTCGTCCCCGCCGCCCTCGCCGCGGTCGCGCCGGGCGGGACCGTCGTCTGCGGCGGGATCCACATGAGCGACATCCCGTCCTTCCCCTACGAGCTGCTCTGGGGCGAGCGCACGGTCCGCTCGGTGGCCAACCTGACCCGCGCCGACGGTGAGGCGCTGCTCGCCCTGGCGCCACGGGTCCCGGTGGAGACGGCGGTGTCCACCTACCCGCTCGAAGCGGTCGACGACGCCCTCGCCGACCTCCGCGCCGGTCGCTTCGTCGGCGCCGCGGTGATCGTGCCCGGCGACGCCCGCTGAGCCCGAATAAGCTGTCGCCCGTGCCATCCGCGGCGGAGACCGACGACGAGACGATCACGATCGTCCTCGCCGACGATCACGAGCTCGTCCGGGCCGGGATCCGCAAGATCCTCGAGGACGAGGCAGGCTTCGAGGTCGTCGCCGAGGCCGGCGATGCCGAGGCCGCGGCCCGCTACGTGCTCGGCCACAAGCCGTCGGTCCTGATCCTCGACCTGAGCATGCCCGGCCTGCCGAGCCTCGAAGCGCTGCCGAAGGTGTTCGAGGCGTCGCCGGACACGAAGGTCGTCGTGCTGACGATGCAGAACGAGCCGGCGTTCGCACGCACGTCCCTGCAGGGAGGCGCGAAGGGATACGTGATCAAGCACTCAGCCGCCAGCGAGCTCGTCACCGCGATCCACGCGGTGGTTGCCGGCGGGACCTACATCAACCCGGAGCTGGGCGCCCGGCTCGCCGCCGAGCCGGACAAGCCGGAGGGGCCGCCCGACGAGCTGACCCCGCGCGAGGTCGAGGTCCTCGGGCTGCTCGCGCTCGGCTACGTCAACCCGGAGATCGCCGAGAAGCTGGTCCTCAGCGTCCGCACCGTGGAGACGCACCGGGCGAACATCCAGCGCAAGACCGGACTCTCGACCCGCGCCGAGCTGATCGCCTACGCGATCGACAACGAGCTCGTCGAGCGCTAGTCGGATTTGCGCCAGGCGGGCAGCGTCGCCCGGACCAGGGTCCCGCCGCCGTCGCGACCCTCGATCGCGAGCTCTCCTCCGGCGAGCTCGACCCGCTCCCGCATCCCGGTCAGCCCGAAACCACGACTGACGCTCGAGAGGTCGAACCCGGTGCCGTCGTCCTCGACGCGGATCACGACGACGCCGTCGCGCTCCTCGATCGCGACCCGGGCGCGCGTTGCGTCGGCATGCTTGATCGCGTTGGTCAGGCCCTCCTGGACGAGCCGGTAGATCGTCGACTCGAGCTCGGGCGTGTGCCGGCGACGCGCGTCGCCGCGCTCGAAGGCGAGGTCGATGTCGGCCTCGAAGCGGAGCTCCGAGCGCGTCGCAAGCCGGTCCATCAGCGCTTCGATCGCCGCCTCGATGCCGAGCTGGTCGAGTGCCGCCGGTCGGAGCTCGGCGATCAGGCCCTGGAGGCCGCTGACGGTCCGCTCGACCTGCTCGTTGGCGATCGCGAGGAACTCGCGCACGTCCTCGAGCGTCTCGGCCCGCGCGGCGTGCTCCTGCATGATCCGCAGCGCCCCGAGCTCCTGCAGCGTCTCGTCGTGGAGCTCGCGGGCCCAGCGACCGCGCTCGCGCTCGGAGGAGGCGATCGCGAGCTTCGCCTTCTCGTCCTCGATCGCATGCGCAGCCGAGATCGCGTTGGCGGCACTGGTCGCGAACGACTCGAGGGTGAGCTGCTGGTCGGCGGTGAAGCTCGTCTCGGGACCGATGTGATCGATGACGAGGAGCACGCCGAGGCCCTGGCCCCGCGCGCGCAGCGGCACCGCCAGCCCGCTGGAGCCTTCGATGCCGAGCTCCTCCAGCGATTGCGCAGCCGCCGGGCCGATCCGCTGGCTCGACTCCATCCCGATGAAGTCCGCCGTCCCCGACCCGGGCCCGACGCCGCGGCCGATCGACCGCGACCCGCGCTCCCCCGCCGCCCCGCGGACGACGAGCTGCGGGCCCTCCTGGAGGAGGACGTAGCCGGAGCGCGCCTTCATCAGCGCCCGGGCCCGTTTCGTGACGAGCTCGAGGACGCGCCCGAGGTCCGACTCGCCACCGAGCTCGCGGCTCAGCGAAGCCGTCGCCTGCAGTCCCTGGACAAGGCGCTCGAGGTCGGCACGCCCGCGCTGAAGCTCCTCGTGGGTGCGGGCGTTGTTGATCGCGACCGCGCTCCACTCGGCGAGGACGACCACGAGCCGCTCGTCCGACTCGCTGAAGCTCGCGCCGCCCTGCTTCTCGGTCAGGTAGATGTTCCCGTAGACCTCCCCGCGGACGCTGATCGGCGCGCCGACGAACGTCGTCATCTCCGGATGGCCGGCCGGGAAGCCGTAGGAGCGGGGGTGATCGCCGATCCGCTCGAGGCGGAGCGGGCGCGGGTCGCTGATCAGCTCGCCGAGGATCCCATGGCCCCGCGGAAGCGGCCCGATCCGGCGTCGCGTCTCCTCGTCGATCCCCGAGTAGAGGAAGCGCTTGAGCCGGGTCTTCTCCTCGTCGAGGACCCCGAGCGCCGCGAAGCTGGCGCCGGTCAGCTCCCGGGCCGCCTCGAGGACCTGGGCGAGGACTGCGTCGAGGTCGAGCTCGGAGACGAGACGGCGGCCGACGTCGAGAAGGCGCTCGAGCTCCGCCGGCTCGAGCTCGGCGGCTTCCGCGCTCATCGGCCGGTCCCGATCCTCGGACCGGGTGGCAGCCGCTCGGGGTTGACTACCGAGCCGGTTCGCAAGTCCGCCCGGATGCTCGGCCCCCGCACCCGGCCTAGATTCGGGCACGTGGAGCGCCAGGTACTCATCGGTTATCAGGATAGTCGCGAGGGTCGTGACGCATTGGCCCTGGGACGGCTGATCGCCGAGGTATGTGGCGGCACCCTGACGGTCGCGACGGTCTATCCCTGGCCGCGCGGCCTGATGACCCACGAAGACCTCTCGAATGCGCTCGCGGTCGAGAGCTCCGGCACGTTCGAGACGGTTCGAGGCCTACTCCCGGGACTCGACGTCGACACCGTGCCGATTGCCGAGCAGTCGATCTCCAGCGCGCTCGGCAAGCTCGCCGAGGATCGTCACGCCACCGTGCTCGTGGTCGGCTCCTGCCACCGCGGCAAGGTCGGCGAGACGCTCCTCGGGAGCACCGGCGCCTCGCTCCTACACGGCGCTCCCTGCGCGGTCATGGTCGCTCCGCGCGGCTTCGCCGACCGCAGCGAGCAGTCGATGCTGAAGATCGGGGTCGGCTTCGACGGCTCGCCGGAGGCCTGGGTCGCGCTCGAGACCGCGATCGCGCTCGCCGAGCGGACACACGCCGAGGTTCTCGTGCTGAGCGTCGCCGACTATCCGAAGTACGGCTACGCGACGGTCTGGACCGTGATGACGGCAGGCGAACTCGAGGATGCCGAGCGCAAGGAGATGCAGCGCACGCAGGAGCTGGCCCTCGGCCGGATCCCGCCCGCGGTCAGATCCGAGGGACGGCTGCTGACCGGATCCCCGGGCGCCCTGCTCGCCGAGGCCTCGGGCGAGGTCGACCTGATGATCATCGGCTCGCGCGGACACGGGCCGCTGCGGCGGACGCTGCTCGGCAGCACCTCGCGGGCGTTGATCTCATCGGCGCGCTCGCCGTTGCTGGTCGTCCCGCGCGGGATCTCGATGGACCCGCTCGGGCTCCGCCGCGGCCGCGCCGACGCGCCGGCGACGATCTAGGATCGGACGGCGCTCAGCCGACCGCCGGCAGCTCGGCGCGGATCCGCCCCCCGCGCGTCGGCGCGAAGGTGATCGCGCGCCGCGTCACCCCTTCGGGACGGGCTCCCGGGCGGGGACGAAGCCGCCGCGCCGCGAGGACGGCGCGGATCACGATCTTCATCTCGAAGACCGCGAAGCTCGCGCCAAGACAGCGGCGGACGCCGCCGCCGAACGGGATCCACTCGTAGGTCCCCGGCGGGTCGTCGAGGAAGCGCTCGGGCCGGTACTCGAGCGGCGCCGGGTAGAGGTCGGGATGGCGGTGCAGCAGGTAGATCGACGGGGCGATGTTGACGCCCGCATCGAGCTCCCAGCCGCCGATCTCCATCGGGCCCTGGAGGCGGCGGACGACCGCGGGCACGACCGGGCGCAGGCGCAGGGTCTCCTTGATCACGGCGTCGAGGTAGTCATCGTCGCCGGCCGCCTCGGCGGCGATCAGGCGGTCGAGGACCGCCGGCTCGCGCGTCAGCCGCTCGAACGTCCAGGCGAGCGCCGTCGCGGTCGTCTCGTGCCCGGCGAGGAGCAGGGTCATCAGCTCGTCGCGAAGCTCCGAATCGCTGAGCGGCCGGCCGTCGGGGTCGCGGGCCGCCAGGAGCAGCGAGAAGATGTCGTCGCCGGCGGCGCCGTCCGGGTCGCGGCGGCGGGCGGCGATCTCCTCGTGGAGGAGGACATCGGCGCGCTCGCGCTGCGCGGCGAAGCGCCGCCACGGGCTCAGGGTCCCGTTCCGTCCCGCCGTCAGCGCCATCGCCAGCACCCGCGGCCGGCTCGCGACCATGTCGAGCAGGCGCCGCAGCGGCCCGCCGATCCGCTCGCGGCGCTCGGCGTCGTCGAAGCCGAAGACGGCGCGCATGATCACCTCGAGGGTGATCGCCTGCATGCTCGGCAGCGAGGGGAACTCGCGGTCGGCCGGCCACGCGGCGATCCGCCGTTCGGCCACCTCCTCCATCATCGCCCCGTAGTCCCGCATCCGCTCACCGTGAAACGGCGGCAGCAGCAGGCGCCGGTGGCGGAGGTGCTCGGGGCCGTCGAGGAGGAGGACCGAGCCGGGGCCCAGCAACGGCGCCAGCGTGACGTTTCCCTCGCCGGCGTAGAGCAGGTCCGGATCGCCGGTGAAGACGCGCTTGACGGCCTCGGGGTCGGCGGTGATGACGAGCTCGCGATCGGGCGTCGGGCGCAGCGTGAAGTAGTCGCCGCAGCTCTCCCGGCAGGCGTCGAGGAACCGCGTCGGCGTCAGCATGAAGCCGACGCTCATCATCGCCTTCGAGAGCGGCGGCCGCGGCGGCATCCCGCGCCGCGACGCGGTCGCCGGGGCAGTTGTGCCGGTAGCGGACACCGCAGCTACGAGCTTAGATGGTCGCGGCGGGCGCCCGCCGCAAGCGGCGTCAATCGTCCTCGCGGACCGCGATCAGCATCTCGACGCCGCCGAGCTGCAGGGTCAGCGAGCCGTCCTCGTGCGCGATCGCGCCCCGGTAGACCTCGCGATTGAGGCTGAGCGAGCCGGTCTCGCGGCCGGAGTCGAGGCGGATGAAGATCGCCTCGTGCTCGCTCGGCTCGCCCCCGGTCATCGAGTGGCCGGCGCGGAGGACGCCTCCGAACGTAGCGACGAGGTGCGGGCTCTCGCCGGCGGAGACGACGTGGACCTCGACCCGGCGGCCGACCAGGGCGAGCAGGGTCGAGAGGGCATCGTCGAAGGTCACCTCCCCCCTGATACCACCCTGCCGCTCAACAGGCGTCGTAGCGGTACCCGTCGCGGGCCGGCGTTCTGACCTGCCGGTCGCGGAGGACGACCGAGATCCGATCGCCGACCGAGGCGCAGGTCCGCCGGAAGTCGCGTCGCCGGTACTCGATCGCGAGGATCTCGTCACCGTAGACGCGGCGGTAGCGGTTGCACTCGCGCCAGCGCCCGCACTCCTCGGCGATCGCGAAGTCGAACCCGGCACGGCCCGCCTCGGACTTCGTGATCCCGGCGGTGTTCTTCTGGGCGACGGCGAGGTCGAAGCCGTGAGCGCGTTTCGCGAGCAGGCGGGCGTAGGAGAGCGCCTCGCGCTTGCCGAACGGCACCTCGGCGGCGAGCGGAGTGCCGTTGAAGCGCGTCCAGGAGTCGAGATTGTCGAACTCGACGGCCTCGAACCCGCGGGTGGCGCAGGCGGCGATCATCGGGGCGACCCAGCGCGCCGCGCGCCGCCGTTTGGCGGCGGTGCCGATGTCGATCAGGTACTCGCCGCCCCAGTGGGGATCGTCGCCGAGCCGCTTCAGGACGAGCCGGCGGGGCCAGTTCGAGCGCTCGTCGGGGCGGTCGGTCCCGGGCTCGTTCGCCTGAGTCTGAAATGCGTTGACGTAACAGACCGAGTACGCGGGACCGCTGGCGGCGCGGCCGCTGAACCAGTCCCGGGAGACGACCGAGACGCCCGCGGGCAGCGGGTAGTCGCCGCCGATCTGGTAGTCGAAGCCGGCATTCGGCGGCGGCGGCGCGTAGGCGGCGGCGGGCGACGCCGCGGCGAGGGCGAGCAGGGCCGTCCCGATCGCAAGTACCCGCCACGACATTGGCGCATCGTCGCAGGCTCAGGCGCGGAGCCCGTCGAGCAGGGCCGTCATCGCCGCCACGGCGCGGTCGCGGGCGGCGGGCTGATCGTCGGCGCGGGCGAGCTGAAGGGCCGCCTCCATGAAGGCGCCGAGCAGCATCAGGGCGACCTCGGGAACCGGCAGCGGCCGGAGCTGGCCGGCCACCGCGGCCGCGTTCAGCGCCGCCTCGATCAGGCCGAGGCCGTGCCGCTGCTCGACCTCGTGCCAGCGTTCCCATCCGAGCACGGCGGGACCGTCGAGAAGGGTGATCCGCTGCAGGCTCGGATCGAGGCTGAGATCGAGGAACTGGGCGGCGGCGGCGATCAGCGCGCCGAGCGGATCGCCATCGGCGAGCGCGGAGAGGTCGAAGCCGGCGACGATCTCGCCCTCGACCTGCTCGTGGACGGCCGCGAACAGGCCCGCCTTGCCGTCGAAGTGGTGATAGAGGGCCCCGCGTGTGACTCCGGCGGCGGCGACGATCTCCTCGCTGCTGACGGCGTCGTAACCACGCGCTCCGAACAGGTCGCGGCCGGCGGCGACCAGCGCCGCGCGGGTAGCGGCCCGTCGTTCCGCCTGAGTCCGTCCGGTCAAGCTATCTGCTCCACCATTTGACATACAGACTGTCTGTATGTTAGATAAATCCTAACTGTATGCAACCTAGCCCCCGGGTCGGCGGGGGCGCGACCCGACAGGACGGATTCGAATGAGCAGCCACGGTGACGGATTCCGAGACGAGCGGACGATGCTGGCGGCCGGGCCGATCCACTACCGCGAGGCCGGCAATGGCCCCGCGATCGTGTTCGTCCACGGTGCCCTCGCCAACGGCCGGCTCTGGACGGAAACGGCCTCGCGCCTCGCCGCGGCCCATCGCTGCATCGTCCCCGACTGGCCGATGGGATCCCACCCGGAGGCGATGAATCCCGGCGCCGACGTCTCCCCCCGCGGCGTCGCCGCGATCGTCGCCGATCTCCTCGCCGCGCTCGACCTCGAGGACGTGACGCTCGTCGGCAACGACTCCGGCGGCGCCGTCTGCCAGATGCTCGTGACCGAGCGACCGGAGCGGATCGGCCGGCTCGTCCTCACCAACTGCGACTGCTTCGACAAGTTCCCACCCCCGGCCTTCAAGGGGATGGTGCTGACGGCACGGACGCCGGGCGGATTCCGGCTCCTCGTGCAGGCGTTGCGCCTGCGGCGCCTGCGGCGCTCGCAGCTCGCCTTCGGGATGCTCACGGTGAGCGAAGCGGACGACGACCTGCTGCGCTCGTTCACCGAGCCGGCGCTCCATGACGCCGGCGTCCTCCGTGACGGCCGCGAGTTCGTGGCCGGAATGCGTCCGGCCGATACCCGCGCCGCAGCGGCGAAGCTGCCGGCGCTCACGATCCCGGCCCTGATCGCCTGGGGCACCGTGGATCGATTCTTCACGCTCGCGGACGGGCGCCGGCTGGCCGCGACGATCCCCGAGTCGCGGATGGTCGAGATCGCGGACGCATCGACGTTCGTCTCCCTCGACAAGCCGGGCGAGCTCGCCGACGCGATCGCGGAGTTCGTCAGCGGCTAGATCTCGTCGAACGGGGACTTCAGCTCAGTCCCGCCGCGAGCGTGCGGGCGTTGCGGACCGCGAACGCCTCGCGATCGTTGTTGAAGTAGGCGAAGACCTCGGTGCGCGAGCGCCACGCGGCGATCCGGCGCCGCCAGGTCTCGAGCTCGGACGTCGCATAGTTGCCGCGGCGCCCGCGGGCGCCGCGGTTCATCCGCAGATAGGTCCAGTCGGCGGTCAGCTCTCGGGTCTGAAAGTCGTGGTCGGGGTCGTCGGAGATCACCAGGGCCGCGCCGTGGGAGCGCAGCAGCTCGTAGACGTCGGGTACGAACCAGCTGCGGTCGCGGAACTCGAAGCAATGGCGACCGGGATCCCTGGCGGTGATCGCGGTCAGCGCCGCGTCGAGACGCTCCTCGTCGCGCCTGAAGCTCGGAGGCAGCTGCCAGAGCACGACGCCGAGCTTGCCCGCGGCGCGCAGCGGCTCGATGCTCTGGAGGAATCGCTCGACGTAGGTCTCCGGCTTCAGCAGGCGCTTGACGTGGGTCACGTAGCGACTCGCCTTGACCGCGAAGCGGAACCCGTCCGGCGTCTCCGCGACCCAGCCCTCGACGGCCGCCTTCGAGGGCAGCCGGTAGAAGGTGTTGTTGATCTCGACCGTGCCGAACTCGCGGGCGTAGGCGGCCAGCCATTCGCGCTGCGGCATTCCCGGGGGGTAGAGGACGCCCCGCCAGTCCTTGTAGGCCCAGCCTGCACAACCGACCCGGACCGGCTTCACTGCCCCGCTCCGGCGCTGCGGCGGCGGTCCAGCTCGATCCGAAGC
>Ga0075365_10000462_pt1 | contig 15239 bp, 9 predicted proteins | sample EndMetdeltDD1765_FD_71387 | JGI IMG/M metagenome (GOLD analysis project Ga0075365, IMG submission 71387) | Populus endosphere microbial communities from Tennessee, USA - Endosphere MetaG P. deltoides DD176-5 | ecosystem: Host-associated > Plants > Roots > Endosphere | place: USA: Tennessee... | reverse complement strand
CCTCGGCATTTGCCTGTGGCGTCGGCATCTGGGCGACGCACTTCATCTCAATGCTCGCCTATGATGGCGGCTTCACGATCACTTATGGTCTCGGCTTGACAACACTCTCCGTTGTGTTGGCGATATGCGTCTCCTGGCTGGCCATCCTGGTGTCCGTGGAGGGCACGAGCGAGTATTCCTTCGTGCCCGGTGGCATCTTGATGGCGCTCGGGATCGGTTCGATGCACCTGACGGGCATGCGGGCGATCGAAGCCCAGGTTGATATCGTCTACAATCTTTCAGCAACGCTGATCGCGCTGCTGATTGGCGCGACACTCGCGAGCATGGCCTTTCTCTCCTTCAAGAGGCTCAAGGGGGCAAAACGGCTGCTGGTGCCGGCGATCGCCATGGTGCTCGCCATCGCAGTGATGCATTTCATTTCGATGAGCAGCATAACGCTCATTCCCGAGCCCGGACGAAGCGCAACCGCAACCGTTCTGGAGCCGAAAGCCCTGGCTGCGATCATCATGGCGGTGTCGACGGCCCTGATCCTCGTCGCTCTCGGCGCCGTATTTCTCGAAAGCCATCTGACCGATCTACGCGGCCTCGCAAACGCCTCGATGGAGGGGCTGCTCGTTCTGCGCGAAGGAAAGATCATCGACGCCAACGAACGCTTCCAGCAAATGTCGGGCTGGCACTTGGCCGAGCTGCTCGGGGCTGATCCGACCTCCGTTCTGATGAGCATGGATGGCAGCACGCCCGCCTCCCGCGAGGAGACGCTGTTGACCAGCAAAGACGACAACGAGATCCCGGTTGAGATCCTGTCCCGTCGCATGGTCTATCGCGGGCGCAACTGCGACGTCTTGGTGATTCGCGATCTCACCGAACGTAAGCGCGCCGAGAAAATGATCGAGCATCTGGCGCAGCACGACGTTTTGACCGGCTTGCCGAACCGCTCGCTGTTCGAGACGCGCATTCGCCACGCTCTTCAATTGGCCCAGCGCAAAGGCACGCAGATTGCCGTCTTCTGTCTGGACCTCGATCGTTTCAAGGCCGTCAACGACATTTTCGGACATGCGGAGGGCGACCGCATCCTCTGCAAGGTTTCGACAATCCTGCAGCGCGTGGCCGATGAGGGCGACACGGTCGCCCGACTTGGGGGCGATGAGTTCGCGATCATCCAGACGGGCAAGCAGCAGCCGGACGCAGCGCGCAAGCTTGCGGGGCTTATTCTTGACGGGCTCGCCGCTGAAATGGATATCGCCCGCGATCCGACCGCCGTCGGCATCAGCGTCGGCATCGCCGTCTATCCTACGGACGGACGCACGGCGGAGGAGCTGAGCGACAACGCCGACACGGCGCTTTACCGTGCCAAGCATGCCGGGCGCGGCAAGGCCTGCTTCTTCGACGCGGAAATGGACGAAGCCGTGCGCGCCCGTCGCCAGATCGAGGCGGAGCTGCGCCATGCGATCACGCGCAACCAGCTCTCCGTTAGCTACCAGCCGATCCTCGACAGCAGGACGGATACCGTCACCGGCTATGAAGCCCTGATGCGGTGGGATAGGCCCGGGCACGGCATGAGTGAACCGGAGGTCTTCATTGGCATCGCCGAGGAAAGCGGTGTGATCGTGCAGCTTGGAGAGTGGGTGATGCGCCAGGCCTGCACCGAAGCGGCGCGGTGGCCGCAGCCGCTGTCCATCGCCGTCAACGTCTCGCCGGTGCAGTTCATGCTCCCGAACCTTTGCGAGCGGGTTGCGGCGATCCTCGAAGAGACCGAGCTGGCCCCGGAGAGGCTGGAACTGGAGATTACCGAAGCTGCCTTCGTGCGTGACCGAAGCAATGTCATCGCAACGTTGATGCGTCTGCATGGACTTGGCGTGCGCATCGTCATGGACGACTTCGGAACGGGCTTCTCGTCGCTTTCGAACCTGCGCGCCTTGCCCTTCGACAAGATCAAGGTAGACCGCAGCTTCACCGGCATTCTCGAGCATGACGCAGCCGCCCGTTCCATCGTGCGCGCCATCATCGGCCTTGGCCACAGCCTGGGAATTCAGGTCGTGACCGAAGGCGTCGAAACGGAACTCCAGCGCCAGATCGTCATCGAAGAAGGCTGTGAGCAGATGCAGGGCCGGCTTCTCGGCAAGCCTGATATCGAACCGAGCGTCAAGCTGGCAGCACGTGAGAGCTTCCTCGCAACCCACGCCGACGAGTTGGATCGGCCGTATGCTCCCGCCACCATAACGGCGGCGGAATAGGCTTAAAGCTTCTTGGCGTTGTCGAGAAGACGACGGATATATTCGAGGGTCAGTTCGCGTTCGAAGCTCTTGAAGCCCCGAAAGAGCGCGAGATCCGCTTCGCGCGCCGCCTCGATCGCGTCGTCTTCCATGCCTTTGGCCTTGTCCGTCAGGAAGATCAGCTGGGCGCGCTTGTCGGACGGATGCGGACGACGATCGATCAGCCCGTCGCGCGCCATGCGTGCAAGCGTGTTTGCCATGGTCGCCTGTTCGATGTCGACGCGAGCCAGCAACTGCTTCTGGGTCAACCCGTCCTCGGCCCAGAGTTCGAGAAGAACCGGGAACTGCCCTGGCGAAAAGCCGAGCCTCGCCGCGCGCTGCTGCAGCGAACGAGCGAAGCCCTTGGCCAGCTGGCTGGCAAGATAGGCTCCCGAGTCCATACGATTAATTCCCATCTTCTCAGTTAGTCGCAAAATACTCGACAAAACAATTCAACAAAACGCATGCGATGCACCACACATACTTTCATCGCAGGCTGTCCTTTGAAAGATAGAGCAGAAAAACAAAGCCGCCATAGCCTGGAGGTGTGGCTATGGCGGCTCTAAAATGGGGACAAAGGCCCGGAGAGGGGATAAGGCCTTTGTCCAAGTCCGATGCGGCGGGGGACAAGCCAGCTATCAGACCCTCGACGCGATCAACACGATCAAACGTCGGTAGTAATCATTTGTGATCGGGAATGTGGCTTTTCAAGGGAAAGCCGAGGATTGACTATTACAAATTAGTAACAGTTTGGTGAGGCAGAATCTTTTCTCACTCCTAACTTTATATGGACCTTCCAAGGTGGCCGCGCTATCCATGACGCCATGAAAAAAGGCGATCATCTTTTCCTAGTCGACGGCTCCGGTTTCATCTTTCGAGCCTTTCACGCACTCCCTCCGCTAACGCGCAAATCCGATGGCCTGCCGGTGGGCGCGGTGTCTGGATTCTGCAACATGTTGTGGAAGCTCCTGACCGATGCACGCGACACGTCGGTCGGGGTGACCCCGACGCATCTTGCCGTCGTCTTCGACTATTCGGCAAAGACGTTCCGCAAGGATCTCTACGACGCCTACAAGGCGAACCGCTCGGCGCCGCCCGAGGAACTGATCCCGCAATTCGGGCTCATCCGCCATGCAACGCGGGCTTTCAATCTGCCGTGCATTGAGACGGAGGGTTTCGAGGCCGACGACATCATCGCAACTTATGCGCGTCAGGCCGAGGCGCTCGGCGCCGATGTTACGATCGTGTCCTCGGACAAGGATCTGATGCAGCTGGTGACGCCTGCTGTCCACATGTACGACAGCATGAAGGACAAGCAGATCGGCATTCCCGATGTCATCGAGAAATGGGGCGTGCCGCCCGAGAAGATGATCGATCTTCAGGCGATGACCGGCGACTCGGTCGACAACGTGCCTGGCATCCCCGGAATCGGCCCGAAGACAGCGGCGCAGCTGCTTGCCGAATACGGCGATCTCGACGCGCTCCTGGAACGCGCGACCGAAATCAAGCAGGAGAAGCGCCGGCAGACGATCATCGAGAATGCCGACAAGGCGCGCCTGTCGCGCGAACTGGTGCGGCTGCGCACCGACGTTCCGCTGGAACTCAGCGTCGAAGACCTGACCCTCGAGCCGCAGAATGGACCGAAGCTGATCGGCTTCCTGAAGGCAATGCAGTTCACGTCGCTGACGCGGCGCGTGGCCGATGCTTGCGATTGCGATGCCAGCGCGATCGATGCCGTCGATGTTCCGGTCGAGTGGGGCGCGGCGGCACGCGGCCCCGATCTCGACGTCGCCCAGCCCGAGCCAGTTGCCGGTGGCATTCCCGATGTCGCCGGCGAGTCGGTGCCCGTTCCCGCGAAGGCGAACGGCGGGAATGGTCGTGAAGGCACGTTCCTGCCTGGCGATCTTGCCAAGGCGCGCGCCGAGGCGTTTGCCTCCCTGCCCTTCGACCACTCGCGCTATGTCACGATCCGCGATGTCGCGACGCTCGACAAATGGATTGCCGATGCGCGCGAGACGGGACTGGTTGGCTTCGACACCGAGACGACGTCGCTCGATGCGATGCAGGCGGAGCTTGTTGGATTCTCTATGGCGATCGCCGACAACGACAAGAACGCCACCGGCACCAGCATCCGCGCCGCCTATGTTCCGATCGGCCACAAAACAGGTGTCGGCGATCTGCTCGGCGGCGGGCTCGCCGACAATCAGATTCCGATGCGCGATGCCCTGCCCCGGCTGAAGGCACTGCTGGAAGACGAGTCGATCCTGAAGGTCGCCCAGAACCTCAAATACGACTACCTGCTGATGAAGCGTTACGGCGTCGAAACGACGAACTTCGACGATACGATGCTGATCTCCTACGTTCTGGATGCCGGAACCGGCGCCCACGGGATGGATCCGCTCTCGGAGAAGTTCCTCGGTCATACGCCAATTGCCTATAAGGACGTGGCCGGCAGCGGTAAGTCGAACATTACATTCGATCTCGTCGATATTGATCGCGCCACACATTATGCGGCCGAAGATGCCGACATCACATTGCGACTCTGGCTGGTCCTGAAGCCACGCCTTGCGGCTGAGAAGCTCACGACGGTTTACGAACGCCTCGAGCGGCCCTTGCTTCCGGTTCTGGCGCATATGGAAGCACGCGGCATCACCGTTGACCGGCAGATCCTCTCGCGCCTGTCCGGCGATCTCGCACAGGGCGCCGCGGCGCTGGAGGATGAAATTTACAAGCTCGCCGGTGGGCGCTTTACCATCGGCTCGCCAAAGCAGCTGGGCGACATCCTGTTCGGCAAGATGGGGCTTGCCGGCGGCACGAAGACGAAGACCGGGCAATGGTCGACATCGGCAAGCGTGCTCGAAGACCTCGCTGCCGCTGGCTTCGAACTGCCGCGCAAGATCGTCGACTGGCGCCAGCTGACCAAGCTGAAATCGACCTACACGGACGCGCTGCCGGGATACATCCATCCTCAGACGAAGCGGGTCCATACCTCGTATTCGCTGGCCTCGACGACGACCGGCCGCCTCTCGTCCTCGGAACCGAACCTGCAGAACATTCCGGTGCGCACGGCGGAAGGCCGCAAGATCCGCACGGCATTCATTTCGACGCCCGGCCACAAGCTGATCTCGGCCGACTACAGCCAGATCGAGCTGCGCGTGCTGGCGCATGTCGCCGAGATCCCGCAGTTGACGCAGGCGTTTGCCGATGGCGTCGACATTCATGCGATGACCGCGTCGGAGATGTTCAGCGTGCCCGTCGAGGGCATGCCGTCCGAGGTGCGGCGTCGCGCGAAGGCGATCAACTTCGGGATCATCTACGGCATTTCCGCCTTCGGTCTTGCCAATCAGCTCTCGATCGAGCGCTCGGAAGCGGGCGACTACATCAAGAAGTATTTCGAGCGTTTCCCCGGCATCCGCGACTACATGGACAGCCGCAAGCAGATGGCGCGCGACAAGGGCTACGTTGAGACGATCTTCGGGCGGCGAATCAACTACCCGGAGATTCGCTCCTCCAACCCGTCGGTTCGTGCGTTCAACGAGCGTGCGGCGATCAACGCCCCGATCCAGGGATCGGCGGCGGACATCATTCGCCGGGCAATGATCAAGATGGAACCGGCCCTTGCCGAGGCGGGGCTTGGAGATCGCGTTCGCATGCTCCTGCAGGTGCATGACGAACTGATCTTCGAGGTCGAGGACGCTGATGTCGAAAAGGCCACACCGATCATCGTTTCAGTCATGGAAAATGCCACCATGCCGGCGCTTGAAATGCGCGTGCCGCTGAAGGTCGATGCACGTTCGGCGACCAACTGGGACGAAGCGCACTAAGCGCTTCGTCGAAAATCCATTAAAATTTTCATCACCTTTCAAGTTATTGATATTAAATATTTTTCTTTAAATTTTTCGTCGAGTGACGGTGCGGATGGAAGGAACTTATTAACCTTCATTTCCTAATTCGAGAGCGGGTATTAGTTGCTAATCATGAGTGAGTAGCGGTCGTATGCGCTTTCCTAGAACCAATCTGACAGGGGCCGAGGAGATTTCCGCGGAAGTCGAAGGTGAACAGCTGCAGGAACACGCAGGCGAGAAGCCTACGGCACCGATCTGGCAGAGCAATTTTTCACTGGCTCCGAATGTGCGGTTTACCCGCACGCCCGAGAATCTGATCAATCCGAAACGCGTGCCGGCGCCACCCGTTCGCACGGCGCCTCTTGCGCTGCAGGAACGCGTTGCGGCAGAAATCGGCGCGAGCGTGGAGCCGCCGGCGTCTGTTGTCGCCAACGGTCCGCTCGAGGGCTATGAAGCCGAGATCCCGCCTGTGATCGAAGTGCAGCCGACCGCGGCCGTATCGCCGGTGAGTTCGGTCGAACCTGAAACCCACACCATTGTCCGCGCATCCACTGAACTGGCGTCCATCTCGGACTTCGCGTTCTGGGAAGTCATGGCCTTCGAGGAAGCGGCCGCCGAACCGATCCTGCTGCCCCCGGTTGTTTCGCTGCCAAAGGCCGAGGTCAGCCCAGAATCGATCATCAGCCGGTTCCGTGTCATGGAGTGGCGGCCAGCTCGGCAACAGCTGGCAATTGCCGTTGCTCCCATGCCTGAGCCTGTCGCTCCGCCTCCCGTCGCACCAGCTCCTGGTTTGACGCTCACCCGCGCAACTCAAAGCCCGGCAGAGGCCGAGCAGAGTCGTATGGAAGAAGCGGTCGTCCAGCCGAAAACGCCGCCGATCGCTCCGTTGCCGGTCCGCACGCAGGCACCGCAACCGCTCGCGCCGGCACCGCGCTTTGCCGCGCCGAAGATCGTGCCCTCGAGGGTCGATGCCTCGGGCTACGAATTCCCGTCGCATTCGCTGCTGCAGGAGCCGCCGGAACGTGTTGGCGAGATCATGTCGCAGGAGACGCTGGAGCAGAATGCCGGCCTCCTCGAAAGCGTGCTCGAGGATTTTGGCATCAAGGGCGAGATCATCCATGTCCGCCCCGGCCCCGTCGTCACACTTTACGAGTTCGAACCGGCACCGGGCGTCAAGTCCTCGCGCGTCATCGGCCTGGCCGACGATATCGCCCGCTCGATGTCAGCGCTGTCGGCGCGTGTTGCCGTGGTTCCCGGCCGCAACGTCATCGGCATCGAACTGCCGAACGCGCTGCGCGAAACCGTCTACTTCCGCGAGATGATCGAAAGCCAAGACTTCGAGAAGAGCGGCTACAAGCTGGCGCTCGGCCTCGGCAAGACGATCGGCGGCGAGCCGGTCATCGCGGAGCTCGCGAAGATGCCGCATTTGCTCGTCGCCGGCACCACCGGTTCGGGCAAGTCGGTTGCCATCAACACGATGATCCTGTCGCTGCTCTACCGGATGTCGCCGGAACAGTGCCGCCTGATCATGGTTGATCCCAAGATGCTGGAACTTTCCGTCTATGACGGCATTCCGCATCTTTTGACGCCCGTTGTCACCGACCCCAAGAAGGCCGTGATGGCGCTGAAGTGGGCGGTGCGCGAGATGGAGGATCGCTATCGCAAGATGTCGCGCCTCGGCGTGCGCAATATCGACGGCTACAACAACCGCGTGGCGCAGGCGCGCGACAAGGGCGAGACCATCCATGTCATGGTCCAGACCGGCTTCGACAGAAGCACCGGCGCGCCGATCGAAGAACAACAGGAAATGGACCTGACGCCGATGCCATACATCGTCGTCATCGTCGACGAGATGGCCGACCTTATGATGGTCGCCGGCAAGGAAATCGAAGGTGCGATCCAGCGCCTCGCGCAAATGGCGCGTGCGGCTGGCATCCACCTGATCATGGCGACGCAGCGCCCTTCGGTCGACGTCATCACCGGGACCATCAAGGCAAACTTCCCGACCCGTATCTCCTTCCAGGTGACGTCGAAGATCGACAGCCGCACCATCCTTGGAGAGCAAGGCGCCGAACAACTGCTCGGCCAGGGCGACATGCTGCACATGCAGGGCGGCGGGCGGATCTCGCGCGTACACGGGCCGTTCGTTTCGGATGCCGAAGTGGAGAAGGTCGTCGCGCACCTGAAGACGCAGGGACGGCCGGAATATCTCGACACCGTGACGGCCGACGAAGAGGAAGATGCCGAGGAAGAGGATAGCGCCGTCTTCGACAAGGGCGACATGGCCGCCGAGGACGGGAACGACCTCTACGACAAGGCCGTCAAGGTGGTGCTGCGCGACAAGAAGTGTTCGACCTCCTACATCCAGCGCCGTCTCGGCATCGGCTACAACCGTGCGGCTTCGCTCGTCGAGCGCATGGAGAAGGAAGGTCTCGTCGGCCCGGCAAACCATGTCGGCAAGCGCGAGATCGTGGCTGGACGCGGCGAGACCGAATGATCGCTATATCTGCGGCGGCCCGTAGACGGCTGCCGTAGACAACGCCCCTCCACGCGGAGGGGGCTCCGCGACGGAATAGCCTAGCTGGGAAATGGGCGGGCGGTGGTCTTGGTATATGTGGATTGTCAGGCGCCACAGCCTGCCCGATCGCATCAAAGGGTTTGGAGATCTTCCAGGCCAACCGGAGCGTCTCTTGACCCTTCCGTTCCGGAGGAGCGGAGGCCCTGACGGCCTCTGATCCACCTTTTGCAACCATTGCCGAACGCCGGACTTTCGACCAGTTTTGTCAGATCCGCTTCGCGACCAGGCTCCCTGTCCAATGACGCCATCAGTATACGGCGGGCCGTTGATGCGGGGATCGGCGAAGAAGAACGGCTCGTTCAATTCGTTGAAAGTCCTCAGGAATTATTTCTCCGCGCACGAAAACTATCCGCGCGGAGACCGTTCGGCCTCAATGGCCGCGAGCCGTAGCGTCTCGGCGACGAAATCGCTCTTGCCGCCGGTGTAGATATCCCAATCGCCGTTGGCCTCGGCGGCAAGGTGACGCTTCAGCGCCTGATACTCGTTTGCTCTTTGCGGGTGAGCGCGCAGATAGTCGCGGAACAGGATGCGGTCGCGGTGGGCCGGATTATCAGGTGTGCAGAGATAGAGGCGCAAGCCATAGCCGTCATGATCGCGAGTGAAGGGCCAGCGGCCTTCGCCGTAGGGATCGCCATGATCCTGAAAACCGGCGGAGCGAAGCAAGGCGCCGACCGCAGCCAACGCCGCTTCGTCCACGAGCACGGCATCAAGATCGATCTTGGGTTTAGCCGCTAGTCCGGCGACCGCCGTGCTGCCGATATGCTCGATTGCAAGAATACGATCCGCCGCCAGCGCCAGCAGCTCACACCTTGCGGCGTCGAAGAGAGCGGGCCATGCCGGATCGTAGTCGAGAACCCTGATCGGCCGCATGCCCCCTCCGTGTCAGCCGATCCTAGGCCACTTCCGTGAGGAAGCCGTTCAGCGCATCCACGATCCTGCGCTCGCCTTCTTCCAGCGAGCCGCTGTTGTCGAGGTCGGTCACGTCGTAGTCGCCGCGCACGGTGAGTGGACCGCGAGCAAGACGCGCCATGATGTCTTCGTGCGTCTCGCGGCCGCGCGCTTCCAGACGGCTGGCCAGCACCTCGGCAGTCGCCGTTACATTGATGACCTTGAGCCGCGGGAAGACCGCCTTGAAATGGTGAAGCGCCGAACGGGAGCCATTGGCGATGACCAGATTCCCCTGTGCGAGCGAGACCGACACCTCGGCTGGAATGCCATATTTCAGGCCGTGTGCTTCCCACCAAACGGCAAAGCTTCCGGCCTGTTCCATCGACGCAAAGCCCTGGTCCGACACGGCGAGATGCTGCTCGCCGCCAGCATGGGTGTGGCGGGTGATGACGCGGCGGACGAAATGCACCTCAGGACGGCCCTGGAAGTGCTTGGCGGCCAGCGCCATCAGCGTGTCCTTGCCGGCGCCGCTCGGGCCGACGACCACGACCATGATGCCGCGTTCGGTGCCCGGAACGATGTGCGGTTCGTGCGACGGGTTCATGCGACACGGCGCCCTTCGCGCCAAACAGAGCGGCTAACCGGCACGCCGTGGTCGCGGAACACGCGGACGAGATCGGCGCGCAGGCCGGGAGCGATGCGACCGCGGTCATCGAGGCTGACGGTGCGGGCAGGCGTCGCGGTGACCATGGCGATCGCTTTCGGCAGCGAGATACTCTCGACTTCGTCGGCAATCAGGAAGGGAGCGTAGAGGAGGCTGAGCGGGACGTAGTCGGAGGACAGTACATCGAGAACGCCGCGTTCGGCGAGATCGCGGGCAGCAATGTTGCCGGAATGCGACTTGCCGCGCACGATGTTCGGGGCGCCCATCAGCACGCTCATGCCATGCTCGTGCGACGCCTTGGCTGCGTCGAAGCTGGTCGGGAATTCGGCCAGGCGAACGCCATTTTCGATGGCTTCGTCGACATGGGCGAGCGTTGCGTCGTCATGACTGGCGACGGTAATGCCGCGCTCAGCGCAGACCTTGGAAATGGCCACGCGGTGCGGCGTCGAGTTGCGCTCGGATTCCGACACGCGGCGATCGATGAACTCGGCAAACTCGGCATCGGTCAGGCCGCGCTTCTTCTGGTAATAGAAGATGTACTGATCCATCGTCTGGAACTGGCGCTGGCCGGGAGCGTGATCCATCAGCGAGACGAGACGGACATAGGGATCGTTCTCGAAATCGGCGAAATGCTGCAGAACGTTGTCAGCAGAGACCTCGCAGCGCAGGTGTAGCAGGTGTTCGGCACGCAGGCGGCCTTCCTGCTCGGCCTTCTGGATGGCGTCGGCCATCTCGCGCATCTCGCCATGCTCGAAGCCGCCGTCTTCGTCGGCGCCCATACGGAGGCAATCGAAGACCGTGGTGATGCCTGATGTGACGATCTGTGCGTCATGCGCCTGGATCGCCGCCGTCTTGTGCCAGCGCAGGCCCGGGCGCGGCGAATAGTGGCCTTCGAGATGGTCGGTGTGGAGCTCGACGAGACCCGGGATCAAATAGTCGCCTTCGAAATCCTCGCCGACACGGGAGCTGCCTGTCGAGATATCGGCGATCTTGCCGTCGCGGACGAGGACCGATCCTTCGATGATTTCATCCTCGAGGACAATGCGGGCGTTGGAGAAGACGGTTTCTGTGGTCATCGACTATGGTCTCTCAGTTTTTCGCGCCGGCAAGCGGCCACCAGGAATGGGCTGTAAACGGCGCGCCACGCGCCTCCTCAACGAAAACGGCAAGGCCGCCAATTGGGAGCGGCCGGCCGGTAAAAGCGGCGAAACGCTCCGCCAGAATGGCCTTCATTATGCCAGCACGCTCCTGCGGCACCTGGCCGGTCAGCGTCATGTGGAACCCGAAGTCATCCATCACATAGGGATAACCCCAGCGCAACAGATTGGCCCTCTGGCTCTCGCTCAGTTTCTCCGGATTGCGGCGTGCGATATCGGCATCCGACAACGCGGCGCGAAACGGTTCGAAGGATTTTACCACCGTGGCTGCGAAATCCTGAAGCGGCGGATGCAGAAAGGCGGGTACCAGCGCAAAGAATTTGCCCAATTGTCCAAGCACCAGCTCGGGAATCTCGAAGGCGGGCGTACGGGCGGCGAAATCCTCGACAACCTGGAGGAGGTCCTTCTCAGTGACGGAGGCGGCCAGATGGAACGGTGCCTTGATCGTCGCGTGGAAGGCATAGCGGCGAGGCTCGGCGGTCAGCTCAAACTGCTCGGCGGCCGGCAGGTTCGGATGATCGGGAGCCAGATAGGTTTCGCCGGTGAAGGCATCGCGGCCGAGCCAGAGCGCGGCCGTGCCGTTCAAAGGATCATCCTTCGGCGGCGTAAAATAGAGTGCGTAGCGCAAGGCTCGTATCCTGGGAATCGTTCGGAATGCGGATTGCAGTCTTCAGTGATTTGACCGCCGCCGCAAGCTGGCTTCCGGCTAAAAGATTTCCGTGACAGAATGATGATGATCCCGAACGATCCTGCGCTTTTTTCAGTGTGCCTTGGTGCCCATCAATCGATGGCGCAGCGCGTTCGAGGCCATGTCGAACAGGAAAACGACGATGAGGATCAACAGCACCATATAGGCGACATTTTCCCAGTTGGCGTTGGTACGCATCGCCTCCCAAAGCTTGAGGCCGATACCGCCGGCGCCGACCGCGCCGATGATGGTGGCGCCACGGACGTTCGATTCCCACTGGTAGAGCGTCTGGCTGACGAAAACCGGAACGATCTGCGGGATGATGCCGTAGCGATGCGTGAGCACGGTGGAGGCACCGGTCGATTTGATGCCTTCGCGCGGCTTGTTGTCGACGTTCTCCAGGCCTTCGGAATAGAGCTTGCCGAGCGTGCCGGTTTCCGTGAGGAAAATCGCGCCGGAGCCGGCCAGGGGACCGGGGCCGAAGGCGCGGGTCAGGAAGAGCGCCCAGATCAGCATGTCGACCGACCGCAGGAAGTCGAAGAAGCGCTTCAGGACCTGGTTCAGTACCTTGTTCGGGGTGATATTGCGCGCAGCCAGAAACGCCAGCGGGAAAGCGAGCAACGCGCCGAGCAGCGTTCCCAGGAAGGCCATCACGATGGTCTGGAACAGCTTGGTCCAGACGTCGCCGTGCTGCCAGGCGCTGTTATGCCAGATATTGTCAAAGGCAAGCGACAGGTTGGACTGGCCGGGCTTCAGTTCCGGTCCCGAAACGATCAGGCTCAGCACCTCGCCCACCGGCTTGTCAAAGAAGGGGGACTGGGTGTCGAAGACGAAATTCGCCCAGCCGAGGAATCGCTTGCGGACCTTCACGCGATCGACCGAGATACTGACGTCACCGGCAAAGCCGAGATCGGCCAGGACGTTGTCGTCATAGACCGTCATCCAGCTCGGCACAGGGCCGATGACCTTCGGCGCGCCGCTGGAGACTTCCACCGGGACGCTGATGCCGCGGGCGGTGACGACCGTCTCCGTCTTGGAGACCGTGACCGTGCGGCCCCTGTCACTGACCGACACGGTGACGCTGCCATCCGGATTGTTGATGACCCAATCTGGATGCGGGTTGTCGCCAAGCGGCGAGAAGCGCGGATATTTGATCGTGATGCCGTCATCGCCGATGCGCAATTCGGGCTGTACATCATAGCTTACCCACTGGCTGAGATAGAGGCCGACGCGCTCCCAATGGGCATCGGCAAGCAGCTTCGGCAAGTCGAAGAACCAGGTTGCGTAAAGCGCATAGACAAGCGTCGCGATCACGATCATCAGGCCGCCGAAGCGCTGCTGGAAGGAACGTTTGAAATATTCCGGGTAGCGCTGCTCGATCTCGTGCATCCGGTTGGCGTCGATCACCGTCATGGCGGACCTCAATGCTGCAAAAGGAAGGCGTGCTCGCCGACGAGGCGGCGGCGCAGCCATGCGGAGAACTGGTCGACCGCAACGATGGTGATGAAAAGCAGGAGAACGAGCGCCATCGTCTTGGCGCCGAAACCGCGCGAGATGGAGAGCTTCAGCTCCTCGCCGATGCCGCCGCCGCCGACCGCACCGATGATGGTGGAGGCACGAACGTTGATCTCAAGGCGCAGCAGTGCGTAGGAGACGAAGTTCGGCATGACCTGCGGCATGGCGGCGAAGCGCACGCGCTCCGACCAGCTGGCGCCCACGGCCTTCATGCCCTCGTCGGGCTTCATGTCGATGTTTTCGACGACTTCGTAGAAGAGTTTGCCGAGCGCACCGATGGTGTGCAGGCTGACAGCGATGATGGCGGCAACTGGACCGATCGACAGGATGGCTGAAAACAGGCCGGCGATGACGATCTCGGGGAAGGCGCGGAGGAGTTCGGTCAGACGCTTGGCGATGATGCGCGGCGGATTGGACGGCGCCAGATTGCGGGCCACGAGAAAGCTCAGCGGCACGGCGAAGATGAAGCCGATGATCGTCGAAACGAGCGCGACGTTGATCGTGATGATCATCAGCTCGAAATATTCGGGGATATAGAAGCCGCCCCAGACATAGACGCGACCCTCGGCGAAATTATACTCCTCACCGGTCCTCTGGGTCGGGCTTGCGATGTCGAACAGGGCGCGCCAGACGTCATTCCAATCCTTTGGAATGAGCCAGCTCAAAAAATCGAAGAGATGCGGCAGGCGCTCGAAGAAATGGCCGGCATTACTTTCATCGGCAAAACGCAGCGAGGCAACGAAGGCGGCAAACAGGATCACCAGGCCGAGGCCGGTATAGAAGCGGCGGCGGGCCACCATCTTGCTCCAGGCGTCACCGATTTCACGGGCGCTTTGCGGCGTGGTCGGCGCGTGGGCGGTGGGATCGGCAAGTGTCATGAAGGTGTCCGCTTTCTTCGCAGGAAAAAGGGCGGCCTGCAACGGCCGCCCTCCAGCTATCAGGATCGATCAACCGCCGATGGCAGCCTTACGAGCGTCGATAATGGCGTTGTAGAAGTCAGGCTGAACCTTGGTGTAGCCCTGGTAGTCGCCGCCTTCGATGGCTGCGAAGCACTTGGCATCCTTTGCCGGGAGCTTCATGAAGAAGTCGGTGAGCTTTGCCTGCCAGTCAGCACCGAGTTCGTTGCGAACAACGAGCGGACCGTTCGGGATCAGCGGCGAACGCCAGACTTCGACGAGCTTGTTCGGGTCTACCGTGCCCTTGTCGACAGCCTTGCGGAAGGTGCCGGAGGTGTAGCCGTCCTTGAAATCGCCGATGCCCGAAGAGTCGTCAACAGCGATGTCGACCTTGCCGTCGTAGGCAGCGAGAAGGTTGTTCTCGTGACCGCCGTTGAACTGCGTGGAAGCGAAGTACTGGTCATTCGGCATGCCAGTGTCCTTCGGGATCTGTGTCAGCGGAATGAGGTAGCCCGAGGTGGAGTCCGGATCGGCGTAGCCGAGCTTCTTGCCCTTGGCGTCCTTGATGTCCTTGATGCCCGCGGACTTCAGAGCCAGGCCGATCGAGTGGTAGCCGGTCGAGCCGTCCTTCTGGACCGTCGTGAGGATCGGGGTAACAGCCTTGTCGTTCTTGATGGCAATTGCAGCGTAACCCGAAGCGCCGAGTTCTGCAAAGTCGAGCGTGCCGCCGAGCAGACCCTGGATAACGCCGTCATA
>Ga0075365_10000461_pt1 | contig 15240 bp, 12 predicted proteins | sample EndMetdeltDD1765_FD_71387 | JGI IMG/M metagenome (GOLD analysis project Ga0075365, IMG submission 71387) | Populus endosphere microbial communities from Tennessee, USA - Endosphere MetaG P. deltoides DD176-5 | ecosystem: Host-associated > Plants > Roots > Endosphere | place: USA: Tennessee... | reverse complement strand
GCTGGCGTCGTGCTCGACGCGGCCGGCTGGCGCTGGGTGCCCGGCACCAGCGAGCCGCACGCCCACCTCGACAAGGCGCTGACCCACCCCCGCACCGACCCCGAGGCCGGCAACGACCTGCTCACCGCGATCGCCCAGTGGCGCGCGCTGGTCCCCGGGATCGACCGGGCCGACCTGCTGGTCCGGGCCCGCGCCGCGGTCGAGCGGTACGTCGCCCGCGGCACCACCACCATCCGCACCCACGTCGACGCGCTGCTCGACGGCGACCCGCTGCGCGGGGTCGACGCCCTGGTCGAGCTGCGCGAGGAGCTGCGCGGCCTGGTCCACCTCCAGGTCTGCCTGCTGGCCGGTCAGGACACGCCGGACGCCGTGCTGGAGGAGGCGGTCCGGCACGGGATCGATGTCGTCGGCGGCTGTCCGCACCTCGCCGACGACCCGGCCCTGCAGACCCGGCGGATGCTCGACCTGGCCGAGCGCCACGGGCTGCCCGTCGACCTGCACACCGACGAGCAGACCGACCCCCGCCAGGTCGACCTGGTCGACCTGGCCGCGCAGGTGGTGGCCCGGGGTCTGCAGGGCCGGGTCGCGGCCAGCCACTGCGTGCGCCTGGGCTCGCTCACCGCCGACCGCCTCGGCCCGGTGCTCGACGCGGTCGCCCGGGCCCGGATCGGCATCGTGACCCTGCCGATCACCAACCTCTACCTGCAGGGCCGCGGCGTCGACGGCGTGGTGCCGCGCGGACTGCCACCGCTGCGCGCGATCCTCGACGCCGGGATCCCGCTGGCGGCCGGGGCCGACAACCTGCGCGACCCGTTCAACCCGGTCGGCAGCGCCGATCCGTTCGAGACCACCTCGCTGCTGGTGACCGCCGGCCATCTGACGCCCCGCGAGGCGCTGGCCGCCGTCACCGACGGTCCCCGCACGGTGCTGGGGCTGCCGCCCGTCGGCGCCGCCGCGGGCTGCGCGGCCGACCTGGTGCTGGTGCCCGACGGCCCGCTGCTCGACGTCCTCGCCGGCGCCACCACGGCCCGGGTCGTGCTGCACGGCGGCCTCGTCGTCGCCGATACCCGGGTCAGCACCCGGACCGCCCTCCGCCCCCTGCCCACATCCGTCCCCACGAGGTGAGCACGTGACCACCACTCCGGCACCACCCGGCACCACCACCCTCGCCCTGAGCGGGGTGACCAAGCGGTTCCCGACCGGCACCACCGCCCTGACCGGCGTCGATCTCGCGGTCGGCCCGGGGGAGTTCGTCTCCGTGGTCGGTCCCTCCGGGTGCGGCAAGTCCACGCTGCTGCGCCTGGCCTCGGGCCTCGAGGACGCCACGGCGGGCGAGGTGGCGGTCTCCGCGGCCACCACCAGCTACGTGTTCCAGGACCCGACGCTGCTGGAGTGGCGTACGGCGCTGCGCAACGTGGAGCTGGTCAACGAGCTGCGCGGCGCACCGAGGGCCGAGCGCCGCGCCGCCGCCCAGGCGGCGCTGGACCTGGTCGGGCTGACCGGCTTCGAGATGCAGCACCCGCGCCAGCTCTCGGGCGGCATGCGGATGCGGGTCTCGATCGCGCGGGCCCTGGTCGCCGAGCCGGACCTGGCGCTCTTCGACGAGCCGTTCGGCGCGCTCGACGAGATCACCCGGCTGCGGATGCAGACCGAGCTGCAGAGGATCTTCGAGCTCAAGCAGTTCGCGGGCCTGTTCATCACCCACTCGGTCTCCGAGGCCGTCTACCTCTCCACCCGGGTGCTGGTGATGAGCGGCCGGCCGGGTCGGGTGGTCGAGGAGATCGAGGTGCCGTGGGCCTACCCCCGCCCGCCCGAGCTGCGCTACGAGCCCGAGTTCGCGGCCCTCACCGGTCGGGTCTCCGCGGCCCTGGGGGAGCACTCGTGAGCGGGGTCGAGACGGTGTCGCCCACGCGCGCGGCCGACGACGTGCGCGACGAGGCCGAGACCCTCGACGCCGGCCCGCGCGGGACGCTGCTCGCGCGGGTGCTGCGGACCGTGCTGGTGCGGGCCACCCCGATCGTGGCCGCGATCGGCGGGCTGGTAGGGATCTGGTACCTCGTCACCTACACCGTGCTGTCGGAGCGGCGCCGGTTCCTGCTGCCCCCGCCGCACGAGGTCGTCGGCAACACGCTGACCAACAGCGTGGTCATGGACCCGATGTACGCCGCCCTCGGGCAGAGCGTCCAGGTCGCGCTGGTCGGCCTGCTGATCGCGGTCGTCATCGGGATGTCCTGGGCGGTGCTGATGTCGCAGGCGCGCCAGCTGGAGGTGGTGCTCTACCCCTACGCCGTGATCCTGCAGACCATCCCGATCCTGGCGCTGACCCCGCTGATCGGCATCTGGCTCGGCTACGGCTTCAACGCCCGGGTCGTGGTCTGCGTGATCATCGCGCTGTTCCCGATGATCGCGAACACCTTCTTCGGGCTGCAGTCGGCGAGCGCCGACGCCCACGACCTGTTCACCCTCAACAGGGCCAGCCGGCTGCAGCGGCTGCTGAAGCTGCAGTTCCCGGCGGCGGTGCCCTCGATCTTCACCGGGCTGCGCCAGGCGGCCGGCCTCTCGGTCATCGGCGCCATCGTCGGCGACTACTTCTTCCAGCAGGGCAGCCCCGGCATCGGCGGCCTGCTCCGGCTCTACGTGCTCCGCCTCAGCATGGACCAGCTCTTCATGGCCGTGATCCTCACGGCGCTCTTCGGCGTCGTCGTCTTCTCGGTCTTCGCCGCGCTCGACCGGGCCGTCCTCGGCCGCTGGTACGGCACCGGGCGCCACTGACGCCGCCCCCGTCGTACGACGTGCTCCACCCGTCCCACCACCCCGACCCGTCCGCGTCACCCCTGGGAGTCCGCATGTTCCGTAGGTCCCGCACCACCGTCGCCTCCGTCAGCGTCCTCGCCGTGATGACGCTCGCCCTGACCGCCTGCGGCGACGACGCCGCCGAGACCTCGACCGGGGGCACCCAGGCCGAGGGCGACGCCGAGGCGGGCGGCGCGCTGGACCTGTCCGACGTCTGCCCGGCGACCGTCGTCATGCAGCAGGACTGGCAGCCCGAGGCCGAGCACGGTGCGATGTACGCGCTGGTCGGGGAGGGCTACACGGTCGACAACGAGACCAAGACGGTCACCGGCCCGCTGATCGCCCAGGGCGTCGACACCGGGGTCGACATCGAGGTGCGCACCGGCGGACCGGCGGTCGGCTACCAGCCGGTGCCGGCCCTGATGTACCTCGACGAGGACATCCTGATCGGGGCGGTCAACACCGACGCCGCGATGTCCGCCCCCGACCAGCCCACGGTCGCGGTCACCTCCCAGCTCACCACCAGCCCGCAGGTCCTGATGTGGGACCCCGAGAGCCACCCCGACGCCGAGACCATCGAGGAGGCGGCCGCCGACGGCGCGCCCGTGGTCACCTCCGGCGACGTGATCCCGGCCCTGCTGGAGTCGCAGGGGATCATCGAGAAGTCGCAGATCGACCTGTCCTACGAGGGCACGCCGCAGCGCTTCGTCTCCGACCCGGACATCCTGCAGCAGGGCTTCGCCACCGCCGAGCCCTACATCTACGAGAAGGAGATCCCGGCCTGGGGCAAGCCGGTGAAGACGCAGCTGCTCTCCGAGATCGGCTACAACATCTACCCCGAGCCGCTGGCCGTGCGGCAGGCCGACGTCGAGGGCCAGGCCGCGTGCCTGGAGAAGCTGGTGCCGATCATGCAGCAGTCGCAGATCGACTACCTCGAGGAGCCGCAGTACGCCAACGCGGTGATCGTCGACATCGTGAACCAGTACCAGACCGGCTGGACCTACTCCGAGGGCGTCGCCGAGTTCGCCGCCGAGCAGATGGACGAGCTCGACATCATCACCGACGACCCCGCCTCGGGCGTCTTCGGGCAGTTCGACCCGGAGCGGATGCAGGCGATCGTCGACACCTTCGGGCCGGTGCTGGTCGCCGGCGGCACCATCGACTCCCCGGACGTCGACCCGGCCTCGCTCTACACCAACGAGTTCATCGACGACTCCATCAGCCTCGGGAAGTGAGCCGATGACCGTCGCCGCACGCACCGCCACCGTGGTGGGCCTGGTCAGCGAGCGCCTCGGTGCCGACCGGGTCTCCACCGAGTACGACGCCCGCGTCAAGAACTCCTCCGACTGGTCGAAGATGTCGCCGGTGCTGGAGGAGAAGGTGCCCCGGGGCCGGTACGTCGCCGACGCCGTGGTCCGCCCCCGGACCCCGCAGGAGGTGGCCGACGTGCTGGCGCTCGCACACCAGCACGACGTGCCGGTCACCCCGCGGGGCTCGGGCACGGGCAACTACGGCCAGGCGACGCCGTTCGACGGCGGGATCGTCCTGGACCTGCGCCGCCTCGACGAGATCACCCTGCTCGACGACGGGTCGGTGCGCGCCGGGGCGGGGGCGCTGCTGTCGAAGATCGACCGGGTCGCCCGCGCCGCGGGTCGCGACATCTGGATCTTCCCCTCGACCAAGGCCTCGACGGTCGGCGGCTTCGTCGCCGGCGGCAGCGCCGGCACCGGCACCATCGAGCGCGGCACCACCTCGGACGGCTTCGTGCTCGCCGTGACGGTGGCGCTGATGGACGGCAGCGGCACCCTGGTGCACGCCCGGGGCGAGGCGGCGACGCCGTACATCCACGCCTACGGCGTGACCGGGATCCTGGTCGAGGTGGAGATCGCCACCGACCCGGCGCGGGAGTGGCGGGGGATCTACGCCCAGTTCGACACCTGGCACCAGCTGGTCACCGTGCACTCGACGCTGCTGGACCTCGACGTGCTGCCGCGACTGGCCTCGGGCGACGAGCCGGCCCTGGTGCCGAGCCTGCCGACCAGCGTCGACCTCGACCCCGGCCGCTACTGCCTGCGGGTGATCGCGGAGGTCTCGACGGTCGACGAGGTCGTCGGACGGGTGCACGCCATGGGCGGCGACGTGGTCGCGGTGCTGGAGGACTACGCCGACTGCGACCGGATCTCCACGATGTCCTACAACCACCCGGTGCTGTTCCTGCAGCGGGCGCACCCCGACCGCTCGTGGTTCCACATGGAGACCGGCGGGAGGATCTACTGGACCGACGCGGACGCGGTGCGGGCGGTCTACCCGGGCGAGGTCCACCTCCACCTGGAGCTGATGCGGCACGGGCCGCTGGCCATGGTGGTCGCCGACTACCACGACGAGGCCGGGGTGCTCGAGGGCATGGCCCGGATGGAGGCCCTCGGGCTGGGCGTCCACTCACCGCACCAGTGGTACGTCGACCGCAACGTCGAGCTGGCCGTCGAGACCGCGAAGGTCGCCGACCCCAAGGGGCTGCTCAACCCCGGCAAGCTGGTGCCCGACCACGTCGTCCCGACCCGGGTGAACGTGGGGGTGCGGTGATGGCCGCGCCCCGGTTCATCGACCTGACCGCCCCCGAGGTGGCCGCGCTGCCCGCCGGCACCGTCGCGGTGCTGCCGCTCGGGGCGGTCGAGCAGCACGGGCCGCACCTGCCGGTCTCGACCGACTACGTGATGGCCACCGAGGCCGCCGAGGCGGCGGTCGGCGCGGTCGCGGCCGCGGGCACGGCGTCCGTCGTGCTCCTGGAGGGGCTGGCGTACACGAAGTCCGACGAGCACGCCTGGTCGCCCGGCACCATCTGGCTCTCCTGGGACACCCTGATGCGGGTGCTGGTCGACATCGGCCGCTCGCTGCAGACCTCCGGCATCAGCCGGCTGCTGTTCGTCAACGGCCACGGCGGCAACTCCGCGCTCGGCCAGGTCGCCAACCGCGAGCTGCGCCGGCAGTTCGGCCTGCAGACCTTCTTCGCGCACCTCTCGGTCCCGCCCGACCAGGGTGGCTCCTCGGCACTGGAGTCCGAGCTCGGCATGGGCATCCACGGCGGGTACGGCGAGACCTCGATGATGCTCCACCTGCGTCCCGAGCTGGTGAGGATGGAGCTCGCCGGGCGGCGGGTCCCCGAGGCCCTCGCGCAGTACCGCCACATCGGGTTCGGCAAGCCGGTCTCGTTCGGCTGGCTCTCCGACGACTTCGGCCCCGACGGGTACGTCGGCGACGCCACCGGCGCGACCGCCGAGGCCGGCAAGGCGCGCTTCGAGGCCGGGGTCGCGACCCTGGTCGAGGTGATCGAGGAGGCGGCCCGGTTCACGGTGCCGCACGCGTGAGCCTGCTCGTCCGGGGTGCGCTCGCCGTCGTCGGGGACGGCCCCGAGCGCAGCGGCGACCTCGGGATCGTCGACGGCGTCGTCGCTGCCTCGCCGTCGTACGACGAGACGCTCGAGGCCACCGGCTGCGTCGTCACGCCGGGGCTGGTCAACGCCCACCACCACCTGCTGCAGACCGCGTTCCGCACCCTGCCCGGCACCCGCGGGGTGCCCATGGCGGCCTGGCTGCCGACGATGGCGGCGGCCTACCAGCGGGTCGGAGTGGACGCCGAGCTGGTGCACCTGGCCGCCCGGGCCGGGCTGGCCGAGAGCCTGCTGAGCGGCGTCACGACCGTCGCCGACCACCACCTCACCTGGCCGGCCGGGCTCACCCCCGAGGAGTCGGTCGGGCTCGCGGCCGCCGCCGCGCAGGCCGCGGCGGAGCTCGGGGCCCGGCTGGTCTTCGTGCGCGGCGCCGCCCGCGACGACCCGGAGACGGCCGCGCACAGCGCGGACCTGGTCGCGCAGGCGCTGGTCGGGTCCGCGGCGGGCGGGGTGAGCGCGGACGGGATGCTGCAGGTCGCGGTCGGGCCGGCCGGCGTGCACTCCGACCCCGAGGCGACGTTCCGGCTGCTGGGGGAGGTCGCCGACCGGCGCGGGCTGCGCCGTCGTACCCAGGCCGGCGAGCAGGTCGACGTCGAGGTGGCCGCGCAGCGCTACGGACGCCGGCCGCTGGAGCTGCTCGAGGAGTGGGGCTGGCTCGCGCCGGACGTGACCCTCGCGCACCTGTGCGGGGTCACCGGCGACGAGGTCTCCCGGCTCGCCGCGGCCGGGGTCAGCGCGACCCACGCGCCGGGCTGCGACCTGCCGATGGGCTGGGGCGTCGCGCCGGTGGCGGCCCTGCGCGCCGCCGGGATCGAGGTCGGGCTCGGCACCAGCGGCGGCGGCAGCAACGACGCCGGGCACCTGCTGGCCGATGCCCGGCTGGCGATGCAGGTCGCGCCCCTGGTCGGCCCGCCGCTTGCCGCCCGCGAGGTGCTGGCGATGGCGACGTCCGGCTCGGCGGCGGGCCTGGGGCGTCCCGGGCTCGGCACCCTGGCGCCGGGCAGCCCGGGCGACCTGTGCGTGTGGGACGTCGGCGGAGTGGCGGACGCGGGGGTCGCGGACCCGGTCGCGGGGTTGCTCTGGGCGGCCCCGGGACGCCGGCCCCGGCACGTGGTGGTCGCCGGTCGGGTGGTGGTCCGGGACGGCGTCCTGGTGACGGCCGACGAGCGGACCGTGGCCGCGGACCTCAGCCGCCGCGCTGCTCCTTGACCACCAGCAGCCGGAACTCCGACCCGTCGGCGCTGGCCCACCGGTGGCTGGTGCCGCCCCGGACGTAGACGGAGTCCGCCGGCTCCAGGACGTCGACGGTGCCGTCCAGGTCGAGCCGCACGCGGCCCGAGACGACGTAGAGGAACTCGTCCTCGTCGTGCACCCAGCTCTCGAGGAGCTCGGTCGAGCTGCCGAGGTACTCCATCGGGATGAACGGCCGGTCCGCGCCGTGCACCAGGGCGTGCACCGACCCGCCGGCGGCCGCCGCGGCCGCGTCGTCGGAGCGGCGCTGCACCGCCCCGGCCGGGCCGGGCGCGAGGCTCTCGGCGAGCAGCGTCTGCTGGTCGGTGCCGAGGGTGCGCGCGATCCGGAACAGCGACGACATGCTCGGCCGGGCCAGCCCCCGCTCGATCTGGCTGATGAAGGGGTGCGAGAGGTCGGCGGCCCCCGCGAGCTGGACGATCGTCATGCCGCGCGACTTGCGCAGGTCGCGGATCCGCGCGCCCAGCCGCTGCACGGACTGGTCGAGCGACCGGTCGATCGGCTCCGCCTGACGTCCCATGGAGGAACCCTAGTGGTCGTAACACGGCCCGTCCTCGCACGTGACGGGACCGTCACGATGGCGACGCACGATGACCGCGTGTTGATCACGTCAACAGCCGGCGAGCCGTCGTACGACGCCGCCCGGCGCGCGCTCACCGCCTCGGCCGTGGTGCCCGACCTGTGCCCCGCGGTGGTCGCCCGGGCGCAGGACGTCGACGACGTCCGGGCGGCGCTGGCCCTGGCCGAGCGCGAGGGCCTGGCCGTGGCCTGCCGCAGCGGCGGGCACAGCGCCGCCTTCTCGATGCTCCGCGACGGGTGCCTGGCCCTCGACCTCTCCGGGCTGGACGGGTCCGAGGTCGACGTCGCCGCCGGCACCGCCGTCGTCGGGCCCGGCACCACCTCGCTCGCCCTGGCCCGCGCCCTGCACGGCACCGGCTGGGCGTTCCCGGTCGGCCACCGCGCGGGGGTGGGCCTGGGCGGCTTCCTGCTCGCCGGCGGCAACGGCTGGAACCAGGGGGTCTGGGGGAGCGCCGTCGAGAGCGTCGTGGCCGCCGACGTGGTGCTGGCCGACGGCCGCACGGTCCGGCTGTCCGCGGCGCAGGACCCCGAGGCGTTCGCGCTGCTGCGCGGTGCCGGCCCGGGGTTCCCGGGGATCGTGACCGCCTTCCACCTGCGGCTGTGGCCCGAACCCGTCGTACGCCGGCGCATCGTCTCGTTCCCGGCCGCGCGGGTCGACGAGGTCGGCGCCTGGGCCGACCACCTGGCCGCGGCCATCGACCCCGCCGTCGAGCTGACCGCCTTCCTGGCCCCGCCCGGCTCGCCGATGCACCCGGACCTCGACGGGGTCGCGCTCACCGTCGCCGCCACCGCCTTCGCCCCGACCGCCTCCGCCGGCGAGGAGCTGCTCGCCGTCGTGGACGCCTCCGCGCCCGCCGGCGGCCGGGTCGCGTACGCCGGCGCCGGCGACGTCCCGGCGATGACCGAGGCCGAGACCGCGCCGCCGGGCCTGGGCCTGGCGTTCCAGCAGGCCTGGACCCGGACCGGGTACGCCGAGGTGCTGCCGCTGCTCGTCGCCCCGATGGCCGCCGCGCCGTCGGTGTGGAGCAGCATCCTGGTCAGCTCCTCGTCGTACCGCCGCGCGGCCGCGCCGGCCCCTGAGCCGGCGTACCTCCCGCTCGGGACGCTCACCGTCGCCGCCTACGCCAACTGGCGTCCCGGCGAGCGCGACGACGAGGCGTGGGCCTGGCCGACGGCGGCCGTCGAGACGCTGCGCCCGCTCTGGAGCGGCCACTACGTGGGCGAGGTCGACCTGCGCCGCACCCCCGAGCGGCTGGGCGCCTGCTTCCGCCCCGGCGTCCTGGACCGCCTCGCCGCCCTGCGCACCCGTCTCGACCCCACCGCCCGCTTCGTCGCGCACCCGGCGGGGTAGTCCCTCACGCAGGCGTTGCCCGCGGGCGCGGCGCCGACACCGGGTGAGGCACTACCCCGACCCGCCGCCGAGCTCGCGCGCCACGGTGGCGAGCGCGCGGGCGTAGGCGACCTCGTGCCCGTCGCGGGCGCCGCCGGCGACGACGACCCCGGCCACCCCGGGTACGCCGAGCAGCTGCCGGCCGAGCTCGACCGCGACCCGGATGCCGGTCGCCTCGGGGTCGCGGGCGGCCAGCACCCGCTCGACGTACCCCGCGGGCAGGACGGCGGCCGCGAAGTCCGCGAACAGCCGCGCCCCGACGTGGTCCACCAGCAGCGGGACGCCGGGCAGCACCGGGACGGGCGCACCGGCGGCCGCGGCGCTCGCCTCGACGAAGCGGTGCACGTCCTCGACCTCGCCGCAGTACTGCAGCAGGCACAGCTCGCCGCCGGCCCGCACCTTCTGTGCGACCCGGGCCGCCCGCGCGTCGACCGGCGGGGCGGACGGGCTCTCGGCGAACGAGGTGAGCAGCCCGGCGGCGCGGGCCCGGGGGAGCAGGGTGGTGGCCTCCAGGTCGAAGACCGGCGCCGCGTCCGGACGGTCGCCGGAGGCCGTGTGGTCGCCGGTCACGCAGTGCACCCCCGCCACCCCGACCTCGTGCAGGCCGGCCAGCTCGCGCTCCAGGACGTCGCGGTCGCGGTCGCGGCAGTTCACCCCCGACCACACGCGTACGCCGGCCTGCGCCATCAGCCGGGCGCGGTACGACGGCGGGAACTGCACCCGGGCGCGCCCGGAGTCGCCGGCCAGGCACACGTCGGCCGCGCCGCGGAGCTCCGCGGCGCAGGCCCGCACCGAGGCGGAGCTCATCGGTGCGGCCGGGAAGCCGGTCACCACCAGTGGCCGGCGGGCCAGCAGGTCGCGGACCTCGCGGGCGGCCGCCGTGGCCGGCGCCGGTGTCGCGACCGGCTCGCCGACCCAGCGCACCGGCAGCGCCCGGTCGACGAACAGGCAGGGCTCGGGGGAGACCTCGCAGGTCCCGTCGGCGCCCACGCCGCCGCAGGGCCCGTAGGTCATGTGCTTGGGGCAGCCGGCCGCGGCCGGCCGGGGAGGGGCGGCGGACACGGGGTCGCGCACGCTCACTCGGAGCCCGGCCCGCCGGGCCAGCCGGGCCGCGTCCAGCGGCGCCAGGTCGCCGACCCGCCCGGGGCCGGCGTCGAGGACCACGCCCGTGGCCCCGAGGTCGGCCAGCGCGGCCAGGTCGCCCTCGATCGCGACCCGGTTGCGGTCGTGCAGCGGCAGTGCGCAGACGACCGGGGTCCCCGTCGCGGCCAGGTCGGCTGCGCGCAGCACGGCGGGCGGGCCGCCGGGCAGCTCCTCGACCAGCACCGGCACCTCCCGCGCTGTTGATGTGGTCAACACCGCCATGCTAGGAATCCGGTGTTTCGCCGGCATGACGACGAGGGGCGCCCGTGGAGACGTTCGACGCCTGGCTCGACCGCCTCGCCGCCCCGGGTCCGGACCCCGGTGGCGGGGCGGCGGCCGGAGTGATGCTGGCCCTCGGCTCGGCCCTGGCGGCCAAGGTCGCGGCGTACCCGCCCGCTGCCGGCGCCGACCTCGGCGACGTCCGCGCCGCCGCCGACGCGCTGCGCAGCCGGGCGCTCGACCTGGTGGCCGCCGACGGGGCCGCCTCCACCCGGCTGGTGGCGGCCTGGCGGGCCGGCTCCGCCGACCTCGCCCCCGCGGCGCTCGCGGCGGCCGGCACCAGCGACGACCTGCTCCGGCTCGCGGCCGAGGCCGAGCCGCTGCTCGCCGTCCTGGCCGCGCGCGGCAGCGCGCCGCTGCGAGCCGACGTGGCCGCCGCGGCCTCGGCGTACGCCGGCGGTGCCCGGGTCGCCCTGGTCAACCTGGTCGGGAACCTCGACCTGGCGGGTCGGCCCGCCGGGCCACGGGAGCGGGCCCGTCCGGAGGCGCTGATCGCCCGTCTGGAGGAGGCGTCGAGGATTCCTGGTTGAGGGACCGACCGTTCTAACCTCGTGGGACCGCGAACCACCGCCATCTTCAGGAGCGCTCCATGGACTACAAGGTCGCCGACCTCACCCTGGCCGACTACGGCCGCACCGAGATCCAGCTCGCCGAGCACGAGATGCCCGGCCTGATGGCGATGCGCGAGCGCTACGGCGCCGAGAAGCCCCTCGCGGGCGCCCGGATCGCCGGCTCGCTGCACATGACGATCCAGACCGCGGTCCTCATCGAGACCCTGGTCGCGCTCGGCGCCGAGGTCCGCTGGGCCTCCTGCAACATCTTCTCCACCCAGGACCACGCCGCCGCGGCGATCGCCGTCGGCCCGAACGGGACCCCCGAGGACCCGCAGGGCGTCCCGGTCTTCGCCTGGAAGGGCGAGACGCTGGAGGAGTACTGGTGGTGCACCCAGCAGATCCTGGACTGGCCCGGTGACGCGCTCCCGAACATGATCCTCGACGACGGCGGCGACGCGACCCTCCTGGTCCACCTCGGCGTCCAGGCCGAGAAGAGCGGCCAGGCGCCCGACCCGGCCACGGCCACCAGCGGCGAGCAGCGGATCATCTTCGAGGTCCTGGGCGAGGTGCTGGCGAAGAGCACCGACCACTGGGGCCCGATCGCCAACTCGATCAAGGGCGTCACCGAGGAGACCACCACCGGCGTCCTGCGCCTCTACGACATGATGCGCGACGGCACCCTGCTGTTCCCCGCGATCAACGTCAACGACTCGGTCACCAAGTCGAAGTTCGACAACAAGTACGGCTGCCGCCACTCGCTCATCGACGGCATCAACCGCGCCACCGACGTCCTCATCGGCGGCAAGGTCGCGGTCGTGTGCGGGTACGGCGACGTCGGCAAGGGCTGCGCGGAGTCGCTGCGCGGCCAGGGCGCCCGGGTCATCGTCACCGAGATCGACCCGATCTGCGCGCTGCAGGCGTCGATGGACGGCTACCAGGTCACCACCCTGGAGGAGGCCCTCCCGATCGCCGACATCATCATCACGGCGACCGGCAACAAGGACGTCGTCACGCTGGACCACATGAAGTCGATGAAGCACAACGCGATCGTCGGCAACATCGGCCACTTCGACAACGAGATCGACATGGCCGGCCTCGAGGCCGACGGCGTCGCCACCCGCAAGAACGTCAAGCCGCAGGTCGACATCTGGACCTTCCCGGAGGGCAACGCGATCATCGTGCTGTCCGAGGGCCGGCTGCTCAACCTCGGCAACGCGACGGGTCACCCGTCGTTCGTGATGTCGAACTCCTTCACCAACCAGGTGCTGGCGCAGATCGAGATCTTCACCAAGACCGAGGAGTACCCGACCGGCGTCTACGTGCTGCCCAAGCACCTCGACGAGGAGGTCGCCCGCCTGCACCTCGACGCGCTCGGCGTGAAGCTGACGACGCTGTCGGAGTCGCAGGCCTCCTACCTCGGCATCCCGGTCGAGGGCCCGTACAAGACGGACCAGTACCGCTACTGAGCGGCTCGCGCCACAGCGAGCCGAGCGGAACGGGCCGGGTGGCAGGATGGAGATCATGAGCCAGACCGCCCTGCCCAGCGACTACGCGACCAAGGGACGCGTCCTCGTCGTCGACGATGACGCGTCCCTCGCGGAGATGCTGACGATCGTGCTCCGGCAGGAGGGCTTCGACAGCCGGATGTGCGTGCGCGGCGACCAGGCGCTGGAGGAGTTCCGCGACTACCGCCCCGACCTGGTGCTGCTCGACCTGATGCTGCCGGGCAAGGACGGCATCGACGTCTGCAAGGAGATCCGCGCCGAGTCCGGCGTCCCGATCGTGATGCTGACGGCCAAGGGCGACACGGTCGACGTCGTCGTCGGCCTGGAGTCCGGTGCCGACGACTACGTCGTCAAGCCGTTCAAGCCCAAGGAGCTGGTCGCCCGGATCCGGGCCCGGGTCCGGCGCTTCGAGAGCGCCCCGCAGGAGACGCTGACCATCGGCGACCTGGTCATCGACGTGGCCGGGCACGCCGTGGCCCGGGCCGGCGTCCCGATCAGCCTGACGCCGCTGGAGTTCGACCTGCTGGTCTGCCTGGCGCGCAAGCCCTGGCAGGTGTTCACCCGCGAGGTCCTCCTCGAGCAGGTCTGGGGCTACCGGCACGCGGCCGACACCCGGCTGGTCAACGTGCACGTGCAGCGGCTGCGCTCGAAGGTGGAGCACGACCCGGAGAACCCCGAGATCGTGGTCACGGTCCGCGGCGTCGGCTACAAGGCCGGCCACCAGTAGCCATGGCGGGGGTCGGCTCGCTGGTCAGATCGGTGGGCCGGTCGCTGGGTCCGTCCTGGGGCATGCCCCCGGGCCTGCGGCGCGCGCTGACCTTCTGGCGCCGCTCGATCCAGGCCCGGGTCGTGGCCTCCACGCTGATCCTGTCCGCGGCCGTGGTCGGGGTGGTGGGCTGGTTCCTGCTCCAGCAGGTCCGCGAGGGCCTGCTCGACCAGCGGGTCGACGCCGTGGTCGCCGAGGCCAACACCGAGCGGGTGGACGCCGAGAAGCGGCTGGGCTCGGTGCCGGGCACCGACGTCGACGCGACCGCCCAGCAGGGCGAGCTGATCAACCCGATCATCCAGCGCGGCGTCTCCCGCGGCTTCGGCGTCGTCCTGGCGGGGCCGCTCGGCGAGAACACCGGCCGGATCGCCCAGCGCGGCACCTTCTCCTCCAACGGCCTCGACACCGCCAGCGTGCCGCGGTCCCTGGAGGAGCACTTCCAGGAGCCGGCGCCGACGGCGTGGACCTACACCACCATCCGCACCACCGACGCCGTGAGCGGCGAGGTGGTCCGCGAGGAGCCCGGCATCGTGGTCGGGACCCAGGTCGGCCTGGTCGCCGACGGCGGCACCTACACGCTCTACTTCCTCTTCCCGCTCGACGAGCAGCAGGAGACCCTGGCCCTGGTCACCCGGGCGCTGCTGACGGCGGCGGTGCTGCTGCTGGTGCTGGTCGCCGGGGTCACCTGGCTGGTCACCCGCCAGGTGGTCACCCCGATCCGGATGGCCCGCCGCGTGGCCGAGCGGCTGGCCGCGGGCCGCCTCCAGGAGCGGCTGCGGGTCTCGGGCGAGGACGACCTGGCCCGGCTGGCCACGTCGTTCAACCAGATGGCCAGCAACCTGCAGCGCCAGATCCGTCAGCTCGAGGAGCTCAGCCGGGTCCAGCACCGGTTCGTCTCGGACGTCTCCCACGAGCTGCGCACCCCGCTGACGACCGTGCGGATGGCCGGCGACGTCCTGTACGACGCCCGCGAGGACTTCGACGCGGTCACCTCCCGCGCCGCCGAGCTGCTCCAGGTCGAGCTCGACCGCTTCGAGACCCTGCTCGTCGACCTGCTGGAGATCAGCCGCTTCGACGCCGGCGCCGCCGTCCTCGACGCCGACGACATCAACCTCGTCGACATCGCGCACCGCGTCGTCGAGGCGACCCGGCCGCTCGCGGAGCAGCGCGACGTGTGCGTGGTGGTCCGCGCGCCCGACCACCCCTGCCTGGCGGAGGCCGACGCCCGCCGGATCGAGCGGGTGGTGCGCAACCTGCTCACCAACGCGATCGACCACGCCGAGACCGGGCGCGGCGAGGAGATCGTGGTCGAGGTCGCCGGCGACGACCACGCCGCCGCGATCACCGTCCGCGACTTCGGGGTCGGGCTGGGCCCCGGCGAGTCCGCCCTGGTCTTCAACCGGTTCTGGCGTGCCGACCCGGCCCGGGCCCGCACCAGCGGCGGCACCGGGCTGGGCCTGTCGATCTCGCTGGAGGACTCCCACCTGCACGGCGGGTGGCTGCAGGCGTGGGGCCGGCCCGGCGAGGGCGCC
>Ga0075365_10000460_pt1 | contig 15242 bp, 14 predicted proteins | sample EndMetdeltDD1765_FD_71387 | JGI IMG/M metagenome (GOLD analysis project Ga0075365, IMG submission 71387) | Populus endosphere microbial communities from Tennessee, USA - Endosphere MetaG P. deltoides DD176-5 | ecosystem: Host-associated > Plants > Roots > Endosphere | place: USA: Tennessee... | reverse complement strand
CCTGCTGCATTGTCGAGTAGCTATGTTCGGAATAGATAAGCGCTGAAAGCATATTAAGCGCGAAACTAACTTCAAGATAAGATTTCCCTATGAGGACACAGAAAGACGATCTGTTTGATAGGCGCAAGGTGGAAGTGCAGCAATGTATGGAGCTGAAGCGTACTAATAGTCCCATTGCCTTTTTATGTCCTTATCACTAGAGCTAATGCTTGCATTAGCAACAGTGGTGAGGTAGACTTAACTAGTAATTGGTGGTTATCACTTAGTGAATAACGCCATGTCAGTTTTTACAACTTACATACCGTGTCCAAAGTTTGGACATCGAAGCAAGGTCTTTGGCCCACTGATGTTTTAATATCAGCCCAAAGTGCTCAAAAGGCCTTACTTCGGTGCCCATGGCGCTGGGGAAATACCTGTTCTCATTCCGAACACAGAAGTCAAGCTCAGCAGCGGCGATTATACTGCCACAAGTGGGAAACTAGCACGGTGCCGAATTATAAAAAGACCATCCGAATAGGATGGTCTTTTTCTCTTTGCTCGGTGCGGCGCAAAGATGCCTCGAGTCCGAATAGGGCTCTCTTTTTCTTTTTGGAATTTTTATCATGTTAAAATGGTTATGTATGCGTTTAAAACAAAAAGTGCGAAAACTCGCTCGAAAAGTGCAACGCTTACCGAGGAGATATACCATTCCATCGGCTATCTTATTAGTAGTGGCAATCCTATGCGGAGCCGCTTTTTTGATTGAAAAACCAGTAGTGTTCTCGTATGCTGGCGCAACCTGCGAGAAGTATTTCACGCTGTTTCCCTCTATCCAAAAAATGTCGGGCAGTACAAATTACGATGTATCATTTGGTGATGAGATAAAAATAGGGAATGCGACACTTGCCTCGCGCTCGGTGTGTTTTACCCCTACGCAGGCACCTGCAGAAGGGGTGTCGCGTGTAGCGGTTGCGCCGTGGGGTGGGGTTATCGGGCGTAAGACTTTCGCGCTGACCGTACCCGCCTTGCCAGTTATGGACCTTGCGGTATTGGATAAGCCTATCTCCACTTCAAAGCCGCTACAGCTCCCTCTGAGCACCTCTGATACAATATTTTCGTATACCATGAGGGTGGGCGAGAAAGAAGTGGACTGTACGCCGGCCGATAAGGCTGTTGCGTGTGCTATTGATGAAATGAAACTGAAGCAAGGAAGCGGCTATCCGATTGAGATAGCGCGCCGCTTTGCCAGTGAAGAGCCGGCAACGTTAGTGAAAAAAGGTGTCAAAACACTTTCGGCAACCAAGGTGACCCATGCTACCGCCAAGCCGAAGCAAACGATTTACAGTGTTCCAAAATCTCTTACGCTGACGTTTGATAAAAAGCTCGTAAAAGCTACCGCTACGCTCTATCAACTAAAGGGTAAAAAACGTGTTAAAGTCGCGACGACACAGTCGATAACTGGCAAAAAGTTAAAAATTAAGTTTACGCATAATCTCCCGCGCTCTTCTAGCTACGAGATGGTAGTGGATGAGGTTGAAGCAACCGATGGCAGTGGGCTGGAAGATACCTACAAACTGCCATTTAAGATATCAGGTGGCCCTAAAGTGACAGGTATAAATATCGGCACAACGGGCGTCTCGAGCGGGACGATCGTCGCGGTGACGTTTGACCAAGCAATTTCTACCACGCAGTCCATCGGAAATATCGTCAGCGCTTCTGGTGGCGCCACTTATACTGGACGAAGCGGGTCGCAGCTGTTCTTCAGCGTGGCGAGCGTCCCGCGGTGTGGGTCATTTACTATCGCGGTTGGCAAAGGACTAAAGAGCAAATACGGCATTGCGGGAACCTCAACGTGGCAATATACGGCACGTACAATTTGTTATACGGTATCGACAATAGGATATTCAAGCCAGGGGCGACCAATTAACGCGTATTTCTTTGGAGGTGGCGGCACGTCTGTGGTGTATACGGGGGCGATTCACGGCAACGAGGTCAGTACGTACTCGTTAATGAACGCGTGGATTCAAGATCTAGAGGCGAACGCACGTGACATCCCAAAGAATAAGACGATCGTTGTCGTACCAGCAATTAATCCTGACGGGCTGGCGAGCGGTAGTCGCACGAATGCGCGCAATGTCGATCTTAACCGAAATTTCGCCACCAGTGACTGGAAAAAAGACATTACTACCGTCAATAATACGCCGTTTAAGGGTGGGGGTGGTAAAGCGCCGATGTCCGAACCCGAGACCAAAGCTATCGCGGGACTGGTGCAGCGTCTCCACCCGGCACTTGTCCTCTCGTATCACAGTATTGGCGGGGTTTTGGCTGCCAACCAAGCGGGACGGTCGAACTCACTTGCGGCAAACTACTCACGTCTAAGCGGTTATGCCAATACGACAGGGCAAACGGGCGAGACATTTGAATACAGTATCAGCGGAACGGCTGACGATTGGTATGCGCAAAAATTAGGGGTGCCGAGCATCTTGATTGAGCTTGGCAGCCATTCGTACAACGAATTTTATCGCAACAAAAGCGCAATGTGGGCGATGGTTCGGCTGTAGGCATAGGCATTTTGTAGTACAATAGAGGCACTATGTGTTTAGCCTGCTCTGCGAAGTATATGTCGGTAGGACTTGGTCTTTTGGTGGCGACTACGACAGGCGGAGCCTCGTCTGCTTTATTTAGCGAGAAGCTTGCGGCAATGCAGACACTTCCCAAAACAACCCAATCAGTTGATGCCCCGGAGCTTGTCGTGCCGGGATGGCTTAAGCAAAAGCGCGCCGAAGCGGCAGCAAAAGGACAACCTAGTCAGACGTCATCTGTCCGTACGGTAACCTACGACGTAATGACAAAGGGCAAGATCACTGCCAGTGTGGCTGAATTTCGCAGTCTTGCCAATGCGACGCTCAACGATGGTCGCGGATGGTCGCGTCTTGGAGTGTCATTTAAAGAGGTAGCGAGCGGCGGGATGTTCACTTTAGTGTTAAGTAGCTCAGACCAAATGACGTCGTTTTCACCGGGCTGTGGGACCGAGTATAGTTGTCGGGCGGGGCGATATGTCATCATCAATCAAGACCGCTGGCTGGGTGCAACGCCTTCGTGGAATAATGCAGGCGGATCGCTGCGTGACTACCGTCATATGGTTGTCAATCACGAGACGGGCCACTGGCTTGGGCATGACCACCAGCAGTGCGGTGGCGCGGGTCAGCCCGCTCCGGTAATGCAGCAGCAATCCATTAACCTGGCGGGCTGCACATTTAATCCATGGCCAACCAAGGGTGAATTGTGGTCGACGCAGCTGGGGATTCGCTAGTCATGAAGAGCATTCACGAGACAATTCGATCTCGACGACCGCTGGTAATTATCGTCAGCGCAATCATTGGAGCGGCGGTGATAGTGGCTGGGTATACACTTTTAAGCAATCGTCTATGGTCTGATTATCAGACGTCTTACGAGACCTGGAGCGAGGACGCGCGCATAAAAGCCGAGGAAGCGCTGGCGCCGCAACTCGCTCGGGCTGATAGATTGTCCCAATTTAAGGCGCTGACCACTTCTATCGAGAACAAAAAAGACTCGCGCTGCACGGTAAACGGACTGATTGCGTGGCAGCAGTTTATGGCCGATAACAAAAAACGACAAGAGGAGTGTCGCAGAGTCGCTGACGAAGTCGTGGCGTTTGGACGACAGCTTCAGAGTGCAGTTTCGTATTTAGAGGACGACCAAGAGATAACGATTATTTTAACGGATGCGATAGGGTCTTCCGATAAGCTTTCCCAAAAGCAGTGGGTGGAGCAAGTGGCGACCTGGGGCTCGGCGAGTAAATCTATTGCGGCTGCGGATGTCGTGGCTGAGTTTACAGAGGTAAAAACACTCGCAAGTAAAAGAGTCGCCACGGTCGAAGCCGCCTGGAAAAAGATCGTCGCGGCCGATAAAGCGAAGGACGAGTCAAAATACGTTGATGGCGAAAAGGATTTGACACAGGCTTACGCGGCCTTAAAGGACATAAGTGAAGAGAGTGCCGATCATTTTAAAGTAATAGCATCCAAAGTCCAAACGGCGTACGACAAGGCATTTATCAACCAGTAGGGTTTCATAGTAAATAAAACGACCCAACTCGCAGAAGTGGGTCGTTTGCTTTTGAATTGAATCTAATTTGGATTCAAACAGGTGCATATTTATAGTATAGCACCAGCGATATAAATGCAACAATTACAATCTAATAAAATAATGCTCATGTAAATATTGACAAAAAGCATAAGCTATGCTATATTAGAAACATACACATATCACGTGTGAGGTAATAGCAGAGTGGAGACTCTGTATAAAGGAGAAAACCCATGGCTGGAACAAAAGCCGGCGGCCAGAAGGCTCGCGATAAGAACTTGGCAAAAGACCCTAACTTTTACGCTAAAATTGGCGCAAAAGGTGGTAAAAATGGTAAAACTGGTGGTTTTGCTGCTAACCCAGAACTTGCACGTATTGCAGGTGCAAAGGGTGGCCGTATCTCACGCCGTAAAAAGCCAGTTGCTCAGGACGACGTAGCGCTCGCTGCGTAAGAAAGTCCGTTAATAAAATACACCCGCTTGAGGGTGTATTTTATTTTGTCGTAGTGTATCGCCGAAGTGCACAGATACGAGCTTCATTGACCCGCCATGATGTTCCGCAGGCGATGCACGAATAAAGACTTTTCTTTGACTGAATTCCTGTAGCTTGGCAGTTAGGGCAGGTGCTGCGAGCATGAAGCCAGTCGCGGTAGGTGTCCAGAGAATCCTGAATCGCGGCTTCATCAATCGCGACGCCATACGTAGGTCCAAGACCGCGGGCACGCTCCCAGGCGTCACGCTCCATCTCTAGCAGCTGAATATCCTTCGTATACTTTTTGTGACCAAGCAGCGCGTGCGACAATTCGTGAAGTAACGCTGCTTGGTTGCCGCTGGTGTCGTCGTAAAAAACCGTCTGATCATCTGGCGACCAGCGGAACATGGCATCCGGGGTGAATGTATACTGAGGAAAATCAGTCCGAAGCTTAGTTGTCAGCGAGGTAATCGAGGGCATAGTAGTAGCATCCGTAAATGACCGCCTCTTCAGGGTGTGCTGCCTGGACGAGCCGCGGACATACGATATGTGGCGGAAGTTTCTCCTTCAGGATCGCTTCTAGTTGCGGCCCGTACTGGTGAAAGAAGGTTCCCATGCTGCCACCAATAATAATGATGTCCGGTTGAATAATGGGAATAACAGCCAGGAAGCCGCGGCTGATGCGGTCGGCGATTTCATTCCAGTGGCGTTTTTTGGTGATGTCGCGAGCAAATTTACCGTAGGTGTTGTAGATGGCTTTTCCCGAGGCAAAACTTTCCCATTCGCGTACCATTCCATCAAACTCCACAAGTGCGCGGCCACCTTCGCTATAGCGGAGACCCGGGTCGATATGTCCGTTGGTGATGACTCCCGTTCCAATTCCTGTGCTGATGGTGACATACAGTGACGAAACCGGCATAGGATCAAGGATCCTCGTCTCGGCCAAACCCGCCAAGTTGGCGTCATTCTCGATAATGACAGGTGTTTTTCCGAGAACGCCCGAAAGTGCCTCAAGCGCATTGAAGTTCTTCCATCCCAAGTTATTACACCAGATGGCAACGCCGTCTTTAACGATTCCTGGCAGAGCCACGACGATCGCTTCTACTTTTTTGTTCTTAAAGTTTTTTTGCAGCGTTTCGCGCAGAAGTGTCACGTACATTTCCTGGCTGGCAGGGGTCGGAAATTTGATCGTCTCCCCAATAGTCCCATCCTGGTCGAATTGCGCGATTAATGTTTTTGTCCCACCGGTGTCAATCGTCACTAACATGTAAGTAGTGTAGCACAGAAACCGTAAGTTGCGCTCCTCTGTAAAAAACAGTATAGTAGAGGAAAAGAAGAGAGGGAATTATGGCACGAACGAATCAGGGTGGTTCGATACTCGGTTTTGTACTTATTGGCGGTATTCTGGCGCTTTTACTGGTTGGCGGAGCGTATTTGGTGCGCAAAAACACGGAGCTTCCTGCGGATACGAGCGTCGCTCCAGAGATGGGGCAGACTGAAAAAAAGCCGGAAAAAGCCGAAGAAAAACCACAACCCGCACCCGAAAAGGAAGAAAAACAGACGAATAACAACGCGCAAAAAGAGCCGGAGGATATCCCGGCTACCGGCACTGACGAGCTCCCGAAGACTGGTCCTGTGCAGACAATTTTGACCATTGCGATGCTCGGCATTTTGGTCGGCGTGAGCGTCTCGTATGTCCAGTCCCGTCGTCTCGCTTCGTCTCTTTGACATCTCTGTTACAAAAGAGTACAATAGAGGTAATCTAGGCGCACTATATTTAGCGTGTGTCAGGAAATATCAATTAAGGAAGGAGTCTTAAAAAGACTTATGGCAACAAAAGCCACATTAACAATGGATGACTTGCTCGCTGAGAACGACGCCAGCGTAAAGCAATTAACAGCAGGAGAGGTGATTACCGGTACGGTTCTCTCGCTTCGCAAGCACGAAGTACTGATTGACCTCGGTGCACAGGGCGTTGGATACGTTCCACGCCGCGAAGTAGGATTCTCTCGCGCACTCAAGGAAGGTGACGAAGTAACGGCGAGTGTCGTTGATTCAGAGCTCGACAATGGCTATTCACTGCTTTCACTCCGCAAGGCTGCAAAAGACCGCGGCTGGGAAGAAGTTGCAGTCAAACTAGAGAGCGGCGACATCATCGAAGTATCTCCATACGACGCTAACCGTGGTGGTCTGCTGGTTGAATACGAAGGTGTCCGTGGATTCCTGCCAGTTTCGCAGCTTTCTGCTGAGCACTACCCACGTGTAGGTTCAAGCGACAAGGACGAAATCTTGCAGCGTCTGAACGCTCTCGTTGGCCAGACCCTTAAGGTTCGTATCCTCGACAGCGACCGCAAAGCTAACAAATTGATCTTCTCTGAAAAAGAAGCGATCAAAGATGGCCTTGCAGAGCGCTTCGAAAAACTAAAGGTTGGTGACAAAGTAACCGGTGTTGTAACCGGTGTTGTCGACTTTGGTGTATTCGTAAACGTCGAAGGTATCGAAGGTTTGGTTCACATCAGCGAAATCAGCTGGGAGCGTGTTAACAACCCAAGCGACTACGTAAAGGTCGGCCAGACTATCGAAGCGAAGATTATTTCGATCGACAAAGACCGTCTCAGCCTTAGTATCAAGCAGCTTTCTCAGGATCCATGGCTTGATGAAGTTGAGCAGTTCAAGCCTGGCGACAGCGTCGAAGGTACGGTTACCCGCATCACTCCGTTTGGTGCATTCGTACAGATCAGCCCAGCTGTCGAAGCGCTCGTTCACATCTCTGAACTTGGCGACGGCAACGACGTTGACCCAGAAAAAGTCTTTACCCTAAACGAACGCAAAAACTTTGTCGTTCTAGGCGTAGAAAAAGACAGCCGCAAGATCTCTTTGAGCCTTGCAGACAAAAACAAGAAATAAACCCGCTAACCGGGTGTAATCCGTCAAAAGTGACGGGCGAAAGGAGTGTTAGATGAGCCAAGAAAAAGTACTTGTTGTCGCTGACTCAATTACTGTAGGCGAGTTGGCTGAGACGCTCAATTTGCCTGTCACTTCTTTGGTTGGTGAGTTGTTTAAAAACGGTATCGTTGCAACCATCAACCAACGAATTGATTTTGAAACCGCGACGATTATCGTCGAGGAGCTTGGGCTTGATGTCCAGCTTCAAAAAAAAGAAACCGCGACGACATCAGAGCGTAAGGTTCACGAACTCTCAGACAAGGCCGTTGATCGTCCGCCGATCGTTGCCGTCATGGGTCACGTTGACCACGGCAAGACGACGCTGCTTGACGCTATTCTGAAGACCAAGGTGACGGAAGGCGAAGCTGGTGGTATTACCCAGCACATCAGTGCGTATCAGACGGTGCGAAAAGACCGTTCGATCACCCTTTTGGACACGCCGGGGCACGAGGCGTTTGCAGCGCTTCGTCAGCACGGCGCAACACTCACCGATGTCGTTATTATTGTCGTTGCCGCAGACGACGGCGTCATGCCGCAAACCATCGAGGCGATCCGCTTTGCGCAAACGGCGAACGCAAAAATCGTCGTTGCCATTAACAAGATGGACAAAGAGTCTGCCAACCCTGGTCTTGTAAAGGGCCAGCTTGCCGAGCGCAACGTCGTGTCGGATGACAAGGTGTGGGGCGGTGACGTGCCAATGGTTGAAGTAAGTGCCAAAACTGGGCAAGGTATTGATGACCTGCTTGATACGGTGCTGCTAGTCGCCGACCTTGAAGAGCTAAAGGCTGACGTCGATGTTCCTGCCGAGGGTTTGGTGATCGAGTCGCATATGGAGACTGGTCGCGGTTCAGTAGTGGGGCTGCTTGTCGAACAAGGGCAGCTTAAGCCAGGGCATTTCTTGGTTGCCGGTACGGCATACGGCAAAGTCCGCACCCTGCTAGACTTTGCGGGCAAGCCGCTTAAATCTGCTGGTCCGTCTACTCCTGTGACGGTAACCGGATTTAAAGAGCTACCACAATTTGGCGACGTCTTTACGATCGTTAAAAACGAAAAAGAAGCCCGTAACCAGGTGCAACTTACCAAAACCGAGCGCGAAAAGAACGCGGCAAGTACTAACGTGACCGGTGCCGACTTCCTAAAGATGATGAACCAAAAACACGAGACCCAAGAGGTGAACGTGATTGTTAAAGCGGACGTGCAGGGATCGCTGACCTCTGTCATGGATAGTCTTCGTCTGGTGGACACAGGTGGCGAAATTACACTGCGAATCGTCGGCAGTGGCGTGGGTAACATTTCGGAAAGTGACATTCGCTTGGCCGAGGGCGGTGACACGATTATTTATGGATTTAATGTCGAACTTCCGCCTGCGGTGAAGCGTCTGGCGATGCGCGACAAGGTTCAGGTGCGTATTTTCAAGGTGATCTATGAACTGCTTGATGATGCCCGCCAGTCGATGGAGGCAATGCTTGCGCCAGAGGTAGTCGAGACCGAACTTGGCAAATTGACTATCAAGGGTGTTTTCCGCACGCTTAAGGACGAAGTGATTGCCGGTGGCGAAGTCACGAGCGGTAAGATCATGCCAAATGTCTTGGCCCGCGTCATCCGCGACAAAGAGCAGATTGCCGAAGTCGAAGTGGTGAAAGTCCAGCGCCAACAGCAAGAGGCGAAAGAAGTCTTTGAGGGCGAAATGTGTGGTCTGTCGTTGAAAACAAGTAAGAAATTGCTAATGGAAGAGGGTGACAAGCTCGAATTCTTTACCCGCGAACTCGTAAAACGAACATTGTCGTAAGCGGGAAACATCCAAAAACACGCTCTGGATATAGGGCGTGTTTTTTGATAGCACTTGCATTTTTATTGCTTTTATGCTAATGTAATGCCATAACAATACGCCACTAAAGCACCTAGCCAATTCGGAGAATATACAATGTCAGAACGCCCTCGACGACCCAATCCACGACTCGATAACTTCGAGACAAACAAGGCGGCCAAAGAGCGCCGGGATTTTGAAGATTCCCTTTACGGTGAATCAGGCACGACGCAATTCTCCGAAGAAGATCATGCTCGAATTCGCGAAGCTGACGCCTACGAACGTCATCTTGAATCTCTTATGAATGATACTCGTTCGACTCATGACCGCGGTCTGGATCGACTCGAGAGCAGTGAAGTTGCTAGAGGCGACTCTCTGGTGGATGAGCCTGAAGTACTTCCCGTGGTGACAAAAGTAGACATTCGTCTTGACGATGCTCCCGACGAAATATCTGCAAGTGTTTCGCGCGTCGATACGAATCTCGATGATGACAGTGCGCCTACTGCTCTGCAGCCCGAAACAGACACTAACGAGGAAGAACATCGTTCGGAAGAGAACGTCAAGACTCGTCTGCGCCGCATGGGTGCTGCTTTATTGGCACGGCTACAGGAACGGGAGACACCTCCACCTGCAGCTGAAACTCCGGTAGCTAAAACGAAAGAAAAAGAAGCTTCCCGCGAAGCAGAACCTCTCCGTATTTCATTTGGCAGCCGCGAAGCGAAGGCGGGATATCGTTTTGGAAACGAGCCATCGGAAGACTATCTGCTTGCAGACCCAGAAAACCGCATTTTTGCCGTGTTTGATGGCATGGGTGGCATGGAGGGACGTCCGGACGTAGCGGCTCGCGTAGCAGCCGAATCTGCGCATGAACGTCTTGCGCGTATGACCCCTTCGCAAACGCGCAAAGAAGCGACGACTGCTCTTGTTGAGGCATTTCAAAATGCGCGAGAAGCCGTTGCCGAGCGAGGTGAAGGCGGCTCTACTGTTGGTACGATCGTTAAGATTATTACCCTGGAAGGCAAGAACGTCCTTGCGGTGGCTCATGCCGGCGACACGCGCCTGATTGGGTACCGTAAAAACAAGGGAACGTTCCGAGAGCTTGTCGCCGATCAATCGAATGGTAATCTGGTATTTAATGGCCTGATGCCAGACGAAAAGGGCAATGGTCGTGATGAGTACAGGTTCTATGCTGTAGAGCCGGATATGCGATTTATGCTTTGTTCTGACGGTATTACGGGCGACTGGGAGGAAGAGAAGCTTAGTGATGACGAGATGAAAGAGGCTTTTGGCCAGGATACCCCAGATGACTGTGCGGAACGATTTATGAAACTCAGTAAAAAGACCGACGACAAATCGGTTATCGTTATTGACGTTGATAAGGCGTAATTGTCAACTCCGAGCGCTTATACTTGACTTATTAGCAAAAGTGTGATAGTATTTTCACATAAGCAATAAACAAAAACACCACACAAAAAACAATTAATTTCTTCCGTGAAGGAGATTACGATGTCAGAATTAGCCCCACGTTCAAACCCACGCCTCGCAAACTTTGAGGCAAACAAAGCCAAAAAAGAACAAGATGCATTTGAGGCAGCGCTGTATGCAGGTGCCGGAGAAACTGATTTTAGCGACGAAGCTCATGCTCGTATTGAAGAAGCCGACGCCTACGAACGTCATCTTGAAAGTATGGCAGACGGTACCCACAACGGCGATCTGAACTGGAATCGCCGATGGAGTGAGACGGACCGTGATCTGAACAACATGCCTAGTGCTGGTTACACAGCGGAAGTCGATGCTGCACATGCAGAACATGCAGAGCGTGAAGCGGAGATAGAAGACCGCGAACGTACTATCGAAGATACCAAGGAACTGCGTTACGCTAACCAGTTGGCCGAGCGAATTGCCGCATTGTACAACAAACCTGTCGGTGAAACCGTTGAAGCGGATGAAGAAGATATTCGCCATCTTGAAGACCGTCTTAACGCCGTGCTTATGAAGTACAGCGAGACGGATGGTGCTGATCCTGAGCTTATCGATTTGATCATTGACCGTTCTCGTGCGGCTGTTGATCACTCGGCTAGCAGTACACCCGAAGCAGCAAAACTAGGCAGGGCAGAGCGTGTTGATACGAGCCTTGGTGATGACGATGAAGAGGATGATGGTGACGACGAAGGCGGCAGGACCGCATTACATGCTGCTCGCCGCGTTGACACTGGCCTGGATGATGACGATGACGCAGCAGACCGCGCACGACTTGCCGGCCTGACTCCAGTAAGTACCGATCTTGACGATGACGAGCCTGAGGTTCGCGATGGTGAAGAAGGTCGACTCACTAAGGATGAAGCCCTTGATGAAGCATACGATGAATACGAAGAAGCCGAAGGTGCCCCTTACGACATTAATAAAGGCCGCCTAAACAAGGACGAAGCGCTTGACGCGGCGTACGACGAGTACGAACGTCGCGAAGATGCTCCATATGATGTAGATAAAGGCCGCGAGAAAGATGCTGATGCAGCCCACGATATGGCGCTTGCCGAAGAGCAGGACCGTACGATGGGTACAATCGACGACGTACGCGACGAAGCATATGACGAGAACGAACGCCGTAGCACCCGTCTTTCAATCTGGAGGAATCCAGGTGCGTATCTGGGTTCTTTGTTCACCGTTCGCGGTGGCGAGGCGCTTGAAAAGTGGCGTGGTAGCCGCAGGTCAACCAAGATTGCCATCGGTGTCGTAGCTATCGCAGCTGCAGCCGGACTGGCGAAATTGGGATACGACTTCTTTAGCGATCCTAACGTGGACCCAAGCAATACACCTGACAGTGGCTCGGGTATCCCTAAGCCAAAGCCTCAAGATGTAGACCCCGGAACTCTTCCAGCCCCTAAGCCTGAATCATTCTCTGATGCTGCGCGCACCATAGACAACGGTGAAGGGTGGTTGAACCAGCTTAAGGACATGGGATTCACTGATCGTGAAGCACAGAACGCGCTAGAAAAGATTCTAAATAGTGATGATCCTGGCATTAAAGAATGGACCTATCGAATGGGTGATGGTAACCCTGGCCTGTCTCACCCAGGCACGATGCCACAAAGTGTGCTAGAATCAGTTCAGAAGCTAAAGAGTTAAATAGAATAGGATAGAGGGGAAAACAAACATGTTTCAGCTTGACGATAAATTTCTACAAGAACTAGGCTTAGACCAACTCCCTGCAGACCAGAAGCAAGCTTTCTTAGAGCATATCTACAGCCAGCTTGAGCTTCGTGTCGGTACCCGTTTATCAGAAGGGCTCAGTGACGCACAACTTGCCGAATTTGAATCTTTTGTCAACCGGGAAGACGAAAAGGTCCGCGCATGGGTGGCAGCAAATATGCCAGACTACGCAAATGACCCTGCCTACGCGCAGCTTCGCAGTAGTGCGCCTGCCGGAACTGACGAGGGGGTACTCCTTGCAGAGTATGCCTCACTGAAATGGCTTGGTGTCAACCGTCCAGATTACCGCACTGTCGTACAAGAGGTTTTAGCAGAACTCAAACAAGAAATTGTGAGCAACCGCGACTCGATTTTGGAATCTTAATAGCCGTTAAGAAAATCACCCGCACTCATGCGGCGGCCGCTTGGAGCGACAAGCTCATCAACGGAAAGAAAAGCACCGTCTTGACACGCAAGGTCAAGCGGTGTTTTTTGTTCGTCTGAGATATGTGCCTTTGTGATGATAATGGTGTGATTACCCACGACCGCCTTGCTTTTTGGAAAACCAATGTGGGCGCGGACCAAGCGTTCTGCCTGCACGGCAGTAAGTTCGTTGAGGTTGAGGAGGGCGTCTTCTTTTTTGAGGAGCTGGCAATAGGTTGCCTGGCTATCATCTTGCGGTGTGGATTTGAGCGATCCGTCGATGATACGTGGAAGTGTCTCAAGAAGCAGATCGGTACCAACGTCAGCTAGGGCATGGTAAAGCTCCAAGCGTGTTTCGGTGCCGGCAAGCTGGTGTTGTTTCGCTACAAAAACTGGGCCTGCATCCATTGCGGCAGATAACAGCATGATAGAGACGCCGGTCACCTGGTCCCCGTTTTTGATAGCTGATTCAATAGGCGAAGGGCCGCGGTATTTTGGCAGCAGTGATGGATGAACATTCACGATGCCGGGGGTAAAAAGATCGATGATATGCTGCGGAACGATTTTGCCGTAGCTGACTAAGACGCCAATAGGGGTGCCAAGTGCGCGGATATCATCAGCAATTTCAGCTAGTTTGTTCGGTTGCCACACGGGAATATTATGCTGCGAGGCAAGCACTTTGACGGTGGGCGGCGTGAGTTTTTGGCCGCGGCCTTTTTTACTGTCGGGCTTGGTGACAACGGCCGCGATATCGTAGCCGTTTTCGATCAGGCCGGTGAGAGCGGTGAGGCTAAAATCTTCAGTCCCAAAGAATACTATTGGATTTGATGTGTTCGTCATAATCGAGTGGTTGGAGCTCGCCTTTCTCGTCGAGTGTGTAAAATGCATCTTTTTTATCACGGATGTGGTCAACAAAAACGATACCGTTGGTGTGGTCGATTTCGTGCTGGATGACGCGGGCAAGGAATCCTTCGGCTTTAAAACGGACTTCGTGGCCCTCTAAATCGAGCGCTTTAACGCGGATTTTTGAGTAGCGCGGAACTTTTCCGTAAATGCCGCCAACGCTTAGGCAGCCCTCGTAATCTTCGATGAGCGTTCCTTCGGCTTTGACGATCTCGGGGTTGATAAGGGCGGTGAAGTCGCGGGCGGCTTTGTCGTCAAAGTCGCTGCGTACAATAACGACTCGTTCAAGGACATCAATCTGTACGGCGGCAAGTGCGGCACTGATTTCGTGCGGGCGCGAATCTTCCCAGTCGAGGGATGCGCTTGTCATATCGTCGATCAATTTGATGATGTCATCGGTGATGACATGGACTTTGGCGGATTTGTTACGCAGGTGCGGGTTTGGCAGGGCGATAATGTTTTCTTTTTTCATCATTGAGACCTAGTATAACAGATATAGACTGACTTTTTTAGAGCAGACTGACAGGATCAAGCTCGGTTTGCCAGTGCGTAGGGGGAACGTACCGTAGAGCATCCACAAGCGCACTGCGTTTTGGCGATTTTAATACCAGTTGCCAGCGATACGTGTCGTGTTGGCGCTCGTAAAAAGCAGGTGTCGGTCCGAGGATCTGGACGTCACTACTAACTTTTTGCCGAAGCTCGCCCGCTAACTTTTTTGCGTTTTTAATCGCTGCTGCTTCGGTTTTGTAGACGCAGGTGAGTTTTAGAAGGTAAGAAAAGGGAGGGAAGTTACCTTTTTTGCGTTCGGCGAGCGTGTTGGCTGCGAAGTTTTCGTAATTTTGCGCCAATCCGTCGACGACAGCCGGGTGGGTGGGCTGATAACTTTGAACGACGACAGTCGTGGCGTGGTGCGAGCGGCCAACGCGGCCGATGACCTGGGCAAGCAGCTGAAAAGTGCGCTCACTCGATCCGTAGTCCGGCAGGCTTAGTCCAGCATCAGCCTGGATGACGCCAACTGTACGGAGTTTTGGCAGATCGAGGCCTTTGGCAATAACCTGCGTGCCAATGATGAGGTCGATGTCACCTTCATATAATTCTTTGTATCTCTCTTCGACAGATTCGCCGGATTCACTGTCGCCGTCAAAGCGAGCGATGGTTTTGTCCGGGAAGAGCTTGCGCAGTTCGGACTCGACGAGTTTGGTACCGATGCCTTTATGGATGACGTCTGCCGAGTGACATTCTGGGCAGCTAGTGGGGACACGTTCGGAAAGCCCGCATATGTGACAGCGAAGCTGGTGCTTGTCGGCATGGAGGGTGAATGGAACGAAACAGCGCGGGCAAATTGCCGACCATCCGCAGTTTTCGCAAAGCGTCGTGCTGGCGCTGCCGCGACGGTTATGAAAGATGAGCGCCTGATTGC
>Ga0075365_10000459_pt1 | contig 15258 bp, 14 predicted proteins | sample EndMetdeltDD1765_FD_71387 | JGI IMG/M metagenome (GOLD analysis project Ga0075365, IMG submission 71387) | Populus endosphere microbial communities from Tennessee, USA - Endosphere MetaG P. deltoides DD176-5 | ecosystem: Host-associated > Plants > Roots > Endosphere | place: USA: Tennessee... | reverse complement strand
TCCGTGAGCGTTGTTCGTGTACTGCTTACGGAGGGCTTCGCTGCCGCATTACATCGGTGCGGCCTGCTCCCTCGAATGTGAAGCGGCCGCCACGGCCGCCAAGGGCCACCAAAACTGCGGGGGGCCCGGCTGGCTCCCCGGTCCTGGCTCGTCCGAACGTGGTCAAGTTCTTCCTCAAGCCGACGGTGTCTCGAGACACCACCCTCAAGCCCGCCCTCTTGACTGGCGCGCAACGTTGGAGTGTAGTGAACGAACGTTCACTTATGGCATCGATCATGGCCCAAGCCAAGCTCGCCGCGCGTCCGCGCATCGAGGATCAGACACGCTGGCGCATCCTGTCGGCGGCCGCCGAGCGGTTTGCCGATAGCGGCTACGCGGCGACCTCCATCCGCGATATCGCCCGGGATGTCGGAGTCACGGTTGGGGCGATCTATGTGCATTTCCCGTCGAAGGGCCGCCTGCTGGTGGCCGTCTCCGAGGAGGGTATCGGCCGCATCGGTCGGGCTGTCGACGAGGCGATCGCCGATATCGACGACCCTTGGCAGCGCCTGGCGGCTGCCATGCGCGCCCATCTGGAGGTGCTGCTGTCGAATGCCGCGTTCGCGCGCGTGATCGTGCGCGTGACGCCGGCCGACGTGCCCGATGCGGCACGCGACCTGCGCCAGCTGCGCGACGGTTATGAGAATCGCTTCCGGCACCTGATCGATGCCCTCGAGCTTTCGCCCGGCACCGACCGCACGCTGCTGCGCCTGATGCTGTTCGGTGCGCTGAACTATACGCAGACCTGGCACAAGCGGGGAGGCGGCCGCGCCGATGCGGCGGTACTCGCGCGCCAGTTCGTCGCCACGCTGCGGCACGGCGCCGCCCGGCCTGAGAAATCGTCGGAGTAGAAGATGACCTCACAACAGAATGTCCATCCGCCCAAGGTGCTGGTGACCAAGATCGGGCTGGACGGCCATGATCGCGGCAGCCGGGTGGTGGCCGCCTTCCTGCGCGATGCCGGCATGGACGTGCTCTATACGCCGCCGTGGCAGGAGATCGGCCAGGTGATCCGCCTCGCCGAGGAGGAGGACGTGGACGTGATCGGCATATCGTCGCTCGCCACCGATCATCTGCTGGTGCCGAAGCTGATGAAGGCGCTGAAGAAGGCGCGGCTGGAGCACATCCCCGTGGTGGTCGGCGGCATCGTGCCGGACGCCGACGAGAGGAAGCTCAAGAAAGCCGGCGTGCGCCACGTCTTCCATCCTGGCTCGTCGCGCGACGAGATTGTGTCCAGGGTGGCCGAGCTCGCTGACCAGGCGCGCTCCGCGAAGGCCGAGGAGATGTTGGGGTGACGTCGTTTGCCCGCGAGTGGAATGCCGCGCTGGCCTTGGTGGTGCTGGCGGCCGGCATCCTGCTGGCGACCGGCCACACCATCGCGGCTGCGTGCACGATCGCGTTCGGCGCGGTGGCGATCTTCGCCCGGTGGAGCGCGATGCGCAAACAGAACCGCGGCTTCTACGGACAAGACAAAGGCACCCGCTGAAGCGGGCGGCAGCGATCGGGAGGTGAGAATGGCCAAGCGTGCGAAATCGGGCGGCGCCACAAAGCCCGTGCCGCTGCCGCTGTCGGATTTCGGCGAGGCGCGCGGGCGCTGGCGGGCTCAAGTGCAGGCCGGGCTCGGCGGCAAAGCCAATCCGCGCAACCGCTCAGACATCGAGGTGCAGCCGATCTACACGCCCGAGGACTGGCCGGGCGGTGATGCGGACGGCGGGCCGTACATGGCGGCGCTGGGCTTCCCCGGCCAGCTGCCGATGACGCGCGGCATCTATCCGACCATGCATCGCGGCCGCACCTGGACGCAGCGGCAGCTGATCGGACTCGGCGTGCCGGAGGACTACAACGCTCGCCTCAAGACCATCCTCGCCCACGGCGCCACCGCCATCTCGCTGATCCCGTGCAATTCCGTCTACCGCGGCTACGACGCCGACGGCGTGCCGGCGGACATTCTCGGTACATGCGGCGTCACCGTCAACAGCGTCGAGGACATGACAACCTGCCTCGACGGCATTCCGATCGGAGATATTTCCACCGCGCTGAACGACCCTTCGCCCTTCACGCTGCTGGCTCTGGAACTGGCGGTCGCAAAACGACGCGGCATCGGCTGGGATCGCATCTCGGGCACGTCGAACCAATCGGACTATCTCTCGCATTTCGTCGCCAACCACATGTTCTTCCGGCTGGCGCTGCCGGGCGCGCGGCGCGTGCTGCTCGACCACATCGCCTTCTGCCGCCAGCACGTGCCGCAATGGAACTCCCTGTCGATCGTCGGCCAGCACATGCAGCAGGCGGGCGCTACACCGGCCGAGGCGATGGGGCTGACGCTGTCGTCGGCCATCCAGTATGCCAACGATTGCCTGGCGCGCGGCTGGGACCCGGACCAGTTCCTGCCGCGCTTCACGTTCTTCTTCGACATCTCGATCAGCTTTTTCGAGGAGGTGGCCAAGTTCCGGGCCGGCCGGCGCATCTGGGCGCGGCTGACGCGCGAGCGCTTCGGCGCCAAGGACGAGCGCTCGTGGCGGTTCAAGTTCCACGGCCAGACCTCGGGCGTCGACCTGACGCGCGAGCAGCCGCTCAACAACATCGCCCGCGTGACGGCGCAGGCCATGGCCGGCATCTTCGGCGGGCTGCAGTCGTTGCATACGGATGCCTATGACGAGGTGCTGTCGGTGCCGACCGAGAAGGCGGCCCGCATCGCCGTGTCGACGCAGAACATCCTGAAGGAGGAAGCCTATCTGACCGACGTGATCGATCCGCTCGGCGGCTCCTACTATGTCGAGAAGCTGACCGACCAGATGGAGGAGAAAATCCTGGCCGTGATCGCGCAGGTCGACGCGGCGGGCGGCATGTATGCGGCGGTGGAGCAGGGGTTGGCGCAGCGCATCTGTGGCGAGTCGGCGCTGGCCTTCCAGGAGCGGGTCGACGCCGGGCAGCAGACGGTGGTGGGCGTCAACAAATATCGCGTGCCGGCCGAGGAGGAGATGCAGCGCGAGGCGCTCAAGCCGCCGCCACGCAAGAAGATCGAGGCGCAGCTGAAGCGGCTGAAGCACTTCAAGGCCGAGCGCAGCCAGGCGGGAGCGCGGCGCGCCATGGACGCGCTGACGCGCGCGGCGGAAAGCAAGGATCAGAACGTGTACGAGAAGGCGGTGGAGGCCGCATCCGCCGACGTCACGCACGGCGAGATCTGCGCGACGCTACGCAAGGTCTACGGCTTCGGCCAGCCGCTGATCGTGGCTTGAACCCGAGCGTAACGAAGTTTGTCATGGCCGGGCTTGTCCCGGCCATCCATCTATCAGCTTGCTCCAGCATTTGAGGATGGCTGGATCCTCGGGACAAGCCCGAGGATGACCGGTTTTGCAACCGGAAGCGTGCGCTTTACGCCTGGTCGAGACCCAGCGAGAGGCGGAAGCGGTGGGCGATGTTGGCGCCGTCCTTTTCGGGCAGCTGCCAGGGGTCCTCGGTGATGGCGATCTTGGCGACGGCCAGCACCGGCCCCGGACCCTCGAACAGGAATTTGGCCAGCTCCGCTACCGCGCCGTGCTCGGTCACCGTCATGGTGGCGGGGATGCCGAACCCCTTGGCCACCGCGGCGATGTCCGTGCGGCTGGAAGTGAGGCCACGCTGGCGGCCGGTCTCGCCGAACTTCTCGTTGTCCAGCACCAGGATCGACAGGTTCTTTGGCGCGTTATCTGCAACCACGGCCAAGGAGCCGATGCCCATCATGATCTCGCCGTCGCCCGTCACGCAGGTGACGCGGCGGTCGGGCTGAGCCAGGGCGATGCCGAGCGCGGTCGGCAGGGCGAGGCCCATGCCGCCCCAGGAATAGAGGTATTCCGGGCTGTCGCCGGCCGCGAAACAATCCCAGGTGGGGCTGCCGAGGCCGGGCACGATCAGGGCCTTGCCGCGCTTGGCAAGCAGTTCCGCCATGAACGGCCGGCGCTGGATCTTGTTGGGTGTCGCGCTCATTTCTGGCCGAACCCTTTCGCGCCGATGACGCGCTGGCTGATGAGCACGGCCGCGCTGATGCGGCTGTTATAGGCGATGTCGGCGGCGGCGATGAAGGTGTCCGCCACCTCGGCCGGCTTGTCGACTGGGAAGCAGCGCACGCCCACGGCCTCCAGCGCCGGCTTCACGGCCTGGCCCATCGGCACCTGCCAGGGATTGAACTCGCCCCACTGACCGCGCATCGTCACCAGCATCAGGCAGGGTGCGCGGAAGGCGGCGGGCAGCCCCAGCGCATTGATGCAGTTGCCGACGCCCGAGGACTGCATGGCGATCATGGCGCGCTTGCCGCCGAGCCAGCAGCCGGTGGCGATGCCGATACCCTCCTCCTCGGTGGTGAGCGTGACGAGCCGCATGGCGCGGTCGCCTTCGATCATCTTCAGAAGCGGGGTGAGGCCCCCATCGGGGACCGTGCAGACGACCTCGATATCCCGCGCCTTGATCTCGCGGAATACGGCGTCGGACCAACCATCGGACGGAGCTGACACGCGGAACTCTTTATCGGCTTCTCACACAGACACCAGAAAAGCAGGATTCACGCGAAGCGACCCCTGCTCCTAAGCGATGCGCGCTAGCCGCTCCACGGGCTGCAGGTGGCCCAGCTCGCGCACGCGCGCCGTGAATGTGGCCTGCAGAGGCTCGTCGATGTCAAGCAGGCTTTTCGTGACGATCTCGCCGTAGGGGGACGGGAAGATGAACTTGTCGAAACCCTCACCGCCTTCGATGTAGTCGAACAGGCGGCCCTTGCGGTCGTTGACGTAGTACACCATCAACTTGCCGACGTTCTCCTTGAACTCGATCCGATCGATGGCCGCATAGAGGGACTCGTCGGAGACGAGGAAAGCCAGGCGGCGCCGGATGTGGCTGAGCAGCGCCAGCTCGCGCTCGCTGGTGAGCAGGCGCTGGCCGAGCTGATGCAGGTTGATGGGCGTGCTCTTGCCTTCGGGATCGTTGCGCAGCTTCTGCACGGCCGGCAGCACCAGCGCCTCCTCGAAGGCAGCCTTGAGGAGGGGGCCGTAGTAGCGGTCGATGGTGCCCTTGCGGACCTGCTTCAGACCGGCCCGCTGCAGGAAGAAGCGGCAAAACTCGTCGGACGGCGAGTTGGTCTCGTCGACCAGCGCCGTGCGCAGGCGCTTCTTGACGAGACGCACGTGCGCCATTTCGGCGATCTTGTCAGGATCGAAGCTGGCCTTGGTGACATGCACCAGCGTCTCGAGCACTTCATCCGACACGCCGTTGCGCCACACGCTCTCCAGGTCGAGCGTGAGGAAGGGATCTTCGTCCATAACGTTGGGTTGCGCGCTGTCGACGAAGAACTCGAAGACGATGCCGTTGGTGAGGACGCCGAGCTTGGCGGTCGCCACGGCGTTGCAGTAGGCGCGCAACTCGCCGCGCGCTTCCGCAAGATCGGTCCCGACCTTCTTGGCGGCGACGCCGATCACCGGCGCTCCTTCGCGCAGGATGGCGAGGTCGACGTGGTTGGGCTGGTTGGGATCAGCGTTGGCGGTGTGCTGCGGATAGACCTCGTACGGGTTCGAATAGTCGTATCCGAACAGGCCGATGATCGGCAGCACGAGGTACAGCCTGGTGCTCTCCTCGTTGCCGCACGCGCTCATCAGGCCGACTGACCGCTTCGCTACAGAGCAGAGGCCCGCGCGCAGCTCGTTCAGAGCGTTCATCTATGAATCCCCCGGCGAAAACGCCAATTGGCGCGAATCGATTTCCCTACATCCTGACTAGAGCACGATCCGCAGTGCAATCGAAGCCGGTGGCCTCACCAACCCAGGGAAAGGCGTGGCGCAATGACCACAAATCACGCAGCCACCAGTTTGCCCATTTCCTCGAGGATGGCCTGACCCATCTCGGCGGTGCCGGATTTTCTCATGTTTGGCTGCATGATATCGCCGGTTCTGAAGCCGCGCGCGAGCGTGTTGGCGACCGCCTTGTCGATCAGGTCGGCTTCCTTGATTAATCCACAGGAATATCTGAGCGCCATGCCGTAGCTGGTGATCGCAGCGATCGGGTTGGCAAGACCTTTGCCGGCGATGTCCGGCGCCGAGCCGTGCACCGGCTCATACAGCGCCTTGCGTTTGCCGGTCTTCGGATCGGGCGCACCGAGCGAGGCCGACGGCAGCATGCCGATCGAGCCGGTCAGCATGGCGGCCTCGTCGGACAGCATGTCGCCGAACAGGTTGTCGCAAACGATCACGTCGAACTGCTTGGGGTTGCGCACCAGCTGCATGGCGCAGGCGTCGGCCAGGATGTGTTGCAGCTCGACGTCCTTGGCCTCCTTGGCGTGCACGGCAGTGACGACCTGGTTCCACAGCACGCCCGTGCGCATGACGTTACGCTTGTCGGCGGAGTGCACCTTCTTGCTGCGCGTGCGGGCCAGGTCGAAGGCGACGCGGGCGATGCGCTCGATCTCGTGCGTGGTGTAGACGGTGGTGTCGACGGCGCGCTTCTGGCCGTTCTCCAGCGTGACGATCTCCTTGGGCTCGCCGAAGTAGGTACCGCCGGTCAGCTCGCGCAGGATGAGGATGTCGAGCCCCTCGACGTACTCGCGCCGCAGCGAGGAGGCCTCGGCCAGTGCCGGGTAGCAGATGGCCGGGCGCAGGTTGGCGAACAGGTCCAGTTCCTTGCGCAGTTTGAGCAGGCCTGCCTCGGGTCGGATGTCGTAGGCCACCTTGTCCCACTTGGGCCCACCGACCGCGCCGAAGATGATGGCGTCGGCGGCCTGCGCGTCGGCCAGCGTCTCGCTGCTGAGCGGCACGCCGTGCTTGTCGATGGCGGCGCCGCCGACCAGGCCGGTCTTGGTGGTGAACTGGGCCTTGCCCTTCTTGTTCAGGAAGGCAACCACCTTCTCTACCTCCGCCATCACCTCGGGGCCGATGCCGTCGCCGGGCAGGAGCAGAAGGGAGTGGGTCGTCATGGCACGATCTTTCCTTGGGTTGTCAGGCTGATTTTGCCGGCATTGCTAGCTTGGGCAGAGCGGCGGCGCAACAAAAGCCGAGCAAAATGTTACCCCGCCGGAGTGTCCCATCTGCCGCGCAATTACCGCGATTTGGCGTTATGCTCGGGTATCGCACATGTTAGGGGAGGGACTTCAATGCGCGCGATGTTGCCGCTGGCGGTGGGCCTGATGATCACGGCCGGGCCAGCAACCACATGGGCGGACGACAAGAGTGACTGCCGGACCGGCAAAGATGCCGATGTGAGGATCAAGGCCTGCTCCGCGCTGATCCAGAGCGACGCCAAGGACGCCACCGCCTACCACAACCGCGGCGCGGCTCTGCAGTCGAAGGGGGATCTCGACAAGGCCCTGGCCGACTACGACCAGGCCATCAGCCTGAAGCCCGATTATGCGTCGGCCTACGACAGCCGCGCCCGCATCTTCGTGGCCAAGGGCGACTACACGCGCGCCGTGGCCGACGTGACCAAGGCTGGCGAGCTTGCGCCCAAGGTGACCGTGCGGCCGAAGACCGTTCCGTCCGCAACCAAGAGTGCCGAGGTGGTTGCGAAGCCTGCTGCGGCGCCTGCCAAGCCGAAACCGGCCCCGAAGCCGACCGTCGTCGCCAAGAAGCAGCCTCAGCCTAACTGGCCGGACTGGGCGCCGAAGGAGGCGGAATCGCGCGGCGACTGAGTGGGGCGGTCGGCACGCCGGACAGTCTGAGCGCCCTCAAGAGGGCCGGCCGAGCAGCACGTCCTTGGCCTCGTTGATCTTGGCGGCCAGGAAGGTGGAGCCGCCGCGGTCCGGGTGCAGCTTCATCATCAGCTCGCGATGGGCACGGCGGACGTCGTCCTGGCTGGCGCCGGGCTGTAGGCCCAGGATGTCGAGCGCCTGCTCGCGGGTCATGGTGCCGCCAACCGTGCGATCGCCGTCGCTGCGCGCCATGTCCTCACGCCAGGTCGGATGGGCGTGATCGAGGTAGGTCTCCAGGATCTGCGCGGACTGCGGATCGGCAAAGCGGCAATCCTGCCAGAGATGCGCCATCTCGACCGGCGCCAGGCTTTCCAGGTCGCGGCCGGCGAAGAAGCCCTTCAATACCCGGCCGCGGATGCGTCCGGTGTCGTGGTCGAGCTCCACCTCGAGGTGATCGGTGACGATGCGCGAGGTCTGGCCGGCCGATTTCTGCGCCGGACCCGATAGGCCCCACGGCAGGCCGCCGCCCCACAGCAGCCACGTGCCAAGTGCGGCAAGCGACATGGCATAGCCGCCCAGCCCGCGAAACAGCAGGATACCGGCGCCGGCCAGCGCGGCCACGCCGGCGCCCGTGCGGATGCGGCGCGCCAGGACGTTTGGGCTGACCAGCGTAAAGCCGCGCACAGCGATCAGCGCGAGCAGCAGCGCCGCCAGCCCCAGGAGGAGATACTGCATGCGAGTACCAGCGCCTCCTACTTGAGCTGCTGCAGCAGCCGACGCGACGCCTGGCCGCTCAGCGCTTCCAGCGCCTTGCGGCCGCCGGCGGCATAGACGGCGACGGCCGAGAGCAGGTCGCGCAGTTGTGCGGCCGAACCGGCATCGAATGCGCAGTAGGCGCCGCGCGTCAGGCGGGCGATCTCGCGGAAGGCGCGCTCGGCGCGTGCGTCCGACCCTTCCTGGAACAGGAACACCGGCACGCCCAGCAGCGCCAACTCGCCGGCGCGTCCGCACAGGTCGTCGACGTCCTCCTCCATGCAATCGCCGACGTACACCAGCGCGTTGACGGGCTTGGCGGCGCCTTCCTTGCGGGCGTGGCTGAGCACCTTGCCGATCTGGGTGTAGCCGCCGGCGCAGGTGACGCGCGTCATCAGCGCAGCCAGCGCATCGGGGTCGGACACCCACTTGGAGGCGCGACACTCGCCGGCGCCGCGAAAGTAGACGAGTTGCACGTCGAGCCCGCCGACGGCCTTCACGGCGCTGAACATGTCGGCCTGCAGGGCCAGCGCCATGTCCCAGGTCGGCTGACGGCTCATGGTGGCATCCATGGCGAACAGCAGGCGGCCATTGCCGGTGCCGACACGCGGGCCGAGCTGCTTCATGCGGCGCACGAAGTCGGCGACCTCGGCATCGGAGGTCGCGCGCGCCGGCGGCTTCTGGCCGGTCTCGCTCGGGACGTTGCCTTTTGCGACGCCTCCGGCGGGGGACGCCGCGCCGGCATCCACTTTGGTCTTGTCCTTGCCGCTGCTCATGGCTGTGGCCCGCTGAAGTCTTCCGGCTGATTCCCGGCAGTGTATCGCAAATAAAGATGGCGTTTCGGCTGGCAGTCGGCAATGTGCGCCCGCCATGAACCTGCTCCTCCTCGCCCTCGTGCCGGCCTGCTTTGCCCTCAATCCGGTGATCGGCCGCGCCATGAGCGACGCGTTCGGGCCGGCCTCCTTGTCGGTGACGCGCTGGGCCCTGTCCGGGCTGATCATAGGGGCGGCAGCGCTGTCGCGCGGCGGGGCGGAACGCTGGCATGCGCCCGCCAGCCTGTACGTGCGTCTGATAGCGTTGGGGGCGCTCGGCATGGGCTTTTGCGCCTACGCTGCGTTCGCAGCCGCGCGCACCACGGCGGCGACCAACATCGGCTTGATCTACGCGTGCACTACGCCGCTGGTGGCAAGCTTTGAGATCGCCGCCCGGCGTCAGCACGCGACTTGGGGGCTGCTTGCCGGCATCGGCGGCTGCCTGGCCGGCATGGTGATCATCCTGACGCGCGGGCATCCCGAGGCTCTGCTGAAGCTGACATTCACTCACGGCGACCTGTGGGCCGCAGCGGGTACCGTCGTGTTTGCCGGCTACACGGTTGCCTTGCGCCGCACACCGGCGAAACTCACTCCCCTGGCGCAGTTCGCTGTCATGAGCATCGGCGCCACGCTGGCCTTACTGCCGTTCTGCGCAGGGGAGCTGACAACGGGCGGGATTCCGACGGTCACGCTGGCCACGCTACCCTGGCTGGCCGCTCTGGTATTTTTGGCCGGCATCGGTGCATTTCTCGGGTACACCCACTCACTGATGCGCAACGGGCCGGTATTGACGGCGGCGTCGATAAGCCTGACCCCCATCTATGCAGCCGGATTGGCGATCGGGCTGATCGGCGAGCAGCTGGCCTGGTATCACGCGGCGGCGCTGGCCCTGGTGGTGGGCGGGCTGCTGCTGATCAATCGCGGTCGATAGTGGTCATTCCCGCCAAGCGCAGCGCAGAGCGGGACTCCAGTTCCACCCTTCACGCAGTAATTCTCGGCTGGATTCCCGCTCAGTGCGCTGACGCGCAGGGCGGGAATGACGGTTCTACGCCTCCTCCAACCCGAGCAGGCCGACGTTGCCGCCGGTGGCGGTGATGTCGGTGGAGCGCACGCGCTCGGTGGCAAAGCGGGTGAGGTAGTGGGGACCGCCGGCCTTCGGGCCGGTGCCCGACAGGCCCTCGCCGCCAAACGGTTGTACGCCAACCACCGCCCCGATCTGGTTGCGGTTGACATAGAGATTGCCGACACGCGCGCGCTCGGCCACGAAATCGGCGACCGCGCCGATGCGGCTGTGCAGGCCGAGCGTCAGTCCGTAGCCGGTGGCGTTGATGGCATCGATCACCTTGTCGAGGTGGCCGCCGGAATAGCGCACCACGTGCAGGATCGGGCCGAACACCTCCTCCTTCAGCAGGCCGGCATCGCGGATCTCATAGGCCGCCGGCGTTACGTAGGTGCCGACGCTGCATTCATCCGGCAGGGGCAGGTCAACCAGCTCCTTGCCCAGCTTCTGCATGCGCAGCTTGTGCGATTCGAGCTTGTCCCAGGCGTCCTCGTCGATAACGGGGCCGATGTCGGTGGCGTAGTCGAGCGGATCGCCGATATCGAGCGCCTCGGTGGCGCCGACCAGCATGTCGATCATTGGCTTGGCCACATCCTCCTGCACGAAGAACAGGCGCGCGGCCGAGCAGCGCTGACCGGCCGAGTCGAACGCCGAGCGCACCAGATCGCGGACCACCTGCTCGGGCAGCGCGCTCGAGTCGGCAATCATGGCGTTGATGCCGCCCGTCTCGGCGATGAAGGGGATCATGGGTCCGCCGCGCAGGGCGAGGGCCCGTTGGATGGAGCCCGCCGTATCGTTGGAGCCGGTGAAGACGACTCCCGCGACACGCACATCCCGGACCAACGCGGCACCGACGTCGCCACCGCCGGGCAGCAATTGCAGCACGTCGCCCGGTACGCCCGCCTCATGCAGCAACTGGGTGGCGAGGAAGGCGGTAATGGGCGTCTGCTCGGCCGGCTTGGCGAGCACCGGATTGCCGGCGGCAAGCGCGGCCGCCACTTGGCCCGTGAAGATCGCCAGCGGAAAATTCCAGGGGCTGATGCAGGCGAAGGGGCCGCGTGCGCGCAAGGTGAGCGTGTTGATCTCGCCGGTCGGGCCTTTCATGGTGGCCGGCTTCTCGAATTGACGGCGCGCCTCGTAGGCGTAGTAGCGCAGGAAGTCGATCGCTTCGCGCAGGTCCGCCAGGGCGTTCTCCAGCGTCTTGCCGGCCTCGCGCACCATGACGCCGATCAGGCGTGCGCGGTGACGCTCGTAGAGATGGGCCGCCTTGTCCAGGATGTCCGCCCTGGCTTCGCCGCCGAGCAGATCCCACGGCAGAGTGGCGGCGGCGGCGTTCTGCAGAGCCGTCTCGACGGTGCCCGGATCGGCGGTATGCACCACACCGATGCGCTCGCGCCGGTCGTGCGGACACAGCACGAGGTCTGCCACCTGCTTGGTGTGCATCTGGCCGCCGACGATGGAGGAGGCTTCGAAGGAACCGTTCAGCTCGTTGGCAACCTCGGCAAAGAACGCGGCCCGCACGGTCGGCTCGGTAAGTGCGATGCCGCGGCTGTTCAACCGCTCCGGCGAGTAGATATCCATCGGGCGCGGCAGCAGGCGGACCTTCTTGCCGCGCTCGCGCTCCACCGCCTCCACGGGGTCGCGCAGGATCTCGTCGATATGCGCCTGGTCGTCGGCCAGGCGGTTGACGAAGGAGGTGTTGGCACCGTTCTCCAGCAGGCGGCGCACGAGGTAGGAGACCAAGTCGTCATGGCGGCCCACGGGGGCATAGATGCGGCAGTTGGCGTTGAGCCGGCCGCTACCGACGATCTCGTCGTAGAGCGCTTCGCCCATGCCGTGCAGGCGCTGCAGCTCGAACAGGCGACCGCTGGCGGCGATGCAGGCCGAGGCGACGGAATGGGCGTTGTGCGTGGCGAACTGCGGGAACAGCGCCGACTGGTCCGACAACATCAGCTTGACGCAAGCCAGATAGGACACGTCGGTGTGGATCTTGCGCGTGAAGACGGGGTATTCGGCAAGGCCCCGCTCCTGCGCCCACTTGACCTCGCTGTCCCAGTAGGCGCCCTTGACGAGGCGCACGGGGATACGCTTCTTGCCCTGCTCGGACAGGCGCCGCAGCCAGCGCAGCACCGGAATGGCGCGCTTGCCGTAGGCCTGCACGGCGATGCCGAGGCCAGGCCAGCCGCTGAGCGCAGGATCCAGGTAGGCCTGCCCGAACAGGCTGAGCGTGAGGTCGAGGCGGTCCTGCTCCTCGGCGTCGACAGTCAGGCTGAGGCCATAGCGGCGGGCGGCGGAGGCGAGCTCGATCAGGCGGCCGAGGAGTTCGCGGTCGAGCCGCTCCTCCTTGCCCGGATCGAAGCGCGGGTGCAGCGCCGACAGCTTGATGGACACGCTGGGCCGTCCCGGCAGCGCCTGCACGTGGCCCGAATAGGCAGGAGCCGCCTTGCCGACCGCTTCGATGGCCGACAGGTAGCGCTCGAAATAGCGCGTGGCATCGTCCTCGGTCTTGGCCCGCTCGCCCAGCATGTCGTAGGAGAACAGGTAGCCGCGCGCCTCCAGCGGGGCGGCGCGATGCAGGGCCTCTTGGATGGTGCGGCCGAGCACGAAGTTGTCAGCCAGGATGCGCATGGCCTGACGCAGCGCCTGGCGAATGAAGGGCTCGCCGGAGCGCGCGATCAGGCGCTTGAGCACGCTGGTCGGACCCGAGCCCTTGTCGGCGCCGAGCTTCACCACGCGGCCGGTCAGCATCAGGCCGAAGGTCGAGGCATTGACGAACAGGCTGTCGGAGGCGCCGAGATGCTTCTCCCACTGACCCTCGCCGATCTTCTCGGCGATCAGGGCGTCGGCGGTGTCCTTGTCGGGGATGCGCAGCAGGGCCTCGGCGAGGCACATCAGGATGATGCCTTCCTCGCTAGTGAGGCCGTACTCGTGCATGAAGGCGTCGATGCCGCCGTGCTTGGCCCGGTTGGTGCGCGCCGCGCGGGCGAGGCGGCCGGCCAGATCGCCGATGCGCCGGCGCTCGTCGTCGGTGTAGATGGCCCGCTCGACCAGTCCGCCCATCAGACGCGGCTCGTCGAACAAGTGATAGGCGGCGATTTCGTCGCGGGGCGGCAGCGTGGCGGTCATGGAGGTGTCCTCGTCCGCTCGGAACTCCCAGGCAGAGGCCATTCTCGCTCCTTCACAGGATATAGGTTTTGCCGCCGAATCTCCCTGGCAAGTTTAGGCAAATTGCCACCCGCGGCCTACCGCCTGCGCGCTCATGGCAGTGGACGCACGCGGCGTCATTCCCGCCCAGCGAAGCGCAGAGCGGGAATCCAGCCCCACGCATGACTGTTTGCATTCTCGGCTGGATTCCCGCTCAGCGCGCTGACGCGCTGGCGGGAATGACACGCACTTGTGGCTGCGCGACGTCCGGGATGACGGGTGAGGCTAGCCGAGGAAGGGAACGGGCACCAGCAGCGTGAAGCCGTTCAGCATGAGCAGGATGCCGAGCGCACCCAGGCCGCCGCTTAGGCCAAGCAGCAGGAAGTTGCCGATGATGAGGTGCACGGAGGCCAATACGATGGCGATCTGCAGCAGCGCCTGACTCCAATCGAAGTAGGGGTCCCTGCGCAGGGCCACGTCCCGTTCGGCCTCCAGGGCCTTGCCTTTGACGAACAGCTCGTCGAGGCCTTCTTTCTTGACGGGGTCGCTGGTAAGCTTCTGGACCTGGTCGCGATAATCCTTGATCTTGGCCGCGAACTTGGTGCGCGCATCGGCCGGCATGTTGGGCTGGGAAGCCTGCAGCAGCTCCAGCTCGTCGGCTGCCATCTGGACCGAGCTGCGGCGGATGTTCTTGGCCTGGAAGAAAGCCCAGGTGTTGGCCGCGTCGATGTTGGCGCGCGTGGCGTCCTTGGTGGCATTGCCGCCGCCGACGCTGCAGACGGCAAGCAGCACGGCCAGCACGCCGATATATACGCCAACCCACTTGTTGCGCGCATCGTTGTCGGACTTCAGCCGATCGATCACGTCGTCCAGTGACATAATGTGCCTCCCCAGGTAGGACGCCTGAATATACAAGATCGCGTCGATCGGCCATTGCGTGGCGGCCTCGGGACCCGAAATAACACTGCGGCCATCGATCCGCGGGCGAAACGTGCTGAACGCTGGAACGTTCAGGCCCCGCGAGCGCTTGATGGGATGCGAAAAGGAGCCGTGATGGCGAAGAACCCCTTGACTATGCTGGCCATTCTGGACGGCTGGGGCTGGCGGGAAGATCCGGCCGACAACGCCGTATTGCAGGCCGATACGCCAGCCTTCGACCGTCTGTGGTCGACCTGTCCGCATGCCTTCCTGCGCACCTCAGGCAAAGATGTGGGCCTGCCGCCTGGGCAAATGGGCAACTCCGAGGTCGGGCATCTCAACATCGGCGCCGGCCGCCTTGTCATGCAGGACCTGCCGCGCATCAGCGACGCGATCGAGAGCGGCAGCATCGCCAAGATGCCGGCGCTGATCGAACTGATCGAGCGCCTGCGGCAGACCGGCGGCACGTGTCACCTGATGGGGCTCGTGTCTCCCGGCGGTGTGCATTCGCATCAGGGGCACGCGGTGGCGCTGGCCAAGATTCTCAGCCAGGCACGCGTGCCGACAGTCGTGCACGCGTTCACCGACGGGCGCGACACGCCGCCGCGATCGGGGGCCGACGACCTCGAACGCCTGGCCGCCGAGCTGCCGTCAGGCGTGACGATCGGCACTGTGTGCGGCCGCTACTATGCGATGGACCGCGACAACCGATGGGAGCGTGTCAGCAAAGCCTACACGGTGATCTGCGAGGGCCTGGGCGCACGCTACTCGGACGCCAAGTCGGTGATGGCGGACGCCTACGCGCACGACATCACCGACGAGTTCGTGGTGCCGGCGGTGGTCGGCGACTATCACGGCATGCACGACGGCGACGGCCTGCTGTGCTTCAA
>Ga0075365_10000457_pt1 | contig 15268 bp, 9 predicted proteins | sample EndMetdeltDD1765_FD_71387 | JGI IMG/M metagenome (GOLD analysis project Ga0075365, IMG submission 71387) | Populus endosphere microbial communities from Tennessee, USA - Endosphere MetaG P. deltoides DD176-5 | ecosystem: Host-associated > Plants > Roots > Endosphere | place: USA: Tennessee... | reverse complement strand
ATCGTCGTGGGGTCTCCGACCCGTAGGGCACGTAACTGAGACGGACACAGCCCGTTTGGCGACGTGCCACGATGACCGGCCCGGTGAAGATCGACTCACTGGCGAGCTCGAGGTGATGAAATTGGGTGGTGCCGAAGATCGTGCAGCGTTCGATGTGGGCGGGCGGACCGCTCAGTCCGCTGTTGCTGATTGCCGTGCCCTTGGGGCCGGTGTTGATGTCGGCGCCGTCGACGATCGAGTCGAGCAGCCACAGCCGGGTGACGTGGTCGGGCATGCGGATAGCTCCGGTGATGCTGAACGCAATCTGCACCTCAAGGTTCGTGTTGATCGGGGCACCGGCTGGCCCGGGGTTGACGACGAGGCTGGAGCCGCGCGGACGCGTCGGACTTTCCTGGAGCACGCAGCGTCCCGGCACCAGCGTGGTGTGCAGGATCCTCAGCAGGCGCAGGTCGGTCTCGATGCGCAGCCCGCCTTCGATCAGCAGCCCGTTGAGGGTCAGCGAGCCGTCGGCGCCGCCGGCGACGGAAAGCTGCCCGCCCGTCACGATGATGTGGGGATTGGTTTCGTCCCCAGCCTGGATCGTCACGTCCTGCCCCGGTCCCACGGTCGCGGTGGGGTCTAGTCGGTAGGTCAGGTTGTCGTCGATCTGAATGATCGGCGCCGCAACGGTTTGCGCAGCATTGAGGGCATTCTGCAGTGCGTCGCCACCGCCGCTGACCCGGACGGTTGGCGCGGCGTCGGCGAGCCATTTGTCACGGCTGTATTGACCACCGCCGAGGTCGGCGGCGAAGCCGTCACAGTAGGCGACCCGCACCGGCCCCGGTGTCTTGGTGGGAATCACCAGTCGGCCGCGGGAGACGTCGATCCGGATCGTGTCGTCGGTGGGCTGAGCCAGGGTGTCCCAGCCTTCGAGGTTGGCACATGTGACGTGTTCGGGGGCGATGGCGTGTCCGTTGATGGACACCACGATCCTGTCGCCGGGCCCGTCGCCGTAGTAGTCGGCCGCGGCGGCGGTGCTGTTCGTGGACAGGTCCTTCCCGAACGCGCCAGGGCGGATCGGCGCGCCAACCGTCGGTTCGGTCCGTCGAGTGGCACCGCTGAGTGCGGGGTCACCGCCGGCGAAAATCGGGGCGTCATGGCCGAGCCGGCTGAACGTGTAACGCCAGGTGCTCGATCCGATCGCTCGCGGCGCAACGGCGTTGTGTGGCCGGGCTTTCAGTCGCCAGAGAAAGAATCCGACGTTTGGCACCCCGTACCAGCCGTTGTACTGGTTTATGGCGCGGACGTCGACAGTGTGGGTGGCGGTGTCCCACGGGCCGCCGATGCGGTCGCAGCGGTCGACCGAGCGTAGGTCAGGGCAGCCGTGGCAATCCGGACGCAGATGTTCGAGGTGCTGGGTCCAGGTGAGCAAAGTGAAGAATTCGACGACGCGTGCATCCCAACCGGTGACCGCGGTCGCAAGTTCCTCCAGCATCGCTGGGGTACCCTTGCGGCGACGGTAGGAGATGGTGTTCGCGACGTCAGCGCGGGTGCGGATCACGTTGGCTGGGGCCAAGTTCGGGCCTCGCAAATCGATGAACAGCGATTCGGCGGTGGTGGCGGCGGCGCGGCCATCTAGGTCGTGCAAGGTGATGTTGCCGACGAGGTCACCGAGGTAGGGCACCACCCAGCGCTGGCTGGTCTCGATGAAGAAGTCATCCCACAGTTGAGCGATGTCGGCACGCAGCGCGTCGGCCTGTTCGTTGATCAGCGCCAGGAGCGCGTGTAGGCCATTGCCACGCTCCTCGTCGCTGATCCGGTAGAGCGCAGGTAGCAGTTCGTAGAGACGGTCCTCACCGGTAGGAGTGGTCATTGCGCGACACCTCCGGTCGCCGACAGGGTGATGTCGAGAGCCGGCACCTCGATGACGGCGAGTTCAGCGGGAACGACGGCGCCCCGTACAGCCGACCACCGCGCCGGCAGGATCAGCACCCGTGGTTGCGTGCCGGTAGCTGTGCTGTCGATGCCGTGTTCTTGACGCACAGCGTCGTCGCGTGTCTTGAGGTCCAGGGTGTCGATATCGACACCGGCGACACCGTCGATGTGTTGCAGGACCGCGTAGATGTCGCTGAGGTAGATCGGCTGGGCAAATCCGCGCCGTTGAAATGAAAACGACTGTTTCAGAGCCTCCTTGGCGGAGTCCAGCACGGTCTGCGCGATGCGATTCGGCTCCACGATGACCGATCCGCTGATGGTGACCGCGACCGGAATATAGTTGCCGAGCAGCAGGGGCCGGTTGGGGTCGCGAATGGCGCGCAGGCGTGCGGCGATGCGGGCCAGCGCAACATCGGAGAACGTCGCGCCGTCCGCGCCGGCCACCGTTACGTGCACGACGCGGCGGTCACCGGCCCACACCCATTGAGCGCTGGCCTTGGCGACCTGCCGGTGGGTAAGGGTGGCGTCTTCGAAGTCGAGCAGAGACACCGCACGCCCGAAGGTGCGCACGGATCCCGGCGCCGCCGAACGGGCGTTTTCGAGGCTTTCCCCGTCGCTGGCGCCTTCGCCGGGCAGGGGATTGGCAACCGCCTTCAAACCGGTCGGTCGATCCAGCGGGGTGCGCAGTGTGTTACTACGCACGGCGCCGGTCACTCCGCTGCCCTGCCGGTAGGTGGCCACAATGTTCTGGCGCCCGGTGGGGGGTCGCGCGCCGTGACGTCCGTCGCCGAATTCGATCGTGGTGGTGCCGTCGTCGGCAGTGCGAGTGATGTAAATGTGGTCGGTGGCGGCGGCGTTGTAGAGGCTTTCCACCTCGGTCCATTTCTCCTGGTTGACGAACAGTTGCAGTGAGGACTCGATGCCGCTCGCCGTGGGTGCCGACAGCACGGTGACCGGTTTCTTGGACAGCGCGAACTGTTGGAACATCGCGGATGCGTCTCCGTCGCCGACGATCTCGTCGCGCACCGTTTCCCCATGTGATGCGTCGATGACGTTGCCGAGCAGTTGCGCGGTATCGCTATCGAACGCCGTGGGCAGTGCCGAGAGCGTGACGCGCAGCCACTGTGGCCCGGCGGGACGGGCTAAGCGAGGCATGAATAGCAACCGGTCGTCGGCGGTGGCAACGACCGCCAGCCCAAGCTGATCGCGTAGTTGCGGAGCCCACTGTTCGGCAGTACCAGCGGCAAGTGTGATGGTCTTGGTCGAGGCTGGCGCGGTGCCGAGTGCGACGCGCGCCGTGCCGTTCACCGCTAGGCCGGAGGGTGCACCCGACAGTATGCCGTCGGCGAATCTCACATGAGCCCCGTCGAGGCCAAGGGTGGCGGCACTGACCTCGTCGTTGTCGGTGTGTCCGAATCGGATCGGGGTGTCGGGCACCCCGGTGCCGACCAGGATGGTGGCCGTGTCGGTGCCTGTGTCGTCGACCCACACGGTGGACAGCGCAAAACCCTCTTCTGACACCATCGCCGCGCGGATGGCCTGTTGTAGCTCGGCGGCGATGGTGGTCAGTGGCGTCGTGCCCGATGCAAGGTCGAGGATGACGGTCTGCGCAGACAGGGTGCCGATGGTGACGGCGAGTTCGGGTCTGGCTCGAGGAAGGCTGACCTCCGTGGGTAGCGTGGCCGACACCAGAGTGGTGGCCGGAGTGGCCGCTGCCAAGCCCAGTGCAGCCGCGACGCTGGGATCGTCGGCGGTGATGGTCACGTCCGATCCGGTCAGTGCCGCGGCGGCGATGGTGGTGACCATTGGTGCAGTGCCGGTGTCGTCGGTTACATACACCTTCTTTCCGATAGTGAAATCGCTTGGCGCGAGGGTAATTCCGGGTGTGTACTTGCCCTTCTCGATGGAACGACCGATCTCGAGGGTGGACCAGCCGACTCGGGCACCTGGCAGGTATACGGTGTCCGAAGTCAGCTGCGGTGGGTAGTCGTAAGGCCAAAAGCGAAGCGGTTCGCCGACGAGTTCATAGAGCGTGACGAGACGAATGTCGCCGGGGTCCAGAGTGCTGAACGCGATATCGCCCAGCTGCGTGAGGCCAAGCTCGGTGACCGTGCCATTGGCGACAACTGTTGAGCCTGCTTTTCGCTGGACGGCGTTTGGCTTAGCCGACGCGATGCCGAAAGGCGCTACCGTCGTCTTGCCGGCCACCTGCGTGACCGCGAGCACGGTTTGACCCGCAGTCAAATTGTCGTAGCGCGCATCCAGACACACTGCGGTACCGTTCTTTTCGCCATCGGAAAGCGTGAAATCGGTCCACAGGATCTCATGCACCACAGTCCAGTTTTTGCCATCCGGGATCGGTTTCACCGTCGTAATCTGCGTAGGTGCGTCAACGCCGAAGAGTCGGAAGCTGCGACCGAGGCGATAGGCTCGCGATCTGTAGCTTGTGCCGGTTACCGCGTCAGACAAGGCGGCGGCGTAGAGCGGCTTCTTCCAGGTGACGGTCACGAGATCGCCGTGGACGGTGGTGTCGTCGACCGTGAGGATCTCGACCGCAGTCGGTGAATACACCATCACCTGGTCACCCTTGGCAAGCGCTGCAACAGCGGCGGTCGCGGGTGGATCCGCGGCGGCACGAGCGCTCCGGCTGCCCACCTCGAACGGGTTCTTGGGTATCGGTGCTGGGTACAGACGCAGCCGGTTGAGTCGCCAGTCGGCGGCCAGCGGTTCGAGTGTTTCGTATTTGTGCGGCTTCTCGCCTTCCGCCGGGGTGCTTTGCACCCGCGTCCGCGACGGGATCGTCGCTGTGGCCCCGGATTCCAGGGTGAAGGCCAACAGCGTACGGGCGGCGAGTCCGGGTGCCAGCTGGTAGTCCAGCAGCCGGGCGAGTCGCAGCACTGATTCACGGGAAGTGGCGGTGCGGATGAAGCCTTCGTTGGCGATTCGCTCCGAGTAGAACGCCACGATGTCGGCAACTGCCGACCACATATCGACGGTGGAAATCGAGTAGTCGTCGCTGATGCGTGAGCGCAGGCCACTCAATTCACTGGTGCGTGACAGATCGTTCAGGATCGATTGTCGGAACGTTGCGAATGTGCCCATCCGGTAGTCGATCTCAGGAAGGCCGGGTCTGTTCTGGCGGACAAAGTCCTCGAGGCCGACTGGACCGGCGCAGCAACCGCAGTCCTCGCTCATGAGCCACCCCCTGCCGTGATGCTCAGCACGCCGTTGTCGACGCGGTTCGGATCGTTGTCGAGTTGCGCGATCTCCCATGCACCGACGTTGATGACCCCCTGGTCCAGCTCGCCGGTGGGCAGCCTGCCGTGCCGCTGAAATGCGGTGGCATGCACGGATTCGACACCCGGCACCGATTCGGCCGCGGTGTAGACGGTGCTGAGGTAGACCGGCTGCCCGAAGGTGAACCGGGACGGATCGAATAGCGCGGCGGTGCCGGGCTGACCTCCTGCCAGCGCTGAAGCCACTGCGCCGGCGACGTCGCCGCGGAAGTACCCCGGTGATATGCACACCGTTAAGGCGATGTCGATCGGCACATAAGTCGCGCCGCGCACTTCAAGGTCGTAGCCAGCCAAACGGTAACCGTCCAGAGCGTCGACGACTCGCCGCCGCAGAGTCGGCGCGAGCCGTCCAGGTGCGCTTGGCAGGAGATCGGCGGGATCGGCAGGGTCGATGCCGATCAGCGCGGTATACCAGCTGCCAGTCCACATGAAGGCAGCCACCGCACCGGCGACGCCGGGGATGGTCATCGCCAGCTCGCGGTAATCCTCGGCGGTGACAGCACGACGCTGCGTGCGGAAGGCGGCGGGTGCGAACTGCCGAACCTCTTCGATCGACTGCGGTTCGATGCCGCCGGTGGCTGGCAACGGGTTATACACCCCTACAATTGCGGGATTGACGGGATCTCCGGGCAGCACCACATGACGGATGGCGTGCGCTCCGATGTTGCCTGCGGGCCCATTCCCGATGCGGTAGGTCATGGCGAACCGCGTGGCGTCGACGAGGGCTCGGCCGTATTCGCCGTCACCGAATCGCAGGATTGCTCGGCCGCGGTGGTCGACGTCGACGACGAAATGCCTGCTGGTCTCCCTGCTGCCCAACAGACTTCCTACTTGGTTCCATTCGTCCGTCACACCCGAGCTGTGCGTGATGCGCAGGGCTACAGACCTGCTCGCGCCAGACGGTGCGGCGCGATCGGTCGGCACGACAGTCAAAGGGGCGTGCCGCAAGGTGGCTCGGACTCGCTCACCACCGATCGGCGGCGTGAAGTCGCGGACCTCGGTGATTGTGCGCCCGTGGTCGGCTGCCACGATGTTGCCCCGCGCCAGCGATACCGCCCCCAGCGCCATTCCGGTATCTGTCGTGGTCGTCAAACACAGTGGAAAGGTCAGCGCGTCGGCGGTCTGCCAGGTGACTTGTAACAGCGGCAGTTTGTCGTCATTTTGTGTCGTGGCGCTGGTTGCAACGAGGTTGCCATCGGCGTCCAGTGCCGCGAGAAAGACTGGATCGTAGAGCTTTTCAACCTTGGTTATGGTGACAACTTGCCGATGGGTGGGGTCAGCGTCGGCGGGGCTACCGGTCTCGGGACCCAAGTGTTCTTCGACGAGCAGAAGCTGGCCGACCTTCAGCTTGTCGGGCCGAATCGCCTTCGGCTTGCCGGGATTGGCACTGTCGACGCCGTAGAGATGCAGGGTGGTCTGTCCCCGCGGCAGACAGCAGTTCTCATTGCCCCAGGTGTGGATATGCAGCTCGTTGAGAGTCGGATCGGCGTCGCACGTAGTAAGGGTTTCGAAGACCCGCACCCCGGTTAGCGCCGGATCGCTGTCGTAATCGTCTGCGGTGATCTCCGCGATCATCGTCGCGGGTGGCTTGGTGGCGGGTGCTGTGATGCCGCTTCGGTCGAACTGCATCGGCACGTCGATTCGAGTGAGAAGTGTTGTATTCTTGAGGATTTCAATGTCTTCGGCGACTCGGAAATGTACGTGGGTATGGGCGTTCGCACCGTCATGCATTCGGTAGTCGATCAGCTGGGCGTGCCGTTTGACTGACTCACGGCGCCGTGCGGTATCCAGGTACATCTCGGTGGCGACAGCGTCCTGCATGTAGGTCAGATGGTCGCCTTCGTGGGCGAGCAGCTCGAGCAGGGCGATACCGAGGTCGGCGGGGCTACGCTCGATCCATCCGGGGTTACGCTGGGCGATCAGGTCGAGTAGAAGTTGGCGGAAGCTGGCGTAGTCGCGCGCCAGGTAGTCCAACTCGGGTTCGGGTTGAACGTCGGGTGGGCAGTCTTTCGTTGTTGCGCAGTCGAAGTCGGCGGGGCAGTCGGTGCGGAAGTTGACCGGCGCCACGGAGAAGGAGCGGTCCAGCCCGGCGCCGAACGTCGTATCGTACTGCCAAGCACCGTCCTTGCGATGCCAGCCGACGCTGACCAGGTATAGCGAGAAATCGCCTTGGGCGCTGACTTCGACATCGAGGACGTTGTCCGGGACGCCGGGCGTTGCGTTCTTGACAGTGATGTCGGTGACCCGCGCTCCACCGTGGATTTCGATGGCGGAGGGATTGGCGAACAGACCGAACCCGTCTACGGGCAGGGGCAGCAGGAAGTGCACGTGCAGCAGGAACCGACCGTCGCCGGGGATCTCGAATTCGACGTAGTCGATGCCGTTGAGCAAGTTGGCGTGCAGCAGAATCTGCCGTCGGTTCTTGTCGCGGCAGCTCGGGCCGATGACCGAATTGATCGCGGCGATGTCTGTGGCGGTCATGATGGGCCAGCGGGCATATGGAAAGTGGTGTCGGTCTGGTCTCCGGTGCCCAGGTCGGCGTAGGACACTCTGACGGTCAAGGCGCTGTCGGTGTTGGTGATCGTCACGTCAGACACGATGATGACCCCCTCGAGCCAGCGGGCCAGAGCTCCGCGGACGAGGAATTGGGTAGCCGCGGCCAGCGCATCGGAGTTCGGTTCGAACAGCAGTTGCGTGATACCGCAGCCGAAGTCCGGGCGATTGACCCGTTCACCGGGCGCAGTGAACAGCACTTGGTGGATGAGATCGCGCACATGGCCGGCACGGTCAGTTTCCGCGGTGCGGCCACGCCCGTCGATGCGGTACGGGAAGTCGAAGTAGGTGCGCGTCATCCCAGTCGCACCTTCATCGAGATCAGGTCGGGGGTTGGCGGCGTCAGGGGTGTCACCGGCGGCGCGGGGCTGACCGGGCCGACCGCGCAGGCTTGTCCGACGTGCAGGTGGCTATTGAACGACTGCACCAACTGATTGAGGTAGGTGGTTAGTTTGTCACCGAACACTGCGGGGTGACTGGCGCCATCGACGATCTCGATTTGCGGAGCCTCGATGATCACCTTGGTCGTCGCCTTCAGCGTGGCTCGCCCTTGCGAGACAGCGATTTCCAGGAGGTTGGCGCCGCTGGAGTCTGACAAAGCGATGGTCTGGTTGTCGTCGTGCAGGGCCAGCATCAGGCCCTGTTCACTGCGAGTGATTTTCACATCGGGGGTAGCGATCGTTCCGGTCTCATCCGTAGGTGCCCTGTCGCTGACCCACCAGCAGCCCACCCACACCGGGCGAGACACGTCACCCGCCTCGAACTCGATCCACACTCCGGCGCCGGGCGCGGGCACGGTGAAGGCACCGGCGTGGTCGCCGGCATACGGCGCGCACGGCATGGCCCATCCGCTTTCGACGTCGCCAAGGACCTCGGGAACTTTGGCGCGGATCCGGCCCTGCCGACGCGGGTCATCATTTTGGGTCACGATGCCACGGAACTTGCCGAGGTGACGTTCGGTTTGTCCAGCCATGGTGGTGGGGCCGGGCGCGGCCGTGTCGGTTGTCATGTCGTCCAGCCGATTCGGACGGCACAGCGGTTACGAGGCGAGCGCATCGTCGCTCCTGAAGTCTTCACGCTTGGTCAGTCCGATGGCGTTGCGATGGAGGGTGAACTTCTGGGTCCAGTTGCCGTCACCGGTGATGGTGTGCAGGACCCTTACGACGTAGTAGCGGCCGCTGAATTGCTGGCCGACACCACGGACCATGACGGGCGCTTTGGCGCGCAGCACAGCACCATATCCGACGGTGTTCAGTTCGCCCTCGGCGTGGATGGACCAGCTGGAGCGGTCGACAACGGACTGTGCGTAGCGTTGCAACTCAGCGGACTGCGTCATGCCGAGCCCGCTGAGCAGCACCTTGCGCGGCCGGTCAGCAGGGGTGGTCGCCTGCGCTCCCATGCCGGAGGCATGAGTGGCGTCGGCGGCGTCGCCGGGTTGGGGGTCGCCGCTGTCGGCGTCGATGGTCGCCCCCTGCGCCACCGTGGGCCCGAGCATGTCGTATCGGGCGCGGAACTTGTCGACGTTCGTGGCCGATCCCGAGTTGACGGTCAGTGTTCCCTGAGGTGCGCCTTCCGGTCTGGGCGGATGAAAGTGACCTTGGACGACGCCGTCGCCATTGATCTCGACATAGCATTCATAACCGTTACGCGCGGCGAGCTTCTGCAGAAACTGAATGTCGGTACCGCGTTGCAGCAGCGTGTGGTCGTTCTCCTGGTGCGAGAGCCCGGTCGGTTCGACGACGGCGCTGAATCGGTAGGCGGCGTCGGAGAAGATCGCCGAAGCGACGTCGGAGTCAGCCATGTCGGGCCACGGCTTTACCTTCTCCTCCAAGTGCATCAGAACAGTGGGATCCATTGCAGTGACTATGATTTCGGAACCGCCGGGGGCACTGGCGAAGGTGGTGTTGATATCGACGACGTAGGCTTCCAGCAGGGGCGCCAGCGGGGTGGCACCGACCGCGACGGATAACCGCAGCTTGGTCAGCCGGGTGAAGATGGTGTCGTCGAGCACTGTCCACCCGTTGCCGTCGGTACGCACTGCCGTCGCGAGTCGCACTCGCATCATGTCGGCCATCGACGCGTGGTCTTCGACGTCGATCTGCTTGACCGCAGAGAGGACGCTCGCCGGCGCAGGCACGTCATTGATCGTCAGGGAGTAGTGGGTTGCCGAGGACACGTCACGTCTCCTGTGCCGGGATATTGAGCACCGCACCGGTTTCCAGCACGTCGTCGGGCCAGATCGCGAGGTTGGCATCGCAGATGCGCCAGAAGAGTTCGGGGTCGCGGTAGTGCTGCCAGGCGATGTGGTCGAGTCGTTCATGGTCGGTGACGCGGTGACCGACGGAGATAGTCGCATCGGGGATGGCGCGGATGCCCTTGTAGGCGATGATCCGTCCAGAAGGGTCAGTGATGGTCCGGATGGCTACCTTTTCGTAGCGGCTACCTTTGAAGAACATGGATGCTCCTTGGGGAATATCTCAATGGGGGAGTAGGTTTCGTAGGCCGATGGTGTTGGAACTAGGTACGTGGATGCTGGCCAGCCGTTCCTTCTCTTGCTGATAGGAAATGAATGCGTCGCGTCCAACGCTGGACTCGTTGAACTCCATGTAGGTCAGGACTTGCATAGCGAGCTCTACCTTCGCGGCGATCGGGTTGAGTCGGGTGTCGAATGCCTCTTCGGAGATCGCGAAGCTGGTCAGCTTGACGGGCACCACACGCGGTTTGCCCCAAATCAGCAGCACCAGCGGCAGATCGGCAGGATTGATCTGGACCTTGCCGGCGTCGGCTTGCGCTTTGATCGTCAGAGCGTCGAGCGTCGGTGGATACATGAGTAGCTCGAGTGTCGCCAGAGCGGGATGCAGACCGTGTTCGGCGACCACACCGTTTTGGTCGGGTTCCTCGAGTTGGTCGGCGGCATGCATGTCGACCGAAAGACTGATGGTCTCTAGCGGTGGGCCGGCGACGCGTAGCACATCTTCCTTAGCGGTGCCGCTAGCTCCGCTTGCGGGGGTTGGCGGGGCGCGATGTGCCAGTGTGCGCTTGACCGCCTCCGGATTGAACTGGAAGACGATGAGCGCAGGCTTTGTTCCCGGCGTTTGCGTCGGGTAGACCGCCAGCGCACCTTTGAGAAGGCTAGGGCGGAGGGGAGATTCGTCAGGCATCGTCGTCTCCGCTCACGTAGCCCACGATTGGAGATCCTGTTGGGCCACTCGATCCTGACCTTCGGTGACCTGTTTCCGAATCTTCTTGATCAGCACTTCGGCTTTCTGTTTCTTGTTGTGGGCGAACTCCGTGATGTCGGGAAAGATTTTGTCGCCTGCACCGGAGGTGACCGCCGTCTTCATCTCGTTGACTTCAAGTTTGAGCTGGCCTTGTACGAGGTCGATTACCTTTGCGCGCCGCTTGGGCACTGCGCCTGGACCGTTCGCCACCGCCGTGATCTTGTCCAGCAAGGTCTTAGGTACCGCCTTGCCATACGTCAGTCCGGCGACGTGGCGGTTGTGGTGAAGGTTGATCGCGACGCCACCATCGGCGTGGCCCTTACTGATGGCTTCGACGCGGGTACCGGCAAAGAGCTTGGCGGGCTTCTTCGTGTCGAGATCTTGGTAGTCAAGCCCTGCAACGTATTTGACGAGGGCGGCCTGCGGCTGATGATCCGGCGTCATCTTGTCACCGGTCTGTTTGGGCATTGTGCCGTAGGTAGCGACTAAGCCCTCCAGCTTGTATTTGTCGTCGAACTTCTTGATGTCGACTCCGGAAAGCAGTGCACGCAGGGTCAGCGCCACCGCCATTTCCGCGGCAAGGATCTCTTGGGCACTCGCCTGATCGCGGTGGGCGTTTCTGAGCACCTTGATCGCCTTCTCTGCAGCTGACAGCTCGGCTGCCTTGCTCTTCTTGTCAAACTCACCGCTCTTCTCTGCGGACTTCACGAAGTCCTCGAGATGCTGGGTGACACTGGAAATGGTTGGCACCAGTGCCCCCTGCTCTTCTCGGGCCGAGATCTTGTGTTTCTCACCAGTGCCGTCCTCCTCCTCGTTGAAAGTCACTTCGGGTATGGGTACGCCGTCGGGTAGGGCGCCCTTCTTGGCGTTGGAAACGAAGATGCCCTTTGCCTTCGCCGCCATCCAGTCGATGACTTTGTCAATTCCCTTGTCCACCTTGGTTTGAATGTCGGTGATGATCTTCTTGATCCGCTCGCTGACATCGCCAAGGCCGATGAGGCGCGCCAAGAAACCGATGAGAACTGGGATGGACCGTGCCATGGCCTTTTCGATCCAGTTGGCGGCGGCGGTGATCTTGCCGTTGGCAATGTTGGCGATCGAATCGATGACCGCTTCGACGAAATCCAGGATCTGATTGATCCGTTCGATGAAAAAGGCCACGGTGTTATAGGTGGCGATGATCGCCTGGATGATCGCGCCGGCGGGGTTGAGCATCGAGGCGATTTTGGTGACTGCTGCGGTGATGATCTTGGTGACCGCCCAGTCCTTGATTCCACCGATGACCAGATCCCACAGTGACCCGATGCCGGCGGCAATTTCCTTCCACGCAGCGGCTGGCCCCTCGGTGACAAGCGTTTTCAGGAATCCGAAGACGGATTCCAATATCGAAACGGTTTTCTCGCCCATCACTTTGACGAGCTTTATCCTCACCTTGGCGTAGTTGACGCCGAGGATCTGCAGAACCAGGTCGATGATGCCTCGCAGGTCCCACACCTTCGGTAGCACGACGCCGGCACCTTCCAACGCGCCGGTGAGCCATGCGAACAGACCGGTCTTCAGGTGCTCCCAGATGTTTTTGGCGAACTGCGCGACGCCCTTCTTGACGCCGTTGACGAGGTGACCGACAAATTTGATTGGGTCGGCGACGATGGTGAGGAAGGTGGAGCCGATCTTCCGGAAAATGCCGACGATGCGCAGTCCGATCGGACCGGCGAGCAACATCGCGCCCTCGAAGATGAACTCCAGCACCTTCTTACCGACGGCAATCAGGAAATTCAGCAGTCTCTTCACGGGAGGGCCGAAGATGGCCCACATCTTCTCGAGCAGCAATTTCGGGTTGAGTAGGTCGACGACTTTGAATGCGTCCCAGGCTTGAGAGAACAGCTGTTTGATGCCATCCCAGGTGAGGTCGAGCGTTTTGACTTCGGCCTTGAACCACGCCGCTGCTTTCTCGATGGTCTTCGACTTCTCGAGGTTCTCCTTGATTTTGTCGCCGCCGTCGACGAGGTCCAAGACCGCGAAGATGACACCTTTCAGCGTCGGGGTGACGGGTTCTCCCGTGACCGGATCCTTTCCCAGGATCATGGTCAGCAGCGGATAGCCCTTCTGTTCGCGCGCCCAGTCGCCGATCTCGGTGAGCACGACGTCTTTGACGACTTGGAACACTTTCGTGCCTACGGCCTTCACGAAATTGATGACGCGATTCACCGGCGGGGCGAAGATCGGTTTGATCTTCTCGTTCCACGCCTCGACCGGATCAAGTACGTCGGTGATGCTCACTGCGTCCCAGGCTCGCTTGAACAAGTTGATGATGGAATCGAGGCTGAGGTCGAGTTTGGCGACCTCCGCGTTCCACCATTTCTGGACAGCCTCGATCTCGCCCTTTTTGTCCAGCTTGTCGAACAGGGGTTCGCCGTCGGGCACGAGTTTCAAAGCGGCATGGAGCCATTCGCGGAACCCGCCCGTGACCGAGCGCTCACGAATCGGGTCGAAACCGATGATGAGCGTGATCAGGTCCCAGGGCGGGAAGTCGCGGACGATGAAATCGCGAATCCACTCGCTGACACTGTCTGGTATTCCGAGAAACCGCTGCACACGCCGGGGCGCCGACATCAGCCGGGCGGCACGCGCGGCCGGGCCCTTCTGCTGGATCGTATGCGTCAGCTCGTGAGCGATGAGGCGCTGGCCCGCCGGGGTGGAGGGTGCCAATTCCCCGCTTCCGAAGTAGATGTCGTTGCCGACGGTGAACGCGCGGGCTCCAAGGGCCGCGGCCGCCCCGGCAGCTTGGGGTCCGGAGTGCACGCGCACATCAGAGAAGTCGAATCCGAACCGTGACTCGAAGAATGCTCGTTCCGGCAGGCTCTGACCGCCGCTGGCCATCGACGTTATCCCGGACTCGATACCCGTGGGCACGACTTCGGGCCCGCCCCGGCCTGAGGGCATCTTCTGCAGGTGCTTGTTCTTCTCGTCGTCATCTTTCTTCGTCGGTGGTTCGGCCTTGCCAATCGCGCGCTGCGCATATCGCAGCAGGCTGCGTGCAGCCGATGCGGCGCCGAACCGTGGCGCGACCGTAGGTGTTTGGCCCATCACAGCGTCCGCGGTGCGATCAGCTTCCCGTTCGAACGGATCGTCGGCAGGCCCAATCAGCAGTTTCGGCTGGATGCCGGGCGGCACCGGTCGTGGTGAACGTATCCGGGCAGCGCGCTTCGCGGCAGTGGCTTGATCGGCAGCGCGCGCACGCACGGTGACTGATGGGGCGGCGCGCTCGGCGACCGCGAACTGGTTACCCATGGCTGCCACCGCCGATGGCCGCTGAGGTTACGGCGGTGGCGACGGCGGATGCAACGCCGTCCGAGGTCGGCGACACGGGGACACCGGGGAAGCGCACGGCCGCGCGCACGGTGAGCCGACCCACAGGGGGTGACTGGGCAACCGAGCGGGTCAGCGATTCGGTGACGATCGCCCGTATCTCGGTGGCGTCGAGATTGCCTGCCGCGATGCCGGTGACAACGATGCGCTCAACGTCGATGGTGTACCCGTCGCAGGTCATGACGGTACCCGGCACTGCCAGTCGCCGAATTCGTCTGCACTGATCGGCTTTCCGAGCTTGGTGTATTCGCGCGCCGCAGCGCGCAGCAGATGATCCATCTCGATGGCTTCGCCGTCGGCAGCGGCCAAGAACGCGGCGTTGACGGCGATGGAGCGAATGTTGCCGCCGGCGATCTCCAGGCGAGATAGCCCCCCGTAGTCGAGGTCACCCCGCAGCGCACCTGCGGGCAGCATCTGTTCCCAGATGCGGTGGCGCTGTGCTGATGCCGGGAATGGAAACTCGACGATGAACCGCAGCCTGCGCAGGAACGCCGAGTCCAGGGCGGAGCGCCGGTTCGTGGCCAGGATGGCAAGTCCGGTGTAATCCTCCATACGCTGCAGCAGGTAGTTGATCTCCAAGTTGGCATAACGGTCGTGACTGTCCCGTACATCGGTGCGGGTACCGAAGAGTGCATCGGCTTCGTCGAACATCAGGATGGATCCGCTGCGCTCAGCAGCGTCGAAGACCTGGCGCAGGTTCTTCTCGGTCTCTCCGATGTACTTGCTGACGACTCCCGCGAGATCGATGCGGTGTAGAGCAAGGCGCAGGTGACCTGCGAGGATCTCGGCGGCCATGGTCTTGCCGGTGCCGCTGGGCCCCGCGAACAGTGCTGTGATTCCGCGACCGCGACCGAGTTGGGCTGCAAAACCCCAATTCTCATACACCGTGGTGCGGTGACGGACCTGGTCGGCCAG
>Ga0075365_10000456_pt1 | contig 15269 bp, 12 predicted proteins | sample EndMetdeltDD1765_FD_71387 | JGI IMG/M metagenome (GOLD analysis project Ga0075365, IMG submission 71387) | Populus endosphere microbial communities from Tennessee, USA - Endosphere MetaG P. deltoides DD176-5 | ecosystem: Host-associated > Plants > Roots > Endosphere | place: USA: Tennessee... | reverse complement strand
TCCTCATGCCGGAGATGGACGGTTACGAGGTCTGCCGCAGGATCAGGGCACACCCCCGGACGGAATTCCTTCCGGTCGTGATGATCACGGCCAGTGGCAAGGAGCAGCGGGTGAATGCGCTGCTGTCCGGGGCCGACGACTTCATCACCAAGCCTTTCGACCAGAGCGAGCTGCTGGCCAGGGTGACGTCACTGGCGCGGATCAAGCGCTACCAGGACACCATCCGTCGACAGGCCGACGAATTGGCGACCTGGAACACCGAACTCGAAGCACGCGTCGCGGCACAGGTCGCGGAGTTGGAGCGGACCAACCGGTTGCGCCGTTTCCTGTCACCGCAATTGGCCGATCTGGTCATCGGCGACGAGTCGCTGTTGCAGAGTCACCGTCGCGAGATCGTCGTGCTCTTCGCCGATCTGAGGAACTTCACACCGTTCGCCGAGACCACGGAGCCCGAGGAAGTGATGGGTGTGCTCGCCGATTACCACAAGGTGATGGGCACGCTGATCCACCAACAGCAGGGAACGCTCGAACGCTTCACGGGTGACGGCGTCATGGTGTTCTTCAACGATCCGATTCCGATCGACGACGCCCCGGGGCGGGCGGTCGAGACGGCGCTGGGACTTCGCGATGCGGTCAGCGAGCTGGCGAAGGGGTGGCAGCGCAAGGGACACGACCTCGCAGTGGGAATCGGTATCGCACAGGGGTTTGCGACGCTGGGCCGCATCGGTTTCGAGGGCCGCTTCGACTACGCCGCGATCGGAAGCGTGACGAATCTTGCCGCCCGCCTGTGTTCCGATGCCGGACCCTGGCAGGTCCTGGTGACCGATCGCGTCCTGGCCGCCGTCGAGGACCGGTGCAGCTCCGACCTCGTCGGCGACATCCAACCCAAGGGGTTCTCGAAGACCGTCAGGGTCCACAACATCGGCGCAATGAACGGGGTGACGGAATGACACAACAAATGCAGGAAACAGGTCGTACTCTCGGCCAGCTCACCGACGAGGAGCGTTACCGCGCCTTCGACGAGCTGCAGATGGCGATGGGTGGGGCATGGGACTCCATGCGCCTGAACCGCGAAGACGAATCCGTGGTCGTGGTCCCGTCTATCGGCACCATCTCCAACGGCACGGTGTTGCAAGCGATGGAGGAACGCGCGCTCTTCCTCCTGCTGCTCCTGCGACAACCACGGCTGCGCATGATCTACGTGACATCGCAGCCGGTTTCCGAGGCGATCATCGAGTATTACCTCGGGCTGCTGCCCGGAGTCATTCCGAGCCATGCCCGTGCGCGACTCTTCATGGTCCATGTCGGAGACGCATCGACAGAGTCGCTGAGCGCGAAGCTGCTGGCCAGGCCACGGTTGCTGCGCCACATCCGTTCGCTGATCCCGAACCCCAAGCGCGGCCATCTCATTCCGTACAACACCACACCGCTCGAGCGGGATGTGGCGCTGTCGCTTGGCATTCCGATGTACGGATCGGACCCGCGTCTCGTCGACCTGGGTACCAAGAGTGGTTGTCGCCGTCTGTTCGAGGAGTGCGGAGTTCGGGCGCCGGTCGGGGTGGAGGGCCTGCGTACCGTCGACGACATCGTGGCCGCCGTGCAGGAGATGCGTCGACGGCAGCCCTCTGTGCGCCAGGCGATCGTGAAGATGAACGACGGTGTGGCAGGGTCGGGTAACGCGTCGCTGAACCTCGAGGACCTGCCGGATCCCGGGTCGCCGGAGGAGGCGGCGGCGGTCACCGAGCGGTTGCGCGCGCTGCAACCCGAGGCGCCGGGGTTGTCGGTGGCGGACTTCCTCTCCGCGTTCGAGGCCGACGGTGGAGTCGTGGAGGAACGGATCACCGGTGTCGTGCTGACCAGCCCGAGTGTGCAGCTTCGCGCATTGCCTGACGGCACCGTGGAGTTGCTCTCGACCCACGATCAACTTCTCGGTGGCGCGAGCGGCCAGAAGTATCTGGGGTGTGTGTTCCCTGCAAATGCAGAGTACGCGGCGGTCATCGCCGAACCTGCGATGGTGATCGCCCGTCATCTCGCACAACTCGGTGTGCTCGGCCGATTCGCGGTGGATTTCGTTGTGGTGCAGGATGAAACCGGCGGGTGGACGCCGTACGCGATCGAGTTGAACCTGCGCAAGGGCGGCACGACGCATCCGTTCTTGACGCTGCAGTTCCTCACCGACGGAACCTATGACGGTGAGCGCGGCGTTTTCCTGACTCCGGCCGGCAACCGCAAGTGTCTCGTCGCGACGGACTTCTTCGAGGACGACCGGCTGAAGGTGCTGACCGTCGCCGAGCTCTTCGACGCGGTCGTGCGCAACGGTCTGCACTTCGATCAGTCACGCCGCGTCGGCGTGGTGTTCCACATGATCAGCTGTCTGACCGAGCGCGGGCGTGTCGGCCTGACCGCGGTCGGAGACACTCCGGAGGAAGCGTGGCGCATCTACGAGGATGCGCAATCGGCGCTCCTGCGCGAGGCCGAGGAGGCCCGCGTGGAAGGGGCCGTCATTCACTGACCGTCAGTCGGTGTCGCCTTCACCGGCGTGGGGACCTTGGCCGAGGCCCTCGGTCCGGCGCGGTTCGCCGTGGCCGGCGATGTCCTCACGCGAACTCTCGTTGCTCTGCTGGCCGGGCACCTGTTCTGAAGAATCATCGGCCATACCGCGATCAGTCATGCCGTGACGATTACCCCGCTCGCGCCAGTCGAACCGCCGCGGCCGTTTCAGCAGGCGACCTCCAGGGAAGAAGTGCGTGCATGACGAGTGTCAAGGGTGCGGTCAACGAAGTCACCCAAACGCGCGTCGTCGAATGGATCGCACGTGCCGGCTATCCGGTCAGTGGAACACTCCATCTGCTCATCGCCTACGTCATCGTCCGGATCGCGCTGGGCTTCGGCGGCGAGGCCGACCAGACGGGTGCGTTGGCGGCGCTCGCCGGTAGCGGTGGTGGTGCGCTGCCACTGTGGATCGTGGCGGGCGGTCTGATCGCGCTGGCGATGTGGCGGTTCGCGGAAGCGGTGCTCGGACTGCACCCGGCAGAGAGCACCCATGCCCACCGTCGTGATTCGCCGATAGGCGACAGGCTCAGGGCTTTCGGCCTTGGTCTCGTCTACTGTGCCGTCGCATTCACGGCAATCCAGTTCGCGCTGGACGTTTCACGGTGGGGGAAGGAAACGACAGCAGGGTTGAGCGCACGCCTGATGCAGTCGGGGGGTGGCAAGACCTTGCTGGTGATCGTCGGTTTTGTGGTCGCGGCGATCGGCGCCTACTACGTGCACAAAGGCGCGACGCGAAAGTTCCTCAACGATCTGACGGTTCCGGGTGGTCGCCTGATCACGGTCCTGGGGGTCTGCGGTCATGTCGCGGAGGGACTGGTGCTGTTCGCGGCCGGCTTGTCGATCATCGTGGCGACATACGTCAGCGATCCGGCCAAAGCGACGGGTCTCGATGCCGCGGTCAAATCACTGGGGGACACGCAGTTCGGGACCGCGATATTGATCGCTGCGGCAACGGGTTTCGCAGCCTACGGTTTGTACAGCTTCGCGCTGGCCCGCTACTCACGCATGTAGACCGCCGTCACTCGACGTGTGTACCGCGTATGTCCAGCCGACGAAGCACGTCGTCGACGACGGTCGGGTCAGTTCCGGAGCGCGACCGTGCGCTGAGGATCTCTTCCCGCGCCGCGGTCAGCATCGCGTCCTTGACGGTGCGGATCTCGTCCGCTCGATCAGCGTCCGCGTCTGGACGGCCCATGGCGTCCCACATCCGCTGCGCACCCTCTTCGACGTGGTCTATCACGCCGGAGTCGACGCTTCCGTCGTCGCGCATCTCGTCAAGGCGTCGCTGACCCGCTTCCTGTGCCCGCCGCATCAGGTCCTGCGCCAGATCGTCCTGGTCGTCACCCGATGCGGTCACCCTCAACCTGCGTACCAGCAGCGGCAACGTAAGCCCCTGTAGCAGAAGCGTTGCGGCCACCACCACGAACGCAATGAAAATCAACCGATCTCGTTCGGGGAAGTCCGGTGGCAGTGCCATCGCCGCGATGAGCGTGACGACTCCGCGCATACCCGCCCACGAAGAGACGGTCATCTCGCGCCACCCCACCGGCTCCCCGGTCGGATTTCGTCGCCTGCGAAGCCGCTCGTCGATCGTCGCCACCGGGAAGATCCAGAGGAACCTGACCACGATCACCACTGCGGTGACGATCGCCGCCTGCGTGAGCAGACTGCCCAGCGGATCGTCGACTTGCGACGCGATCGCCCGCAACTCCAGACCGACGAACGCGAAAGCCGCACCCGTCACCAACAATTCGACGATCTCCCACATCGTCATCGAGACAATTCGCGTCTGAGCCGACTCCTTGTCGCTGTACCGGCTCAGTGACAACGCGAGCGTCACGACCGCCACGACGCCGCTGCCGTGTGCCGCGTCGGCTGCCGCATAGGCGACGAACGGCGTCACCAACACAAAGGCACTGCCGGACGGGTGGGCGGGCAGCTTGTTCAGCAGCCATCGTGCCGCGAGCGCGACGGCGAGGCCGACCAGGACCCCGACAACCGTCGACACAGCCAACTGCACACCGGCTTTCGCGGGCGAGAACGCCCCGGTCATCGCCGCTGCCACCGCGACCTCGTAAAGCACCAGGGCGGTCGCGTCGTTGGACAGACCCTCGCCCTCGAGGATGGTGCGCAGGCGGCGCGGGAGGTGCAGCTTCTGCGCGATGGCGGTCGCCGCCACCGGATCCGGTGGTGCGACGGCGGCGCCGATCGCCACTGCGGCGATCAAGGGCAGCCCCGGCACCAGGGCCTGCAGAGCCCCGCCGACGACGAACGCCGTCACCGCGACCAGAGCCACGGCGAGCAGGCCGATCGCTCGACGGTTGTCGAGGAACTCCCGCCACGAGGTCCGTCGCGCCGCGGCGAAAAGCAGCGGAGGCAGGATCAACGGCAGCAGCAGACTGGCGTCGATCGCGGGCACCTGCACGGCGGGCAACAGTGCCAACGCCATGCCGAACACGAGCATCACCGCTGGATAGGGGACGTTGATGCGGTCTGCCAGCGGCGCGAGCACGACGGTGGCCACGAACAGCACCAGCAACAGGGTCAGTTCAGCCACCACGCCTCTTTACCCAATTGACCGCGGCGGAACCGTCGGGGCTCTAGCGACCGGTCCTTGCCAGCCACGCGAAGAACTCGTCGGCGGTGAACACCGCCTTGCCGTATTCCTGCGCCTTGCGGGCCTTGCCCGACTGCGTGCCCGCCTCAGCGGTGACCAACACCTCGCAGCGCGTCTTGGTCACCGATCGGACCGGCGTCAACCCAGCCGATGCGGCCAACCGCTCCATTTCGTCGCGCTCGACGACGCGCCCGTCTGGACCCAAGGCTGTCCCGGTGAAACAGATCCGGGCACCCGGAGCCATTGCCGCGCCGATGTCGTGACTTCCCACCGTCGCGGCGCCTGTCACCACGTCGACGCCGAGCAGTGCCGACGCTTCATGCAGGCGCCCCACCACGTCATCGGGCAACCGCGTCCGCGCTGCTGCGGCCCGCAACTGGTCGGCCACGGACTGCCGAGCCGCGGCGTCCCACGTCGACTCGTCACCTTTGTCGACCTCGGCGGCCGACAACCCGCCCAACACCACGGCGCCGACCCCGCGGCTGATTCGAAGCAACGCTGACAACGCCGGCAGGTGATCAGCCGACGGCGTCCTGACAGAGTGATCGCGGCTCACCAAGAGGCCCGACACCACTTCCACCGGTTCAGGCTCTTCGAACGCCGACGAGCCGCCCTGCGTCTGGACGGACGTGTGGGCGTTCAGTGCCGACTGCGCCAGCTCCAGCGCCGTACGGCCCCGTACCGCAACCCTTCCGAGTTCGACGCCGAGCGGCATCACCGCGACGTGCCCCAGCCGTTTGAGTTCGAAGTCGATCAACCCCAGCGCGTCGTCGACCCCGACGCCGACCGGCGTGCAGCCCGCCAGCATCGGCGCGATCACAGCCCAGGCTTCTCGCAGCGTCGGTGCCAGCAGAACGTCGGACACGCTGATACCGAAGGCATTCCGGGCATCCGCGAGATCGCGCTGTGGATTGACAAGCGTCGACACAGCGGTTCCGTCGTCGAACGCGACCGCCAACTCCACCGGCCTCGGCCGAGACATCCGACCCTCGTCGCCGACTGTCAGCATGCCGATCGCACAGTAGCGACGCGCCCCCGCATCGCCGGCCGACTCGCGCAGAAACCTGGCGATACGACGGTCTGTCTTCAAATCCTTGGGCAGCACAGGGCGTTTGAGCACCAGTCCGGCCAACGATGTGCAGCGGCTCAACGCGACGTAGAGCTGGCCGGTGGAGAACATGCCGCCGGTGAGGTCGACGACCAGACGGTCCAGCGTCTGTCCCTGGCTCTTGTGGATCGTGATCGCCCACGCGAGCTTGAACGGCAACTGGGTGAACGTACCGATGACCTCACGCCGCAACGTGCCACCTTCCACCACCGGGCGCGTGGCTTCCCAGGTGAACGGGGTGACGTCGGCGCATGATCCGTCGGCGAACTCCACTTCGACGACGGCGCCGTAGCGGTCGTATCCGACCCCGACGACGCGACCGATGGAGCCGTTGACCCAGCGGTCACCCTGGTCGTTGTTGAGCATCATCACCTGGGCGCCGACCTTGAACCGCAGCTCGTCCTCGATGGGCTTGTCGAACAGCGACAGATCGCCGGATTCCTTTGCCCGGTGGGTGAGTTCGTCACCTGACAGGCGTTCGAGCTGCTGACGGTTGCGAGCGGTCACCAGCCGATTGGTCGGCGCCAGCGTCAACCAGAACTCCCCGTCCGGCGGCACGAACTCCGCATCGGCCCGGGCATTCAGTTGTTCCTGGGCATGACCGAGCAGAACGCCTTCGCGAATTTCATTGAGTATCGCGGTCATCCGGTCGTCGCCGAGCTGACGGAAGACCGTGGTGAGCGAGACGGTGGGGAAGTCGTCGCGTTCGAACTTGCGGGCGGAGAAGAAGTACGGCGTTTGGTAGACCGTCGAGAAGTAGGCGTCCTCGCCGTCGGTGATGACCGGGGGCAGCTGGTAGAGGTCGCCGACCAGGACGATCTGCACACCGCCGAACGGCGTACCGGGTGCGGGGCCGTAGCGTTCCAGCGCACCGGCGACCATATCGAACATGTCGGCCCGGACCATGGATGCCTCGTCGATGATCAACGTCTGCAGCGAGGAGAGTGTCTTGGTGAACCTGCCGGGTCGGTAGTCGCCACCGTCGATGTCGGTCAACGTCGTGGTCGGGCGGAACCCGAACAGGCGGTGAATGGTGTAGCCGTCGACGTTGAGCGCGGCGATGCCGGTAGGCGCGACAACCACGACGTTGCGGTCGGTATTCGCCATGAAGTGGCGGATGAGCGTCGACTTGCCGGTGCCCGCTTTGCCCGTGAGGAACATGTGCCTGCCGTCGGCGAGCAGCGTCAACGCGCGGCGGAACTCGTCGGTGAGGACGAACTCGCGATGTGCAGGCAGGTGGTCGGCAGCCATCGTCTCCAGTAAACCGCGCCCACGCGTAGGCGTAGGTTATCCACAGACGCCCCCCAGGCCGAGTGGTCAGCAGTAGTAGTAGTCGGTGGTGCCGTCGTAGGAGAGATCCCAGCAGACGTCGGCGTTGGCGGCTCCGGCGGCGCCGACCGCGACGGCTCCGAAACCTGCGGCCAGGACAGCGGTGCCGGCGGCGGTGACGATGAGGGTGCGGATGCGGTTCATGTGGATGGCTCCTTGGGTGGTGGTCGCTGTGACACCCAAAGAATCGCCCGCCCCTCTTGGCGGATCCTTGCCACATCCTTGACGCACGGTTCCGCCGTCAGGCCACCGTCATCGCCTTGTCATGTTCCATCACCTCGACAGCGGCCCGCTCACCCGAGCGGATCGCCCCGTCGATGAACCCATACATGATCGCCGAACTCTCCGTGCCCGCCCAGTGGATGCGACCGCACGGCTCGCGAAGGGAAGGGCCGAACTCGGTGAGCACACCCGGTGGCGCGTGCGCGATCATCCCGCCGCCTGAATAGCGCTCGATGGTCCAGTTCTGCTCGACGTAGTCCGCGACGTTGCGCGCCTTCTCGCCGAACCTTTCGACCACCGCGTCGATCACGCCCTTCCTGCGCTCCTCCTCGCTGAGCTTCGTCATCTTCCGCGCGACGGGTCCCTCGGTGATGACGCACAGAATCGCGGGTGACGGTTTGTCGGTGCTGGCATCGATGGTCAAGTTGGCCATCGAGCCCGGTGCGAACGACTGACCCGACAGGCCATCGGCACGCCACCACGGCTCGTCGTAGACCAGCGCGATCTTGTACACCGCGCCCGATGGCATCCGCTGGTGCAGGAACGACCGATCCATCGGAAGCATTGGCTCGTAATTGATTTGCGACGCGATGCTCACCGGCACGGCCACGACTGCCCGACGCGCACGCACCACCATGTCGTCGGATCGGACCGTCACACCGTCGGTGACCTGCGCGATGCTGCGCACCGGCTGCGACAGGTGGATCGCGTCACCGAGCTCGTCGCAGATCGCCCGATGGATCGCACCCATCCCGCCGACCACCCGCTCGTCCTCGGCCCCATCCTTGACGCCGAGCACGAAGCTCGGTCCGCCAGCCGAGGCCATCTGATACAGCACGAACAGCAGCGAAATCTCCGATGCCGCAGAGGTATACAACCCGGAAACCGAATAGTCGAGCAGTTGGTGCGCGGGTTTCGACAGGGTATTCCGGTCCAGCCACTCCGCCCAGGTGATCTGGTCCCACTTCTTCGCCTTCGGCGCGTCCCACGGTGCCGCGGGGTCGATCTGCTTACACATCGACGTCAGCTCGAGGAAGACCTTGCCGATGTTGGCCACCGCCCACGGGCTCATCGACAACGGGATCGTGCCCTTGTACTTGTACGACTTACCGTCGATGAACATCATCGCTTCGCCGTCGGTGTACTGCTTGTAGCTCGGAATGCCGAACTCTTTCATCAACCCATAGATCGCATCCTGGCCCGGTCCGATCCACGCACCGCCCCGGTCGATCCATACCCCGTCGTCACGAGTCTCCGTCCACGTGCGGCCGCCGACGCGGTCGCGAGCCTCCAGCAGCGCGACCGAATGGCCTGCCTGCTTCAACCGCAACGCCGCGGTGAGTCCACCGAAGCCGGCACCTACAACGCAATAGTCAACGTCCATGCTATTAGACATACGCCTAATTAGACAGGGTGTCAACAGGTCGGCGTCAGCAGACAGCAAATTCCAAGCATTGCCGTCAATATTGGGTAAGGGCCGCTGACAAGGCGGTTAATGCAGAGCCCGCGTAATACTTGCGAAGTGCAGTAACTACCGAACCGGGACCAGGGTGAGTCCGGGTGCCACCGCAGGAGCGGCCGCAGCAGCGGGGGCCGGAACCGCGGCCGCGGCAGGCGCCGGAGCCACTCGCGGCGCCGGAGCGACTCCCGGCACTGCCCCCGGAGGCACCGGACCCGGAGGCAACGGGGCCGGCGGCGGGGGAGGCGGAGTGTTGATGATCCGCAGAATGTCCGGCTTCATCTGCTGCAGCTGCGCGCCCCAGTAGCCCCAGCTGTGAGTGCCGTTCGGCGGGAAGTTGAACACCGCATTGCGACCGCCCGCGGCCTGATACTTCTCCTGGAACTCTTTGTTCGTGCTCAGCGTGATGTTCTCCAGGTACGACGCGCTGAACTGGGTGCCGAACCCGCCACCGCCGCCGTCGAGATCGGACATGGTGCCGTTTCCGCAGTACACCCACAGTGCCGTGCGGTTGGCGATCAACCGGTTGATATTGAGCATCGGGTCGTTTCGCTGCCACGCCGGGTTGTTGGGCGGCCCCCACATGTCGGCAGCCTTGTAGCCGCCTGCGTCCATCATCGCGAAGCCAATCAGCGTCGGCCACATACCCTTTGACGGGTTCAGGTATCCCGACAGCGACGCGGCGAAGAAGAACTGCTGCGGATGCCACGCGGCCAGCGTCAGCGCCGCACCACCCGACATCGACAGTCCCACAACGGCATTACCGCGCGGATCCTGTCCTCTGTTGGCCATCAACCAACTCGGCAGCTCGTTGGTCAGGAACGTCTCCCACTTGTAGGTGGTCGTTCCCGCGAAACCTCGCGCGGGTGCATACCAATCGCTGTAGAAACTCGATTGCCCACCGACGGGCATCACGACGGACACTCCGGACTCGTAGAACCACTCGAACGCCGCGGTGTTGATGTCCCAGCCGTTGAAGTCTTCCTGCGCACGAAGGCCGTCGAGCAGATACACCGAATGTGGCCCGCCGCCCTGGAACTGGACCTTGATGTCACGTCCCATCGACGGCGACGGCACCATCAGCGTCTCGACCGGCAGACCCTCACGGGAGTAAGCCGAGGCCTGCGGCGACGGAACCACGGCCACCAAAGCAGCCATCATCAGTGCACAGACGACGAGCCTGCCGACACGACGTGCGAATCCCTCCACCACATCGCGAAACTAACAACACCGCCGAATGGTCCCGCGCTCCCGCGCGTGGCAGTGATCAGTCTGTTATCGGGATGAGATCTGTCGTGACACTTCCCCGTAGCGCTCGATGCGGTCCTGGTCAGCCAGTGCGTTGTACAGCACTACGCGCGTCGCGAGACCCCCATACTTGGAGACCAACGCGTCGGCCAAACCGTCCCACGTCGACTCCGTCGCGAACTGCGCGATGTGCTCGTCAGTGATCTGCGCCGCCATGCCCTTGAAGTCGCCGGCCTTCTGCTTCTCCCGGATCCGCGCGGTCGTGCCCTCGAACCCGGCCTCGTCCCAGATGAACGCGTAGTTGGGAGTGCTCCCGTAGAAGCTCATGCTCGTGCGGACCAGTTCGCGCTCCCGGTCCCGTTCCTCGTCGCTGTCGCCGACGATCGTCATCACCGGCACGATCACGGCGACGTCCGACACGGATCGTCCCGACTTCGCCGCTCCCTCAGCCACATTCGGCACGACATGTCGCGCGATGTAGCTCGGCTCGCCCAGCGGATGCACATGCACGCCGTCGGCCACCTCGCCCGCCATCCGCAGCATCCACGGGTTCACCGCCGCGATGTCCACCTTCGGATCCGGCTCGTCGATGGGGCCGGCGCTCCACTGCGGGGTGATGAAGTCCAGGCTGTAGAAGTCGCCGTGGTGATCCAGCTTGCCGGTGCGGAACGCCCTGAAGCACGCCTTGACCGCCAGCACGTAGTCGCGAAGCCGCGGACCGGGACGCTCGAACTCGGCGCCGTAGCGCCGAACCACATGGGTACGCACCTGCGTGCCCAGCCCCAGCCGGAACTTGCCGCCCGACGCTTCCTGCAGTTCCCACGCCGACGCCGCCGTGACGAACGGACTGCGCGGAAACGCCACCGCGACGCCCGTCGACAGGTCGAGCCCCGGTGCGGCTTGCGAGGCCACTGCCGCGTTGAGATAGGCGGTCCGGCCGGTCTCGGTGAACAGCAGTCCGGAGAACCCCGCGGCTTCGGTGCGACGGGCGAGCGCCCCGATCGTCTTCAATGGCTGCGGCGTGATCATCGCGTCGACATACACAGTGGCACCGTAGCCCGGGCGAACCGATCAGGGCGGCAGACTGATGAGCAGCACCCCGGCGAGCACCACACCCGCGGCGGCCGCACGGCGCATCCCGAGCCGTTCACCAAGGAAGACCGCGCCGATCAACGCTCCGAACACGATGCTTGTCTCCCGCAGCGCCGCGATGGGCGCCAGCGCGCCACTTGTCTGCGCCCACAACACGATCGTGTACGCCGCCAGGGAGATCGCTCCACCGGACAATCCCTCCAATGCCGATGCGCGCACCGCGGCGGGCAGCCGACGTCCCCGCCGTATCGCTGCGATCACCAGCAGCGGTGGGCCCTGCAGCAGAAACATCCACCCGGCATAGGCGAAGAGCGGCGCCTCCATGACTCCGCCGCCGTCGACCACGGTGTACGCCGCGATCACCAGACCCGTGAGCACCGCCGTCCCGACCGCCGGCAATTCCTTGCGTCCGGGGATACCGCCGGCGAGCACCAGCCAGCTGAGACCCGCGGACACCGTCATCACACCGAGCAGTTCGGTGATCGGCAGATCGCGCCCCAGCACGGTCACCGAGATCACTGCCACCACCCACGGTGACGTTCCGCGGGCCAGCGGGTACATCTGGCTGAACTCGCCCAACTGGTAGCTGGCGAGCAGAAGCAGGTTGTAGACCACGTGTAGCAGCGCCGACGCGATGATGAACGGCCACGCCCCTGCCGGTGGCAGACCGGCCACCGCCGCCATGACACCGCCACCGACCGCATCGACCAAGCCGATGAGCGCGAAGCCGACCAAACGGTCATCAACCCTGTGCGCCAACGAGTTCCACGTCGCATGCAATAGCGCCGAGAAGAGCACGGCGGCGACGATCGACAAACTCACTCAGCTGGCTCCCCTGGACGACCGAGACAGAGGCTAGACGTTTTTGCACAATTCGCAATCTGGCCAGGCGTTTAGGCGTATCAGTTGAGGTATCCAGTTCGGCAAGGGAGGCGAACCAAATTGAGGAACAAGGGATTAGCTGTATTCGCTGCCGCCACATTCGTCGCTGCCGGCGTCATGACGGCGGGCACCGCGTCGGCCACCGACAGCATCCAGGCATTCGGTGAGCAGCAGACGATCGACGACGTCGCCACCGGCGGTCCGTTGATCGGCTACACCGTCAACGACCTCGGGCCCAGTTCGGACCCGATTCCCTACCCCGTCCGGGGCCGCCTGTACGCGGCGGACGTGACGGTGAACGCATTCGGCGTCTGGGCGACTCCGGTGGTTCCGCGGTTGAACGCCCGGGCGCAGAACAGTCAGCTCTACCCGTCGCTGTCGAATGTGTTTACGCCGCAAAGTCTTCAGGGCAACGCGGTGCCACCGGGTGGGTCGTCCAGCGGCAAGGTCTACTTCGACGTCGTCGGCGCCGATCCGAACAGCGTCGTCTACAACGACGGCATGCGCGACATCCTCGCCTGGGTGCCTTAGACCGCACGGTTTGGGCCACACACCGACCGGATCTTGCCGCGTTGGTGAGATTCACTGGCTGCCCGGCCAGCGCTGTCGTACGCTCACGGCATGGAACTACTACGCAACGTAGTTGTACTACTGCACATCGTCGGCTTCGCCGTCACCTTCGGCGCGTGGGCCACCGAGGCAGTCGCCAAACGGTTCCGCTTCACCCGCGTCATGGACTACGGTCTGCTGCTTTCGCTGCTCACCGGATTGGCACTCGCTGCCCCGTGGCCGGCTGGTATCGAGCTGAACTACCCGAAAATCGGCATCAAGCTCGTGATCCTCATCGTGATCGGCGGCCTGCTCGGTATGGGCAGCGCACGACAGAAGCGGACCGGCGATCCCGTGCCACGGCCGCTGTTCGTGACCGTCGGCGTGTTGTCTTTCGCCGCGGCCGCCATCGCAGTGCTCTGGTAGCTACCGGATATTGATGAACGGGCTGATGGCGTCCATGGCGAATTGAGTGGTGTTGACTGTCGGATTTCCGTCTGGATAGCTCACTGTCGCAAGCACATTGGCACCCGCGTCGACGAAGTTCCCGTCGGCGCGGTCCTGATGCGTCGACGATGTCACGAGGATGATGCCCGTCGTCCCGGCCTCCTTGGCGAGCGGCACCGAGAACGCTGCGTTCTGGACCGTGCTGTTCGCCTTGTCCTCGACGATGATCCGGTTGTCCGGGAAACCGAGCATCAACAGCATCTTGCGCATCTGTCCGGCTTCGGTGTTGCCGTTGCGCGGATTGCCGCCCGTCACGATCACCGGCGACTGCGGGAAGAACTGAGCGACGGTCAGGCCCACGAGCACCCGTCGGCGCAGGATCTGGCGCATCGTGCCGTTGTCCTGAAGGCCGTATCCGAGGATGACGATCGCCGGTTTGGTGAAGTCCTTCTGCGCGACCGCGGGCTGAGCCTGCGCCACGGTCGGCGACACCTCGCCCATCACAGCCGCGCCTACCAGCAGAGCCGCGCCAATAGCGGCCTTCCATGAACGTCGCACACGCACTCCCCGAAGCGGTTGAGACTGATGAGGTCAATGTTGCTGCAGGTGTAATCGTGTCAGGACACGCAGGTGTTACGGCAGCGTCAGTTTGATAACGATCGCAAAGGTGTCAACGGTCGAGCGGGTTGACCCGGTTGACGATCAGCGGGTCTGACTTCGTGAACGGAAAGTGGGGCAGATCGTCGATATGGGTGTTGAACGTCGCGGCCAACACCTCCCGCGAGTAGGCACTTATCGATGTGCGGTAGCCGATGTCGGCCGGGAACGGCTGGTCGAAGAAGATCAGGAAGTGCCACTCCGGCGCGTCGAACACCTCGATGTGATGCGGATACGCCCGCGGGATGAAGTACACGTCGCCCTGCTTCAGGAACCATGTGTCCAGGCCGCCATCTGGTGACATCACCGTCATCCGTGCCGAACCGTTTTGCACATAGCCCATCTCGGCGGTGACGGGGTGCCAGTGCGGTTCGCGCATCCCGTCCTCGCGGATGCGCAGCGAGTACATCGAGAGATCCTTCAGTGCCGGCCAGAACTGGACCCGCGCGGTGCGGGCTGAGCCGACGGCCGCTTCAACCGGCGGCGTCATCGCCTCGACGGAGAACTTGTGCGGGTCATCGAAGTGCGCCGTCGATGGCACCGAAGCGTCGCCGGTGCGCGCGACGATCGCGCGGTCGACGAGATTGCGCCGGATCGCCGAGAAATCGGACGCGTCGAGGTCGTAGGTGTTGCCCAGCACCGCGTCGGTCATCGCGCCGAACGCACCCGCCAAACCGAAATCCTCGGGCCGCTCATGGCGGAACGTGATGATGAACTCCGCAGGCTCTGATCCGATGTTCTCGATGTGATGCAATGAGCCCGAGTCGATGTGGAACATCTCGCCCGTGCTCACCGTGAACGACGCGAACTTGCTTCCGTTGTCGAGCACCGACACCAACGCTGTGCCGGACACGCAGTAGGTCAACTCGTTGGCATTGGCGTGCCAATGCGGTGAACGCATCGCACCGGGGTTGATGACCAGACGCTTGATCGACAGACCGTTGAGGATCGGGAAGTTGTCGGCGGTGAGGCGCTGGATGGATCCGAGGTCGGATTGTTCGACCATCTCTCCCTCGAGAAGGCTCATCGTGTGGCTGCTGCGGTCGAGGGACAGAGTCATCGTCATCTCCTTGGTTTCGGTTGCCTGTACCTTCGCTGTCAACGAC
>Ga0075365_10000455_pt1 | contig 15304 bp, 15 predicted proteins | sample EndMetdeltDD1765_FD_71387 | JGI IMG/M metagenome (GOLD analysis project Ga0075365, IMG submission 71387) | Populus endosphere microbial communities from Tennessee, USA - Endosphere MetaG P. deltoides DD176-5 | ecosystem: Host-associated > Plants > Roots > Endosphere | place: USA: Tennessee... | reverse complement strand
CGCTCAAAGAGCCTACGCTTCGTGCTACCGGTTTTGTGCCGACCATACGCATGCGATCTTCGGTGCAAGATCGCGTTTTTGTGACGGAAGAGAGCTTTCATCGCTATCTGCGAGCGCATCTGCCTGAGTGGATTAGCGTGGAGGTGTGGCTCGAAGAGTGCGAAGATATGAGCGAACCGCTCGTTACGACGACGAGGGCGGCGCAAATGCTCGGCTGGCCAAAACAAGGCGATACGTTTCGAGAACTAGAGCGGCGTCGGGCGTACTTCATCTACCGGATGAGTGGCTCTGTGGGGTATACCGCGATGGTTTCCCCGCTATGGATAGCGGCACAGCTGGCTGAAGATCGACCCCTCACGATTCGTCAATTGGGGAATATCTTTGGTCTTGACGATAGTACTGCGCAGTGGTGGCTTAGAAAAGGGCAGATCGTCTGCTGCATTTCTGGTCATGCCCATACGCACGAGGACCGATATCTGTGGTACTCGTGCTGGTTGGCATACCTGCGGGAACACTGCAGCCCGACCCTAAGGCAAGCTATGCCGCAGTTCTTAAACCATCAGGTGTTTGCGGCAGAGCCTTACAGGCTGCTTGGTGTGCGGGAGGCCGCGGCATCTCTGGGCTGCGACGAATGGCGATTTCGAGTCCTTGTGCACAAAGGGCTCGTCCCCTGCATTGTGGCGCCGAGCGGTAAATTTCGCTTTCGACCTCGGTGGGTGCAGCGTGTGAAGAGCCTTGTTTGAGGCAAATGAGTGCGGCGTGGGTATGCACGATACCCGCGCCCGCTCAAAACTTTTGCAATTATTGGGTGTATTTTGTACTATTGGCCTCGGTCCAAAGATAGTCGCACAAAAGGATGTTTTCGTTGATCACCGTAGCCAGTGGCGCTATTTGCATGCGTTTGGGCATCGACAAACGGCAATTGACGCGCTGGGAGTATAAAGGATATCTCCGTGGCCATCGCGAAGAATACGAGCTTAGCGAGCTTAACGCTTTTTTGGCAAAGTACGTTCGAAACGCCGAACCCACCTGGGAGCACCTTCTGCATTCGGCCGATGTCATGCTGAGCGCCGAGCGAGCACGAGCCCAACTACATATTTCGGAGTCGCTTTTTGAGAAACTCATGGGCAGCCATCCGATTGCCTACGCACGGTTTCCCGGAAAGACCTATCGCTATAGTCTTGTGGGGCTGTGGCAAGCATTACCACTCATGGCAGATCAAGTCCCGCTGTGGCTGGCGGCTCGGGCACTTGTTTGTTCCGAGAAAGAGGCAACACAGCTACTTGGCGCGGCTGCCGGGCCGTCGTTGGTCGTGCGCCAAAGCTTACTTCGAGCACTCCGTTTGCAGCTGCCAGCCTGGGTTGACCCCGAAGACTGGCTATACGACTGCGAAGTGGAGCACCCGCTTACTGTCGCGCGAGCTGCGGAACTACTGTGTATGTCCGAGTCGCAGCTGTATGGCACGCTTCATGAAGAACGGGCGCCGTACATTGTGCGCGAAAATACCCTTCGGAAGAAACGTGTGTGGGTTTCCCCGCTTTGGGTGTGGGCGTACTTTACCCGTGAGCAACCACTGACGGATCAGCAGGTTGCGCGGCTTCTTGGTGTTACGTCACAAGCCGCTAATGTCTGGAAGAAGAATGCCAAGGCCATTTGCGGCATCCCCGACCACGCCCACGACACTCATCAGCCTCACCTGTGGCCTATGTGCTGGGTGGAGTATCTGCGCAACAACTGCAGTCCGACTTTTCGGGGTGGCATGTATGCGTTTTCCCTCGGCCAACTTGCAGGTGCGTCACCTCTGCCTGTCTATAGTACGGGGCAAGCCCAGAAAGACCTCGGGATGACTAGCCGCCAAATTAATCGGCTTGTCGCAGCTGATAAAGTCTTGGTGCTACGTACGCCGGGCGGCGAATACCGAATCGTCCCTGACTGGCAGCGTTAGCGCGACGTATGGTGCGAGCGCGGGCAGTATTATTGCCCGCGCCCACCTGACAAATGTCATGATTTTATTTAGCATAAAAGCAGAGGCTTTCACATCGACCGGAGGTTGTCATGTTTATTGCAGCGCACCTTATCGAATCTTGGCTGCGCGTGACGCGCCGACCGCTCTATCAGTGGCATGTTGACGGCAATTTGCGTCGATACGATGCCGATACGTACGAAAGCGATGCGTTCGACGGCTTTCTAGCGGCCTGCGCGGTTAACTACGTAAATCCTCCGACTACGGAGGAGTTTGCGCTTGGGGCGCTCCAGCTGCTCACGCCTGAAGAAGCTCAAGAACTGCTTGGTGTCGACTTGTCGTACTTTCGTTTTTTGAGCCGGGTGTGGTTGCCACACCTGAAGTTTCCGGGAATCTCTGGTCGAGCTCGCTACGCCATGCGAGAGGTGCAGGCGCTTCATGCTGCCATGTCGCAATCGATAAGCGCGACCGAAGCGGGGCGCTACCTCGGCCATACGACGCAGCGGGCGGTGGTTCGTGCAGTTGCGGCTGGCCAGATTGTTGCCGCGCCGCCTGCGCCAGAAAGCCGAAAGGCAGTGCATGTGTACTGGCCAAGCTTTTTGGCTCATCTGAAAGAGCGCTTGCCGACATGGGTGACAACGGAGCAGTGGCTCGAAGATTGCCATGCCGGGTATGGGCTTGTTGGCGCAGCCGAGGCGGCGGAAATGCTCGACCTCGATCCGCGCTCTGTCCTTCAGGATCTTGAAGCTCGCCAAGGCAGGTATGTGCATCTGCACATGAGTGGTGTGCCTCAAGTCAAAGTCTCGCTTGCTTGGATCGCAGAGCAGATGCATATCGAGCCGGATTTTAAGCTCGGCGACGTCGCTCGGATGTTTGGCGTATCGCTATATCAGGTGTTGAGGTGGCGAGAGCAAGGCCTGGTGGCCTGTCCTCTTGTTAATCACCCTCACCCGCCAAGCATGCCGTATTTGCAGCGTCCGTGCTGGCTTGCGTACTTTCGGAGGCAGTGCAGTCCAGGCTATGAGCGTGCAGCGCAGCACTTTGTGGACTGGCGACGTACGCATGAAGCCGAGGCATTGCTGACGCTTGCCGACATCGCCGAACTGTCTGGCCGTGATATCGATCAGCTTGCTCGGTGGGCTGCCAAGGGCAAGTTGCTTGGCATTCGGTTGCCTGACGGTGCATGGTGCTTTGAACGACGTCAGGCACAGAAGCTCTATCAACGGTGAGAGTCTTTTCTGGGAGTGTGGGCGCGACGCATAGTGCGTTTGCGCCCACCTCAATCACCCACACTATATCTTGTAAAGATACGCAACAACGCTTATACTTAGACCAAAAGAGGGTGTGATCATTAGCGCAATGAAAATTTTGATGCTAGGCTGGGAACTGCCTCCGCATAATAGCGGGGGCCTTGGGGTCGCATGTTATCAGTTGAGCCGTGCCTTGGCGCGGACAGGCGCTGATATTGACTTTGTGCTTCCCTACGACGCCGAGCATAGCATCGACTTCATGAAGATCACCCCTGCCTCTCCTATAACCGCCGAAAGGCTCGCAACCATGCCAGGTGCGTACGATAGCTACTGTTACACCTGCAAAACAGACGATTGCGACCACACCTACCCCAGCGACTTGCGCGGCCAGCAAAAACGCTACACAGATTTTGTAGAGCGCTACCTTGATACCGCGCAACCGGATGTTATTCATGCGCACGATTGGTTGACATTCGAGGCTGCCATGAAAGCCAAAATAAAAACTGGCAAACCAATGGTTGCACATGTGCACGCCACCGAGTTCGATCGCTCGGGTGAGCATAGCGGTAATCCGTTGGTACACGAAATCGAACAACAAGCGCTCTTAATGGCCGACCGCGTGGTTGCCGTAAGCCAAGTAACCAAAGATATTATTGTGCGCGGCTACAATATCCCGGCCGACAAAATACATGTTATTCATAACAGTATCGACACCGATGAAATGGCCGACATACCATACGGCGACAGCTACGCTTACTTGCACGAAATGAAACGCCACGGTTATAAAGTTGTAGTGAGCCTTAGTCGCCTGACGGTACAAAAAGGCCTGCGCTATTTGGTGCAAGCCGCCCAACGTGTGCACACCATAAACGACAAAGTTTTATTTTTAATCGTTGGCGACGGTGAGCTGCGTGATGAGCTGCTTGAACAATCAGCCGAGCTGGGTATTTCGCAAAACATCATCTTTACTGGCTTTTTGCGGGGTCAGCGCTGGCGCGATGCCTATGCAATTGGTGATATGTTTGTGATGCCATCAGTATCAGAGCCATTTGGCTTAACTGCGTTGGAGGCTGCGGGAATGGGTAATGCGGTATTATTATCTAAACAGTCGGGCGTGGGTGAAGTCCTGCACGGTGTTTTGAAATTTGATTTTTGGGATACCGAAAAGCTTGCGAATCAAATTTTAGCGGTCGCTGACCGTCCCGCGCTTCAGGCATCGTTGTCGCAAGATGTGAGGGCCGAATTTGACCGCTTGTCGTGGGCCGATGTAGCCGACAAGTGCCAGTCAATGTATAGCTCCCTCCGACGAGTAGAGGTAACATTATGAGCAAACAGCGAGCGATTGTACTCTATTTGCACGTCCATCAGCCGTTTCGTGTGCGGGACTATACAATTTTTGAAGCCGGGCACGACCATAATTATTTTTTTGATGCAAATTATCATTCCAGGACAGGCAATGAGCAAATCTTGCACAAGGTGGCGGCCAAAAGTTACATTCCAACAAACAAAAAATTGTTGGAAATTCTTAAGCGTCACCCCGAATTTAAGATAAGCCTTTCTATCACAGGTACTGTGCTTGAGCAGCTTGAGATGTGGTCTCCAGAGGCACTCCAGAGTTTTAAAGATCTTATTGCCACCGGGCGTGTAGAGGTGTTGGCCGAGACATATTATCACAGCCTAGCCTTCTTTTATTCTCGTTTTGAGTTTGAAAAGCAGGTACGAATGCACCACGATAAAGTCCAGCAACTCTTTGGCGTGCAGCCCACTGCGTTTCGTAACACCGAGCTCAGCTACAATAATGACCTCGCCTATTGGGCCGATCAAGCTGGCTACAAGGCGGTCATTACGGAGGGCTGGGACCCAGTACTTGGCTGGCGCAGTCCGAACTTTGTATACAAGCCGCGATATGCTGATGGTGATATACGATTGCTAATGAAAAATTATCGCCTGAGCGACGATATAGCTTTTCGATTCTCTGACAAAAGTTGGAAAGAATGGCCGCTGACCGCCGAAAAGTTTACCCACTGGGTGAACGCGCTCGATGAATCGCAGACCAACATCAACTTGTTTATGGACTACGAGACATTTGGTGAGCACCAATGGAGCGAAACTGGTATCTTTGACTTCCTTGAACACCTGCCAAGCGAGTTCCTCAAGCACGACGGCAATACCTTTATGACCATCACCGAAGCCGCACAAAAGTTTGAACCAGCAGACGCCGTTGACGTGCTGCAAACCATCACCTGGGCCGACACCGAGCGTGACCTCACCGCCTGGACAGGCAATGCTATGCAACAAGAAGCGCTCAAAGAGCTGTATGCATTAGAACACGACGTGCTTCGCTCTGGCGACAAGCAACTTATCGAAGATTGGCGTCGCTTGCAGACGTCGGATCACGTATACTATATGTGTACCAAGTGGTTTAGCGACGGCGATGTGCACGCGTACTTTAGCCCCTATGAATCACCGTACGATGGATTTATCGCGTTTAGTAATGCGCTCCGAGATGTTCGGTTGCGTACCTTGCAGGCCAAGGAGGGTGGGAAAAAGAAATGGCACGACCAGTAGTACTCAGCAATGGCACGATGCATGTCGGCATTAACTTTTTTGGTATGGTGCATGATTTTTATTACCCATACGTTGGGCTCGAAAATCACGCGCTTGCGAACCATTTGCGCCACCGTGTTGGTATCTGGGTCGAAGGCCACTTTAGCTGGCTAGACGATGGCAGTTGGACGTTTGAGTCGGACTACTACGATAACGCGCTGATTGGCCTAACGCGAGCTACCAACAAAGACCTTGGTATTGTGCTCGAGCTCCAAGACGCGGTTGACGCGCATTGCAACGCATTTATTCGCAACATTCACATTATTAATGAGTTTAATCGTGAGCGTGAGGTGCGTCTATTTTTGCACCAAACATTCCTTATTTATAACAGCCTCAATGGCGACACCGCCCAGTACCTGCCTGGCGAGCGAGCAATTCTGCACTATAAAGGCCGGCGCGCTTTTGTCGTAGGCGGCCAAGATTTGCAGGGTAAGCCGTTTGACCAATACTCTGTTGGGCTCTATGGTCTTGAAAGCGAAGGCAAAGAAGGCACCTTCCGTGACGCCGAAGACGGCGAGCTAATGGGTAATAATGTCGAGCACGGTCCCGTCGACTCTGTTATTCGATTTTCGCAACGGCTTGAGGCGCACTGTAGCGCTCGCGTTACCTACTGGATTGCCGCGGCTAAAACCCAGCGAGACGCAATCCACTTAAACAATGCTATCCGCGAGCAGGGTGTATTTGAGCGGCTCAAGCTCACGCAGGAATATTGGCAGGCATGGCTCGCGCCAGCCGAAAAGCTTTTGGCAAAGTTGCCCGAAGAACTGCAGATGCAAACTCGCAAAAGCATTCTGATCGTCAAAGCGCACATCGATAAGCACGGTGGCGTCGTGGCCAGCGCCGATACCACCATGAAAAACTATTCGCGCGATACCTATGCCTACTGCTGGCCGCGCGACGGCGCCTATGCACTGTGGCCGTTGCTTCGTTTGGGCTACACCGACGAGCTGAAAGCATTTTTCGACTTCTGCCGCACTGGTTTGCACGAAGATGGGTATCTGATGCACAAATACCAGCCCGATGGCGCACCAGGCAGCAGCTGGCATCCATACATCGTTGGTAACCGTTCGATCGCTCCTATACAAGAGGACGAAACGGCAATTGTGGTGTTTCTTTTTGGCCAATACTACGACATGACGCACGACAAGCAAGTACTGCAAGAGTTTTACCAGTCGCTTATTAAGCCCATGGCTGATTTTATGGCCGAATATATCGACGAAGCCACCAAACTGCCACATGCCACCTACGACTTATGGGAAGAAAAGTTTTTGACAACCACCTATAGCACGGCAGTGGTCTATGCTGCGCTTCTTGCGGCCACGCGATTGGCCGAGGAAGCTGGTTTTGCCGAGGACGCAGTGCAGTGGCAAAATGTTGCCAATGATATTCATGACGCCGCGGGCAAATTACTCTACAATCCAGACAAACAGTTTTTTTACAAAGGATACGTGCATAAATCGGCCGACGCCAAGGCTGACATTATGTACGATGACACTATCGACGTGTCGAGCTTTTATGGCGCCTTTATGTTCGGCCTATTCTCTATGGATTCGGACGAAGTAAAGCAAAGTTTTCAGACAATCACCCGAGTATTTCAGGCTAGCGACAAGGTGATTATGCCACTGCCGCGTTACGAATACGATCAGTACGACCGCGTAGACGACAGGAGTTTGGGCAATCCGTGGTTTATTTGCACCTTGTGGCAGGCACAATATTTTCTTGAGACAAAGCGGCCCGAGGCCGCCCATGCAATTGTAGAATGGGTACAAAGCTGCATGCTCAAATCTGGCGTTTTGTCAGAGCAAATCAATCCGTATACGCATGAGTTTATCTCTGTTGCGCCGCTCACCTGGAGCCAGGCGGAGTTTATTAATACTGCTATCGATCTTATCGATGATTCGTTTGCGACTGCACCGGCCGCCCCTAAGCCCCCGCAAGAGGAAACGAGCGCGTAATGGATTTACTCGAGGCGATAACGCGACCAATGAGTTTTGGCCGCGAAATGGCTGTTCGTAAAATTATGAAGCAATTCGCCCGCCGACATGACTTGGTGTACTTTGGCTATGTTAACCAGCGCGACGACGCCAATGAACTCATACGTGGTATTACGGTATCGGCGTCGCACGTTGATCGTCATTTTTGTGTTGGAAATTATAAAGGCTACGATATAAGTATTGTTGAGCGCAGCAACACAATTATGTTTGCCGACCAGCATGCGCGGCAGTATCGCTGGCTGATTTTGCAAGTAGACCTACGTAAAGAGCATATGCCGCACACCTTTATAGATGCCAATCATCACGATCAACAGTTTTACGAGACGCTTTTTATGCGATTCGCCAACTTTACGAATGCTGGCGGGTTATTTACCGAGCGCGACCCCTCCTTTGCCCGCTCGTTCCGTATTTTTACGCCCGCAGACAAGTTTGACGAGACCGAGGCGATGCTCATACCACAGATTACCAATGAGCTTACTCGGCACTATCGACAATTTGATTACGAAATAGATGATGACCGACTTTTGGTGTATGCCAATGACCCGCTTATCGCGCCACATACGCTACAGGAGATGCTCGCTGCTGGCCTGTGGTTCGCCTCTCAGCTCGATGCGTTGCCCAAGGCAAGCGTACCTCTTGTCTAAAAGCACAAAAACAGGTAAAATAGTCCCTGTTATGTACGTGCAGCATTGGTGCACTTTAGGCAATATGCCCCGATAGCTCAGCGGTAGAGCACTTCCATGGTAAGGAAGGGGTCCCGGGTTCAAGTCCCGGTTGGGGCTCCAGATATTGCTGAACGTATTTACATCTGTTATAATAATTCCCAATAAGGATTTCCAAGACAATGGCTAAGAAGAATCAAAAGCGAAAGATCGTTCGTCTCGTATCTGAGTCTGGTAATGCATATTACACGACTCGCCGTGCAGACGGTGAAAAGCTCGAGCAGAACAAGTTCGACCCAAACACCCGCCAAGTCGAGAAGCACAAGGAATACACCAAGAGCCTCGGCCGCAACGAAGTAAAGAAGCGCAAGTAAGCGCTTCTTTCTTTTGCGGCTTATTTTTACTAGGGCCGAGCCCTTTCTTGTCATAAAGATGTACTGTGTTGTAGGCGCTAAAACTATGCCCCGTCCTGTAGAGCTACCAAATCTGTTGATAGCCCCGCAGGATCTATTTTGTTATAGCGTATTCAACAATCAAGCCACCGCGCTGCAATTGAGCGGCAAATGATGTGCGTTGTACATCTGTTATTTTTGTGAGTAGGTACAGCGTGGCAAAATTATCAGGCAGCCCTGTTGTATTGTCGGGCGGCGCCAGTGTTACTTCCACGCGCTTGTTGGCGCCGGTGGCTGTAAAATGGATGGTTTGGAGCCGCTCGTGCTCGTTGGCTAACGTCGATCGGCGCGCCCCGAGGGTACTTGCCGCCTGGCGTTCGACTTGGTATTCGGCACGGAGCCATTCTTTGCGTAGAACGGCTAGTTGTAAGGTGGGTTTATCTATAACAATGACGCTTGCACCTGAAACGCAGCGACGCTGCAGATGGTGCACCAGGTCGCTCATTAGTCGTGCGCGACTGACAGTGCGTTCTTCTAGATAAAACCAGCTCACACGACCACTCCGGATGTCATGTACGTTAGCTGACGTTCTCTGTTTTCAAATTGTAGCCAATAAAAAAGCCACTCTGCGCGATTTGCGCGGTGACTCTCATGGGCAAAAGCTTGTTGATTGTTGGCAGTTAGGCTGCCCGCCGTTGCGTTGGCAAGTTGGACCGGCCGACTGCATACAATGCACATCAGCTCCCCTTGGGTTTGAACCATATGGCCGCTAGGCACTTCGACGATTGGCATCGCGCCCTCCTCGAAATTGGTTCATGTCGCTCTGATTTCGTGTCGAAGATTGCATATTACTCCGCATAGAAATGACCTCGATTTACTAGATGCATGTCGATACTGCTGTGCGTTTGGTCCACAGCCGACACGAATCTATTTTTAGTATTTGGTTTGTCGAGGCCCCGACGTTTTCCGATCAACAGCAGACGCTAAGCACCATGAGCAAATTGAAATACGTATCGATATATGCTATCGTGCTTATCTAGAATGTTGTTGATTGGGCGCAGACTAGCTGCTGGCCCTATGATAGAGTAACTTGCTCTATCATGCAATAAGGTTATTATGTAAGTAGGTACTTTTTTCGCGCCGCCCCTGTTGTTATGAAATATTTTACGAATCGACAAGTCACAGAACTATATGCAGTTAGCTACGACGCAGTGCGTAAATGGATTCAAGCCGCCCAAAACGGCAAGGTGGATTTGCAAATTGGCCAGCCAGATGGCGGGAAATGGCAGATTGCCAACACAACAAAAAATAGTGAAATTATCGAACAGCTCGTTGCCCGCGGCAAAAAGCACAAAAATAGCCGCGCCTACAAGGTCGTGCAGCCGCGTCCAGAGTTTTACGAGCTCTATAGCCCGTCACAGCAACTTGATATTATTTCTTCCATTGAGGCGTACCGTGAGATCCCGCTGCAGTATAGTTATTTTGATGGTGGGGCTGATTATTGGGATAGGTATTCACAGAAACTGCTGAATGAACTTGGCCCTAATCTATTAACGACAACAATTGATCTACTCGATTCAAATAAGGCTAATATAGATCGTCTTATCGGCGAATATCGGAAAGTTAATATAGTTGATCTTGGCGTGGGTAATGCCTTGCCTGTACGCGGCCTGCTGCAGCATCTAATAGATAGAAACGTTTTAGGGAGCTACATAGGGATTGATATAAGCCCGAGTATGTTAGACGTTGCAAGAAGCCATATTGGAGACTGGTTTGGCGACAGAGTGAAAGTTGAAATGTTACAGCGTGATATAACCACGGAGGGGTTTCGCGATTTACTGACATCTGACTATCTTAGTGATCCAGGTGGGTCACTTAATATCGTCCTAATGCTGGGTGGGACATTAACTAATTTGCGCCAACCGGATAATGCCTTCCGTATTATCAATGCGAGTATGCTTCCGGATGATATCTTGCTGTACACCGATAAGTTAGATACTGCAAATTCACGACGATATTTTGATTTTAACGCGGGTGATGGGGCGGCGGTACTGTCTGACAATCATCGTATTGTGATAGATCTACTAAACTTGGCTCAGGACATGTATGATGTCGAGCAATTTTACGATGAGTTAGCCCATTCTCGATTCATTCGCATACGAATGAAAATTGCTGTAACGTTAGACATGTCTATCAATAATATTCGTCGCAACGTTAGCCTAAACAAGGGAAATTCCTTAACGTTATGGCACGCCAAACATCTAACAGACCGCGAAGTGTTTGATCAGCTTGAAGATAATGATTTTGACATTCTCAATACGAGTGTCACTCGCGATCGTGAGTACGTGCTAGCCATGGCGAGCGTTACAGCCTCCACAAAATAGTTGATAACCCTGTAACCAGAAAGGCGGACGGGCGCTATACCTCATAGCTCACTCCCCGCCTCACCCCTCTGATTGTTCGCTAGAATATCTCGCCCTGCCCTACTCGTCAAGAGCTTTTAGTAAATAGTTAAAATCGCCTTTACCGATAAATTCAAGACATTCGGATTTCATTTTTATATGCTGCTGGTTAATGGTATTGACGGGGTCGGCGTGTCGCATTTGTTGTCCATCTGCCACAATACCTGCGCCGAGCGTATAATGCGAGCCGTCTATTTCAAAAGTTACAAAAAACTCATATAGTTCACCTTCTTCGCGAATGGTTTTTGAAGCTTCAAGGGCTAGGCTTGTTTGCAGCTCTGTGCACCAATCTTGCCATTGTTGTAGCTTGCCTTCTTTAATTTTGAACAGTCCAGGCTGGGGTTGTTTGGTCATGAGTTTACAATAGATTATTAATTGTTGCTGCGCCAGTCGCAGTGGGGCTGGATTGCCCACACTGCGACTGGCTATGTCGCTTATGCGACAGCGAAGAGGCCGCGCTCGTGCACCTCCGACGCCTCCACCTTGTTGTGGAAGCAGATGAGTCGAGTGTCGCTCAGAGCCGGCGGATAGAACGCCGGGTTGACGTAGTTGAACATCGCGCCGTAGATGCCAGCCGTGTACTCATACAGGCTCCTTACTCGAGCGACTTCTACGGGGTTGGCGTGATCCAACGGCTCGTGGTGGATGTACTGGCCGAATACCTCCTCCCCGAACTTGAAGTAGTTCTTTGTGTCGAGGATGTGGAAGTGCCAGAACGGGTCGATGGTGTCCGACACCGCATGCTGGTTGCGCGGGTCGAGCAGCGCAACGACGTAGTACTGCTTGAGCGCCAAGACTCCCTCGTCGAGAAACTCTTCGCTGGCCGGCTCACCCTGCTTGGCGAGCTGCTCGCGCACCTTGCGGCGCACCAGAGAGAAGTCCTCGGCGTCGATGCGCGCTATGCGCGCGAGGTGAAACGGGTCGAGTTCGAGCTTGATGGTGGATGCGAGTGTACGCACCTTAAACCGCCCTTCGATCGAAAGCCCTATGGGCCTCTTCTTGCTCGGTCTTATGACCAAAGCGTGAATAATATATATCCTGAGTTGCCTCGCTCGTCAACACATTTCGCAAAAAAATAAACTCAAACAAAAAACCGATCGTAATGATCGGCATTTTGCATGGTGCTGGGAGAGGGAGTCGAACCCCCGAAGACATAAGTCGTCTGATTTACAGTCAGATGCGTTTGACCACTTCGCTATCCCAGCCTAATTTTGGAGCCGACAGAGGGATTCGAACCCACGACCCGCTGTTTACAAAACAGCTGCTCTAGACCAGCTGAGCTATGTCGGCATGTTTGCTACTGGTTTATGATAGCATCTGGCCCCTGTTTTTTCAAGGCTACATCACCACTTTGCGTGGCTGACGAATACGGCGTTGTTGATTGGCTGATTCTGCAATGCGTTTGAGCTTTTCGCGGATGGCGATGGCGAGCTCTTGTTCGTTTACGCGCTCGTAGGCATCTGCCAGGACTGTGAGCGATTGTGGGTTTGGCTCGAGCTCAACCGCGCGCTCCAGGGCTTCGATCATCTTTTTGGTGTGGCCTAGCTTTTCTTGGACTTTTGCGTAGGCAATGTGGCGAGCGGCAAGTCCGCTTTCCATCTCGATTGCTTGCTCAAAGGCAATGGCGGCTTTATCAAACTGCCCTGTTTCGTAATAAATAAGACCAACATTGTGCAGACTGCTGGCGCTTGGCTCCAAGCTCTGCGCAATCTCAAAACATTCAATCGCATCGCTGTAGGCGCGTTGCTTGGCGTACAGAATGCCCAAGCGGTTGTACGCCGTGGCATTACGTTCATCGACACGCAAGATAGTCAGGAGTGCTTTTTCGGCGCGGAGGTATTTTTGCTCCATAATACCTTGGTGTGCGATTTCCCAAAGCTTTTCAACACGGCCACCAAGTTTTGAGCTCATAATAAGATCCGGCTCTTCGTCGGTTCGATAGAACGTGCGGATGGTAAGCGCTCCAAGCGCGATGATAAGAAGTAATGAGTACATAATTATTGTCTATACTATACCAAAATTAGTAGCTGCTGAATAGATATAGTAGCTGGGCGCGCATATTTCCATTATTTTGTATGGCGGTCATGGTGGCGTCTATTTTATCTGCCAGCTGTGCCCAGTGTGAAATTTGCGCCGGGCTTTGCGCCGAACGGAGCTGCACCTCTGCAATTCGCTGCATTGCTGTTAGTCCGTCCAGGCAGCCTTGGCGATCGGCGGCCAGCTTGGTAATGTGCAAATAGCGTTCGTAGGGCTTGGCGGTCATGAGTGTTTTAGCTCGCTGAACGGATTCGCGCTGGACATCAAATACTTCCGGGTCAAGGAGGCTCAGTGCCGTTGCCGGGCGCCCGCTAGCAATAAAAACGAATTGCGCGAGATCGGCCTGCGCAATGCCTGGTTTTTTACTCACAATGACGCGGCGAATCGCGTCATCTGTGAGCGGCGAAAGCGGCACGAGCTGTACGCGAGAAAGTACGGTTGGTAGCATAGACTCGGTGCTATTGGCGGTTAAGATAAATGTTAGCCCGGCCCGTGGCTCCTCGAGTAGTTTTAAAAAGGCATTCTCTGCTTCAGTACTCATAGCGTCGGCATTGTCGATAATAATGACGTGCCGACCTTCTTGGCGGCTGCGCGCGGCTTTATAAAGCTCGCGGATGGCTTCGATTGTAATAGTACCCTTGTCGTCTGGCGTAATCGTGCGAATAGCAGAAGGTTCGCTCGCAATTTGCGTGGCCCAAGTGCTGGCTATGGTTGTCTTGCCGATACCGCGCGGGCCCACAAGCAAGAGCCCTTGTGGCGGGTTGGCGGCAAGGGTCTTTAGGGTAGCCGCAGTGGTTTCGTGTAGCACGAGCGAATCAAACATGTCTGAACCTATTGTAGCGTAGAAAGGTAGTTTTGCAGTTCTGGCGGGAGGGGTGCGGTAAACACTTTGCGCTCACGGCTCGGCAGTGTGAGCTCTAAGGTGTGGGCATGCAGAAACATCCGGCCCAGCCGTTTGTTATCTGTACCGTACATGACATCGCCAACAATTGGATGGCCAAGGTATTCCATGTGAACGCGAAGCTGATGGGTGCGGCCGGTGTGCGGGCTAAGACGCACAAGGTCGTTATTGGCATACGAAGCGTCAACTTTGTAGGCTGTTTCTGCCACTTTGCCATTGGCGCTCACGCGAAAGGTTTGCGGCTTTTTGGGGTTGCGTTCTATGGGTAGCTTAAGGATTGCCTCGGGTTCTTTTAGGTGGCCTTCGACAAGCGCGAGATAGGTTTTTTTGACATTGCGTTTACTAAATTGGCCCTGTAGCCAGCGTTTGGCTACCGTGTTTTTGGCGGCAATAATCACGCCCGAGGTACCGCGGTCCAGCCGATGTACAATACCGGGGCGATTTGTCTCGACGCCATCAGATGTGCGCGGTCGTACGAATTCAGCCACGCTAAACTCATCGCTTTGAGCGCCTTTGGCGTGCGTTAGGATGCCGGCGGGTTTGTTTAAAACGATAACGTCGTCGTCTTCGTAAATAATGGGAAGTGTTTGGCTACTAAAGTCCAGCGCTTTGGCGGTTTGTGTAGTAACAACGTCGCCTTCTACTAGTTTGCGGTTGGCTTTGACCGGGGCTCCGCCTATTGTTACGTGACCTTCCTCGCACTGTTTTTGCCAATACGAACGCGAAAATTCTGGTGCGCACCGCGCCAAAAAACTATCAACTCGCTCCCCTGCTTTGTCGACCGTGAATGTTGCCATATAAACTAGGGGCGCGGACGCAGGCCGACTGCCTGTTGGGCACGCAGCAGTGTTGCGTCAGCAACGTTACTCATATGGGTTTCTGAGGTGGCGAGTTTTTCGAGGATTTTTTGATCGTCCACCGCAGCCAGGCGCTCTTGAAAATCGGTCAAAAAGCGTTCGACTTCGTCGGCAACGACCTTTTTGAATGCGCCGTATTGCGTTTGGCCTTCAAATTCTGCCGTCACGCTTTGTAGGCC
>Ga0075365_10000454_pt1 | contig 15315 bp, 10 predicted proteins | sample EndMetdeltDD1765_FD_71387 | JGI IMG/M metagenome (GOLD analysis project Ga0075365, IMG submission 71387) | Populus endosphere microbial communities from Tennessee, USA - Endosphere MetaG P. deltoides DD176-5 | ecosystem: Host-associated > Plants > Roots > Endosphere | place: USA: Tennessee... | reverse complement strand
GTCTCGGAAGACGGCAGGAGTGGCGACGCGGCGCGCGTGGCCTGATCCGCCGGCGGGAGCGGCTCGATCTTGACCGGCTCCGCGGTCTGGATCGGCGCCGGCCCGGTGTCGGCCCGGCGGTACAGGCGGATCCAGTCCTCGAGGCTCCCCATCGGGTTCTCGCTCACGGACGGGACCGTCGCGGAGACCGCGGCCGCGGCATCCACCAGACCGTAGCCGTAGAGCGGGTCGGGGGTGGCCTTGGCACTGGCCGCAGGCTGCGCGGTGCGGATGATGCGGTTGATCACGTTCGCGGCGTCCAGATCGGGGTGCGCCGAGCGGACGAGCGCCGCGATGCCCGCCACGATCGGCGCGGCGCCGCTCGTGCCGTTCCACAGCACGAGCCGGCCGTCGGCCGAGACCCCCACGAGGTCCTCGCTCGGCGCGGAGACCCCGATCGTGATCCCCTGCGTCGACGCCTCGAGGCTGGCCTTGCCCTGCGGGTCCACGCCGGCGACGGTGAGCACGCCGGGGATCGTCGCGGGGGCGCCGACCCGCGACGTACCGCTGCCGCGATTGCCGGCCGCGACCACGACCACGACGTCATGGTCGAACGCGTACAGGAAAGCCGAATCCCAGCTCTCATCCCAATCAGGGGTGTTGGTGGTCAGCGAGAGGTTGATGACGTCGGCGCCGTTGTCGACCGACCACCGGATGGCCTCGGCGATCTGCTCGGCGAACGGGACCTTCGCCGACGAGCCGAAGCCGACCGAGACCGCCAGGAGCTGCGCTTCGGGAGCGACCCCGATCATCCCCGTGTTCGCGCCGGTCCCCCGGGCCGCGGCGAGCGAGGCGACCCAGCTGCCGTGATTCGCGTCGACAGCCCCGACCGGAGTGCGGCCGTCGGATGATCCGATCCCCGACACGTCAGTGCCGTCGACGACGGCGCCCTCGAATTCGACCGGACCGCGGGCGACCCCGGTGTCGATGATCGCGATCCGCACGCCCGCGCCCCGGGTCGTCGCCCAGGCATCCCGGATGCCGTACTCGTCGAGCCAGTACTCGGCGGCCCGGACCGGATCGGGATTCGGCGCGACCGGGCTGACGCTCGCGCCGCTCAGCAGCGCGACCGCGAGGATCGCCGCCGATGCCGCGAGGACGCGCCGGATCATCCGCCGGCTCCGGGCTCGGCGCAGACGCAGCGCTCGGGCGACCAGGTCCCCAGGGACAGCGCGCGATCTCCGATCGGATTGACTCCCGGTCCTGCGGCGAGCGCGTGGGCCGCGAGCGCGTGCAGGCACTTCACACGGGTGGGCATCCCTCCGGCCGAGATGCCGTCGATCTCCTCGACGTCGCCGAACACCGAACGGTCACGCAGATAGGCATCGTGCGCGAGCTGGTACGCCGCTGCCACCTCCGGGTCGTCCGCGAGCTCGTCGCTGAGCGTCCGCATCACCTGCGTCGCTTCCAGACCCGACATCGCGGCCGTCGCGGCCGGGTGGGTGAGGTAGTAGAAGGTCGGGAAGGGCGTGCCGTCCTCGAGCCGCGGTGCGGTCGCCGCGACTGTCGGGTTCCCGCAGACGCACCGCGCCGCGATGCCCACGACACCCCGCGCGGGGCGGCCGAGCTGAGCGCGCAGGACGGCGAGATCGGTCTCGCTGACGGGCGGGAACGGGGGTGTGCTCACGCCGCCCAGGGTACCGTCCGCGGCTGGACCCGCGCTGGAGACGGCCCGGTCAGGGAGCGACCGAGGGCGAGTCGCTGGGCGCCGGATCCGGCACGCCGATCGTCGGCGTCTTCACGGTCTGGGCGAGGCCCGCGACCGTCACTGAGCGGACGAACTGCGACATCCAGTCGGTGCGGGTCTGCTCGACGTCATCGCTCACGGGCGCCTGCTCCTGCGGCACGAGCGCAGGGGGCAGGTCATCGTCCACGAGGTAGACGACCTCGCCCGGTTTGACGTAATAGAGCCGCTCGCGGGCCTGTGTCGTGATGTAAGCGGGGTCGGTCCAGCGATCGCGCTGGGCTTCGAGATCCGCGACATCCTCCCTGCTCACCTCGACCGAGGCCTGCAGCGCGGCGATCTGCTGGCGCTGATCGACGTAGGTCCCGATCGTCGGCACGAGGACGAAGGCAGCGAGGACGACCAGGCCCATCATGATCACCATGAAGCCCGAAAGGCGGATGCCGCCCAGCCAGCCTCGGACGTCGACGGGACGCCGAGCGGGGCGTCGCTGCTTGGGTGCGCGAAGAGGGGGAGCCGTCGTCTTCGCCACGGCTCCCCCTTCTCGACTGCAGATCTTCCTACGCGGTGTACCTCGGGAACGCCGAGCGTCCGGCGAACTCCGCCGCGTCGCCCAGCTCTTCCTCGATGCGCAGAAGCTGATTGTATTTCGCGACGCGCTCGCTGCGGGCGGGCGCGCCGCTCTTGATCTGACCCGAGTTCACCGCGACGGCGAGGTCGGCGATCGTGGTGTCCTCGGTCTCACCGGAGCGGTGCGAGAACATCGTCGTGTAGCCGGCGCGGTGCGCCATGTCGACGGCATCCAGCGTCTCGGACAGCGTGCCGATCTGGTTGACCTTGACCAGGAGCGAGTTGGCGACACCGCGCTTGATGCCGTCCGCCAGGCGCGTCGGGTTCGTGACGAACAGGTCGTCGCCGACGAGCTGGATCTTCGATCCGAGCTTCTCGGTGAGGTGCTTCCACGCGTCCCAGTCGTCCTCGGCCAGGGCGTCCTCGATCGTGATGATCGGGTAGTTGTCGGCGAGGTCGATGTAGTAATCGGTGAGCGCTTCGGCCGTCCAGGCCTTGCCCTCGAACTGGTACGCGCCGTCTGTGAAGAACTCGGTCGCAGCGACGTCCATGCCGAGCGCGATCTCGGTGCCAGGCGTGAAGCCCGCCTTCTCGATCGCGGTGATGAGGAAGTCCAGGCCCTCGCGGTTGCTCGGCAGGTCTGGGGCGAAGCCGCCCTCGTCGCCGAGGCCCGTGGCGTAGCCGGCCTTCAGGAGCTCGCCCTTGAGGACGTGGTAGGTCTCGGTGCCCCAGCGCAGGGCCTCGGCGAACGTCGACGCGCCGATGGGCGCGAGGAAGAACTCCTGCATGTCGATGCCGTTGTCGGCGTGCGAGCCGCCGTTGATCACGTTGAACAGCGGAACGGGCAGGATGTGCGCGTTCGGGCCGCCCAGGTAGCGGAACAGCGGGAGGTCGGCGCTGTCGGCGGCGGCCTTCGCGACGGCGAGGCTCACGCCGAGGATCGCGTTCGCGCCCACTCGGCCCTTGTTGTCCGTGCCGTCGACCTCGATGAGGATCTCGTCGATGATGCGCTGCTCGGCGGCATCCACGCCTTCGATCGCCGGGCCGAGCTCGTCGATGACGGCGGCGACGGCCTTGAGCACGCCCTTGCCGCTGTAGCGGGTCTTGTCGCCGTCGCGCAGCTCGTACGCCTCGAACGCGCCGGTGGATGCGCCGGAGGGGACGGCCGCGCGCTGGACGATTCCGTCGTCGAGCAGGACCTCCACTTCGACGGTCGGGTTTCCGCGCGAATCCAAGATCTCGCGCGCGTTGACAGCCTCGATTAGTGCCACAGAGGACTCCTTGTGTGGTGGAGGGTGGATCGGGAGCGTCGTCGGTCCGCTCGCCAGTCTAGCCAGGCGGATGCCGCGCCACAGGGTCGTTGCGCGGGCTGGGCCCGCGGCTTCAGCGTGCCGTCGCCTCCGGGGCGGCATCCGTCACGACGGCGATCGCGACGCCGTCCCAGCCCTTCAGGTCGAGGGTCTGGAGCGCGGTCGCGTCGAACCGCGGGTCGCGGCCGAGCATCTCGAGGCCGCGCTGCGTGCCGATCACGTTCGACGCCGTCGTGGCGGGGTTGGCGACCTCTCCCCCGCGGCCGATGTTGTCGACGATCACGACGGTCCCCGGGTGCCCGAGGCGGGCGGCCCAGTCGAGGTAGATCGTGTTCGACTCCTTGTCGGCGTCGATGAACACGAAGTCGAAGGCCGGCCCGCCCTGCAGTGTGGGCAGCACGTCGGCGCCGCGTCCGACGCGGATCTCGACCTTGTGCCCGACTCCGGCACGATCGACGTTCGCGCGGGCGATCGCCGCGTTGGCCGGCTCGGCCTCGATCGTGACGACCGTGCCGTCATCCGGGATGCCCCGGGCCATCCAGATCGTGGAGTACGCGCCCAGCGTGCCGATCTCGAGCACGCGACGGGCTCCCGAGATCCGCACGAGCAGGTGCAGGAGCTTTCCCGAGACCGGCGCGACCTCGATCGCCGGCAGACCGGCCGCGTGCTGCGCGGCTACCGCGTTCTCGAGGTCGGCGTCGTGCCCGATGAGCGTCTCGGTCAGGTACGCGTCGACGCGGCGCCAGGCGTCGGGCGTGGGAGGGGATGCGGGTTCGACCATGCCGCCAGCCAACCGGGCTCCCGCTCGCGCGTCAACCGTCACGATCTCTCTGACCGCGAGACTGCAACGGGAACCCGAGACTGTGGGGTCTGACCGCAGTCTCGACGTCCAGATGCAGTCTCGCGGTATCGGGAGGAGGGTCAGGTGAGGGGCTTGAACTCCAGCGCATCCGCCGTCGTGCCGGTCGAGACCGTCGCGAACGACGTGTAGCCGTCGGATGCCGCGCGCTCGAGGAGCGCCTTGAGGTTCTTGGGACGCTGCTCCAGCCTCACGCGCGCACCGTCGGCTGTCAGACGGCCCTTCAGAGCGAGCAGCTCGCCGAGCGGGACCTCGCTGTCGTGCACCAGGACGACAGCGCGCTCCTCGTGCTCGGCGGACTCGGCGACCAGATCCACGAGCCGCTCGAAGCCGAGCGAGAAACCGACTGCGGGCACGTCCTGACCGAGGAAGCGGCCGATCATGCCGTCGTAGCGGCCGCCGCCGCCGAGCGAATAGTCGACGCTCGGGTGGGCGAGCTCGAAGATCGTGCCGGTGTAGTACCCCATCCCGCGCACGAGGAACGGATCGAACACCAGCGGGATGCCCTCCTCCGCGTTGTCGGAGGAGCGCGTGGCCGCGAGCGCGTCGCCGATGCCGACCAGGTGCGCGACGACTTCGTCGGGCACGCCCTCGGGCAGGGACTTGCGGATCTGCCGCTCCCCGTACGGGTTGTACTCGAGGGTCTGCGGACGATGCAGGAACGCCTCGAACGCATCCACCGCGGCCGGTGTCGCGGCGCGCTCGCGCAGCTCGGCGACCACGCCGGCGGGGCCGACCTTGTCGAGCTTGTCGATCGTGATCAGCACGCCGGGTCGCTCTTCGGTCGTGAACCCGAAGCTCTCCAGCATCCAGTCCAGCGCGCGGCGATCGTTGATGCGCACGGTCGCGCCCTCGAGCCCGAGGGCGTGGACGGCGTCCAGCGTCGCGACGATCAGCTCGGCCTCGGCGCGCGAGGACGAATCACCCACGATGTCGATGTCGCACTGGACGAACTGGCGGTAGCGGCCCTTCTGCGGTCGCTCCGCACGCCAGACCGGTGCGATCTGCACGGCACGGAACACCGCGGGCAGCTCGGCGCGGTGGCTCGCGTAGAAACGGGCCAGGGGGACCGTCAGGTCGTATCGCAGGCCGAGATCGGCGAGGGCGGCGGGGTCGTCGGCGGCGGCGCGGATCGCGTCGGCATCCAGTCCCCGCTTGAGCACGTTGTACGCGAGCTTCTCGTTGTCGCCGCCGATGCCGGCGTGCAGCCGGGCGTGGTCTTCCATGACCGGCGTCTCGATCTCGTCGAATCCGTGCGCGCGATAGCGCTCGCGGATGACGGCGAGCACGCGCTCGCGACGGGCCTTCTCAGCGGGGAGGAAGTCGCGCATGCCGCGCGGAGGATTGACGGATGCCACGAGGTAAGTCTGTCAGGCCCTCTCGGCGTCGCGGATCTCCGACTCCAGCACCCCGAGCCGCTCGCGCAGCGCCCGTTCGGCATCCCACCCGTTGCTGCGTGCCGTCGCGACGAGCCCGAGCAGCGCGTCGCCGAGCTCGGACTCGGAGGCCATGTCAGTCGTTTCGTCCCCCGGCGCTCCCTCGACGACCCGCACCGAGACCTGGGCGGCTTTGCCCAGAAGCTTCTGCGCGAGCGCGAGCGACGGCATCCGCTCCGAGACGCCGTCGAGCACACTCGTGCGCTCGTGCTTCTCGGCGGCCTTCGCGGCGTTCCAGAGGACGAGCACCTGCTCGGGGGTCTCAGCGACCTCCCCGGCGAAGACGTGCGGATGCCGTCGCACCATCTTCTCGGTCAAGCCTCGGGCGACGTCGTCGATGTCGAACGGATCGTCGGGATCGCGCGAGGCGATCTCGGCGTGGAACAGCACCTGCCACAGCAGGTCGCCGAGCTCCTCGCGCAGTTCGGCGCGTGACCCGCCCTCGACGGCATCGATCAGTTCGGCGCTCTCCTCGATCAGGTACGGCACGAGGTCGCGGTGATCGATCTGCTGCGTCCACACGCAGCGTTCGCGCACGTCGTGCATCGTGTCGGCCGCCGCGCGCAGCGGATCGGGGTCGGTCATGCGGTCACCTCCGGAGACAGCGGTCTGATGGCGGCGAGACGCCGGTGGTGCCGAGCCCGTTGGGCGACCAGCGTGCCCGCCACGATCAGCGAGATGAGGGACCCGCCGATGACGCCGAGCGTCGCCTCGTCGCGCAGCACGGGGTCGGCGGCGAAGGCGAGTTCGGACAGCAGCAGGGACACGGTGAAGCCGATGCCGCCCAGCGAGCCCGCGGCGAGCAGGTCGGCCAGCGACAGATGCGGCGTGGTGCCGCGGCTGCCGATCCGGAGGCTGATCCAGCCGAACAGCGTGATGCCGATCACTTTGCCGACCGGAAGCGCGATCAGCACGCCCCAGAATGCGGGGGCCAGCTGCGAGGGCGAGACCGCGGGGATCGGCACGAGCGCAGCCGAGAACGCGAACAGCGGAAGCACGATGCCGTTCACCCACGGCTCGAGGGCGTGCCGGGTGCGCAGCGCAGGCTGCTGGGCCATCGCGAGACCGAGCGCGACGCCGGCGATCGTGGCGTGGACACCCGATTCGTAGACGAGCACCCACGTCGCGATCCCGAGGATCACGAGGGCGATCGTGATCGGCACCCGCGCACGCGTGTCGAGCTGCCGGCTCAGGACGCCGAACACGACGACCGCCAGAGCGGCCAGAGCGAGCATGCCGAAGTTCACCCCGGTCGTGAACAGCACCGCGATGAACACGATGCCGACGATGTCGTCCAGGATCGCCAGGGCGAGCAGGAAGATGCGGATGCCGGCGGGCAGCCCTCTGCCGAAGACGGCGAGCACGCCGAGGGCGAAGGCGATGTCGGTGGCCGTCGGGATCGGCCATCCCCGGGCGGAATCCGTTCCCGCCGAGAACGCGAGGAAGATCGCGATCGGCACGATCACGCCGCCCGCCGCCGCGATGGCCGGCTGCAGCGCTTTGCGGGCCGAGTTCAGCTCACCGCTGGTGAGCTCGAACTGCAGCTCGACCGCGACGATGAAGAAGAAGACAGCCAGCAGGCCGTCCTGGACCCAGTGGCCGACCGACATCTCGAGAAGCCCGGGAATCCCGATGTAGGCGTCCTTGACGGCGAGCGCGCTCGGCCCGAGCGGCGAGTTCGCGACGATCAGCGCGAGGATCGCCGCAGCGAGGAGGACGATCGCCGGGAAGCGAGCAGAACGAAGCAGGGACACGCGGGTCCTTTCATCGGGGGTGGACGGTGGGCGCGCGCGCACCGCCGCCGACCAGACTTCCCGGCACTCCAGGTTCCGAGTCTAGTGACGGGCTCCGTCACACGTGACGAGCAGGAAACACAACCGCACTACCTTTGAGCGCATGCGCGAGTTCACCCAGACCGAAGCGATCGACCTCGTCGGACGGTTCGAGGCCGGCCAGGAGATCCCCGAGCGCATGCGCGCCGATGTGCGCATGCTCGGCTCCCTTCTCGGCCGAGTGCTGCGCGAGAGCGGCACACCGGGCCTGTATGAGGACGTCGAGCGCCTCCGCGTCGCCACGATCCACGCCTACACCGACGACACTCCCGAGGCGTTCGCGAGCGCCGCCGAGATCGCCGACTCGTTCACGATCGAGCGGGCGGACGAGGTCGCTCGCGCGTTCACCGCCTACTTCCACCTCGTGAACCTCGCCGAGGAGCACCAGCGGGTGCGCATCCTGCGCGAACGCGATGGGCGGCCCGACCGCGAAGACGCGACCGATTCGGTCGCCGCCGCGTTCGTGCGCCTGGCCGCCGAGGTCGGCGACGACACCGCGCTCGCGCGCCTGCAGGCACTTCGGTTCCACCCCGTCTTCACCGCCCATCCCACCGAAGCCCGTCGCCGCGCGATCTCGACGAGCATCCGCCGCCTCGCGGCCTTCCTCGAGGAGCATGACGCCTCACTCCGCAACGGCGCGGACCAGCGTCGCGCCGAACGGCGGATGCTCGAGGAGATCGACACGCTGTGGCGCACTGCTCCCCTGCGACCCGAGAAGCCCTCGCCCACGGATGAGGTCCGCGCCGTCATGGCGGTCTTCGACGAGACCCTGTACACCGCGGTCCCCCACGTCTACCGCCGGGTCGACGACGCGCTGCAGGGTCCTGCCGCCGGGGGGCGCGCCCCGGTGGTGCGCCCGTTCGTGCGCGTCGGCTCCTGGGTCGGCGGCGACCGCGACGGGAACCCTTTCGTGACGGCATCCGTCACCCGCAAGGCCGCCGCGATCGCGAGCGAGCACGTGCTCCTCGGGCTGGAGCGCACGGCGAACCGCATCGGCCGCGGCCTCACCCTGGACGCCTCGACGACCCCGCCCAGCGAGGCGCTGCTGGCGCTGTGGCAGCGGCTGAAGGCGGCTGACGAGGATGCGGCGACCGAGATCGCCAAGCGCTCCCCCAACGAGCCGCACCGCCGGATCCTGCTGCTGATCGCCCGCAAGATCTCGGCGACCCGCGCGCGCGACGCCGACCTCGCGTACACCGACCCCGAAGAGCTCCTCGCAGATCTGCGGATCGTGCAGGACTCGCTCGTGGAGGCACGGGCTCCGCGCCAGGCGTACGGCCACCTGCAGCAGCTGCTGTGGCAGGTCGAGACGTTCGGGTTCCACCTCACCGAGCTCGAGGTCCGCCAGCACTCCGCCGTCCATGCGAAGGTGCTGGCCGAGCTGGACGGCGGGGGGCCGCGCTCGGAGCTCGCCGAAGAGGTCCTCGACGTCTTCCGCGCCGTCGCCTTCCTGCAGAAGCGCTACGGTCCGCGCGCCGCGGGTCGCTACATCGTGTCGTTCACCCAGTCCGCACAGGACCTCGCGAACGTGCACCGTCTTGCGCGCTACGCTGTCGGGGCGCGCGCCAGCGAGACAGGGGTCCGGGGCGGAGCCCCGGTGGGTGCGGATGCCGCCGCGCCGGTGCTCGACGTCATTCCGCTCTTCGAGACGTTCGCCGATCTTCAGGCAGCTCCGCGAATCCTGGCGGAGATCGTCGAGCACCCCGAATTCGCCGCGCGGCTGGATGCGACCGGGCGCCGGCTCGAAGTCATGCTCGGCTATTCGGACTCGTCGAAGGACGTCGGCCCCGTCGCTGCGAACCTCGCCCTCTACGTGGCCCAGGCCGCGATCGCCGCGTGGGCACAGGAGAACCGCATCGAGCTGACGCTCTTCCACGGCCGCGGCGGCGCGCTCGGTCGCGGCGGCGGCCCCGCGAACTCGGCGATCCTGGCCCAGCCGCCGCACTCGGTCGACGGGCGGTTCAAGCTCACCGAGCAGGGCGAGGTCATCTTCGCCCGCTACGGCGACCCGGCGATCGCGATGCGCCACATCGACCAGGTCGCCGCGGCGATCCTGATGGCTTCGGCACCCTCGATCGAAGACCGCAACAGCGAGGCCGCGGAGCGGTACGCGGACGTCGCCGCGACGATGGACACGGCATCCCGCGCGCGCTTCTTCGAACTCGTGAAGGCGCCCGGCTTCGCCCCGTGGTTCGCCCAGGTGACGCCGATGGAAGAGGTCGGGCTGCTCGCCCTCGGCTCCCGGCCCGCCCGACGCGGTCTGTCGGTCGAGTCGCTCGAAGACCTTCGCGCGATCCCCTGGGTGTTCGCGTGGACGCAGGCCCGCATCAACCTCGCCGGCTGGTTCGGCCTCGGCACCGCGCTGGAGGCCGTCGGCGACGAGGACATGCTGCGGAAGGCATACCGCGACTGGCCCCTGTTCCAGACGATGGTGGACAACGTGGCGATGAGCCTCGCGAAGGCCGACTCGCGCATCGCGCGGCGCTACCTGGACCTCGGCGACCGCGAGGATCTCGCGGATCTCGTCATGGAGGAGATGGAGCTCACGCGCCTGTGGGTCGTGCGGGTCACCGCCGGCACCGATGTCCTCGACAACAAGCCCGTCCTCCAGCGCGCGGTCAAGATGCGCAGCCCGTACGTCGACGCGCTCTCGCTCCTGCAGCTGCGCTCACTGCGGGCGCTGCGCGCGAACGCCGCCGCGGGGGCGCCCACGGATCCCGAGCAGCAGCGCCTGCTGCTGCTGTCTGTCAGCGGGGTCGCGGCCGGACTGCAGAACACCGGCTGAGGCGCGTCAGTCGAGCCGGACGTCGCGGTCGTGGCGGGCGAGACTGCGGCCGTAGCGCTCGGTGAGCTGCACCATGAGATCCGGAGTGTCGCGGTCGATCCCGAAGACGTATCCCGGGAAATCGAGCTCCTTCTGGGCAGCCCAGATCTCCTCGTGGCGCTCGGCGGGCAGGATCTGCGCGGGATCGCCCACTGCGACCCAGCCGATCGGCACGACGCTCTCCGGTGGCAGCACGGAGCGCAGGTGGACGACCGCGTTGATGCGCACCTCGCTGCGTTCGCCGATCCGCGCGCCGTTGAACACGCGGGTTCCGGTCGCGAGGAACACCTCATCGCCGATCGTCGCCCCCGACACGCTCGCCATGGGACCCACGAGCGTGTGATCGCCGATGTGGACGGCATTGGCTGCGCTGGCACGGATGAGCGCGTTCTCCATCACGATCACATTCTCACCGAGCGTGATCGGCCCGCCCTCGGCCGTGATGACGGCTCCGTGCAGCACCTGGCAGTCGGCGCCGATCGTGACGTCGCCGCTGATCACCGCAGTGGGGGCGATCACGGCGTCGGGATGGATGCGGGGCCGCGCCCCGAGGTGCTCGAACTGCACGGTTCCTCCTCGGTCGGTGCCAGCGTAGCGCTCCCGCCCCGGTCGATCAGGTCGCGGGCTCCGGCGGCGCGGCAACGGGCTGCGGGAACAGCTGATCGAGAAGCTGGTGCACCCATGCGACGAGGTCGGCATCCGACACGCGCTCCTCGCCGGCGCGCGGCATCGGGATGACGATCGCCTCTCCCCCGGCCAGCACCTTGGATGTCGGGTAGAGCCGCTGCAGGCGCACCCGCATCGAATCGGCCAGGTTCGCCGGCGCGATGCGCAGGTTCGGTCCCATCGCCACGACATCGGCGAGCCCGGCCTGTGCGGCGCGACGGCGCAAGCGGGCGACGGCCAGCAGCCCTTCGGTCTCGGCCGGCAGCTCGCCGTAGCGGTCGCGCAGCTCGTCGACGACGAGGTCGATCGCATCGTCCTTCGCGGTGACGGATGCCGCCGCCGAGAGCTTCTGATACGCCTCGAGGCGCAGCCGCTCGCTGTCGATGTACGACTCGGGGATGCGCGCCTGGACGGGCAGCTCGAGCCGCAGTTCGGTGGGGCCCTCGGTCTCCTCGCCGCGGAAGGTCGCGACGGCCTCGCCGATCATGCGCAGATACAGGTCGAAGCCGACCCCGGCGATGTGGCCGGCCTGCTCGGCGCCGAGCAGATTGCCCGCGCCGCGCAGCTCGAGGTCCTTCAGCGCGACCTGCATTCCGCTGCCGAGATCGTTGTTCACCGCGATCGTCTCGAGGCGGTCGGCCGCGGTCTCGGACAGCGGCTTGTTCTCGTCGTACAGGAAGTACGCGTACGCGCGCTCACGGGCACGCCCGACGCGGCCGCGCAGCTGGTGCAGCTGCGACAGCCCGTACTTGTCGGCGCGGTCGATGATGATCGTGTTCGCGTTCGCGATGTCCAGGCCGGTCTCCACGATCGTCGTGGAGACGAGCACATCCGCCCGGCGCTCCCAGAAGTCGTCGACGACCTGTTCGAGCGCGTGCTCGCCCATCTGCCCGTGCGCGACGGCGATACGCGCTTCGGGGACCAGTTCGGCCAGGTGCGCCGCGACCCGCTGGATCGACTGCACACGGTTGTGCACATAGAAGATCTGCCCTTCGCGCAGCAGCTCGCGGCGGATCGCGGCGGCGATCTGCTTGTCGTTGCGCGCGCCGACGTACGTGAGGATCGGGTGCCGGTCTTCGGGCGGGGTCTGCAGGGTCGACATCTCGCGGATGCCGGTCACTGCCATCTCGAGCGTCCGCGGGATCGGGGTCGCGCTCATCGCGAGGATGTCCACGTTCGTCTTGAGCTTCTTGAGCTTGTCCTTGTGCTCGACCCCGAAACGCTGCTCCTCGTCGATGATGAGCAGCCCGAGATCCTTGAAGATCACGCCTTCGGTGAGGATGCGGTGCGTGCCGATCACCATGTCGACGGTGCCGTCGGTGAGCCCGGCGAGCGTGTCGCGGGCCTGCTTGTCGGTCTGGAAGCGCGAGAGGGCGCGCACCTGCACGGGGAAGCCTGCGAAGCGCTCGGTGAACGTCTCGAGATGCTGCTTGACGAGCAGCGTCGTCGGCACGAGCATCGCGACCTGCTTGCCGTCCTGGATCGCCTTGAACGAGGCCCGCACGGCGACTTCGGTCTTGCCGAAGCCGACGTCGCCCGAAAGAAGCCGATCCATCGGGATCGGCTTCTCCATATCGGCCTTGATCTCGTCGATCGTCTGCAGCTGATCGGGGGTCTCGGCGAAGGGGAACGCCTCTTCGAGCTCGCGCTGCCAGGGCGTGTCGGGGCCGAACGCGTGGCCCTTCGCGGCCATGCGCGCCGAGTAGAGCTTGACGAGCTCGACCGCGATGTCGCGCACCGCGCGGCGCGCGCGGCCCTTCGCCTGGGCCCAATCGCTTCCGCCCATCTTCGACAGGGTCGGCGCCTCGCCGCCGACGTATTTCGAAAGCAGGTCGAGCTGGTCGGTGGGAACGTAAAGCTTGTCCCCCGGGTAGCCCCGCTTGGACGGCGCGTACTCGAGGACGAGATACTCGCGGACGCTCTTGACCGGATTGCGCCCGCCGCTGGAGACCTCGCGCTGCGTGAGCTCGACGAAGCGGCCGATCCCGTGCGTGGCGTGTACGACGAAGTCGCCGGTCTTCAGCTGCAGCGGGTCCACGACGTTGCGGCGGCGCGACGCGAGCTTCTTCACGAGCCGCTGGTCGCCGCCGATCGTGCGGCCGTAGAACTCGGTCTCGGTGAGCACGGCGAGCTTCGCGTCAGGCGCCTCGAAGCCGCGCTCGAGTTCGGACAGCACGACGTGCGCCACGCCGGGCTCGGGTGGGACGAGAACCTCGTCCACCCGCCTGGCTGCGATGCCGCGCTCGGCCATGACGTCGCGGGCGCGCTCGACGAGCCCGGCGCCGGAAGCCGCGACCACGACCCGCCACCCGGCCGCGAGCAGTTCGCCGACGTGCGCGGTCGCCCCGTCGACGTTGCCCTGGAAGGAGGGCACCGACACTCCCGGCACCCGCACCGTCGCACCCGCCGCGACCTCGAGCAGACCTTCGGCCGAGGCGTCAGCCTCGCCCGAGTCGAACGCGCTGAGGGTCCACCACGCGATGCCGTGCTGGCCGGCCGCCTCCCGCAGCGCGGGCAGGCTCACGAAATCGCCCGACCCGATGTCGACCGGGCTCGCCGCGCCGGCGGTCGCGGCGCTCCAGGCAGCTTCGAGGAACTCGCGGTTCGTCTCCAGCAGGGTGACCGCTCGCGTGACCGCGCGTTCGGGGTCGACGAGCGCGATCGCCGAGCCTTCGGGAAGGTAATCGACGACCGAGACGATGTCGTCCACGAGCGCCGGGATCAGCGACTCCATGCCTTCGGCCGGGATGCCCTCGGCCATCTTCTCGAGCATCCCGCGGATGCCGGGGAACTCGTCCTTGAGCTGAAGCGCCCGGTCGCGCACGGCCTGAGTGAGCAGAAGCTCGCGGCTCGCGGGTAGATCCACCGCCGCGACCTCGCCCGGAAGCGAACGCTGATCCGCGACCGAGAAAGCCCGGATCTGGTCGACTTCGTCCCCGAAGAACTCGATGCGGAACGGGTGATCTGCGATCGGCGGAAACACATCGAGGATGCCGCCGCGCAACGCGAACTCGCCGCGCCGCGAGACCATGTCGACGCGGTGGTACGCCAGCTCCACGAGTCGTGCCGAGACCTGGGCGAGGTCGTGGCCACGCTCGCCGACAGCGAGGTGTACCTCGACGGCGTCGGCGAGGCCGGCCGCGAGCGGCTGCAGCGCTCCACGCACCGACGAGGTGACGACGAGCGGGGTCTCCCCCGTCCAGCGGGCGATCCGCCCCAGCACATCGAGCCGGCGCCCGACGGTCTCCGGGCTCGGGCTCAGCCGCTCGTGCGGGAGGGTCTCCCACGCGGGGAAGTGCATGACCTCGGCTCCGGGCAGCAGTGCCGCCAGAGCCGGTCCGAGTGATTCGGCGCGACGCCCGGTCGGGGCGATCACGAACAGTGCACCCGCGCGTCCGGCGGCACGGCGACGCTCGAGCAGGGACGCGAGGAGGGGGGCGTCGAGCCCCTCGACGAGCGAGAAGTCGGCGTCCACGGATGCGGCCGCCGCGGCATCCCGGAAGGAATCCGCCTGTTCGAGGGCGCGCACGATCCCGGGAACTGTCACCGCACGAGTCTACGGGCGCGCGCCGACACTCGGCGCTCGGCGCTCGGCGCCGATCACGCGGCGCCTCGTAGGATGAGGCCCGTGAGCGACAGCGCGGCAGACGGGCAGACAACGCCCGGCGAGACGACCCCGACGGCACCGCCCGAGCAGCCGATCGGCGGCATCCCGCCGAGGCCCCCGCTGCCACCCGCACCTCCGTACGCCGCCCCGAGTCCCGCGGACACCTCCCCGACAGAGGCCTATCCGGTGGATGCCGATCCGACCGTCGTCTATCCGACCGAGGCGTTCCCGACCGAGATCCACCCCGCGCCGCAGCACGGAGCGCCGACCGCCTACGGCCAGCCCCAGGGGTACGCCGCACCGTCACAGGGGTATCCGATTCCTCCGGGATATCCGGTGCCGCAACAGGGGTATGCCGCACCTCAGAGCTATGCCGCGCCTCAGAGCTATGCCGCGCCTCAGAGCTATGCGGCACCTCAGGGGTATGTCGCGCCTGCGCCGGTGTACGCACCGCCCCAGGGATACGCTCCCCCGCCCCAGGGCTACGG
>Ga0075365_10000453_pt1 | contig 15317 bp, 13 predicted proteins | sample EndMetdeltDD1765_FD_71387 | JGI IMG/M metagenome (GOLD analysis project Ga0075365, IMG submission 71387) | Populus endosphere microbial communities from Tennessee, USA - Endosphere MetaG P. deltoides DD176-5 | ecosystem: Host-associated > Plants > Roots > Endosphere | place: USA: Tennessee... | reverse complement strand
ACCGGCGCCATGCCGCCGTGCGACAGGATCACGAACAGGCTGCCGGCGAAACCTGCTTCGCCGAGACGGCGCTCGAGATTGGTCAGGTAGCGATGCACGGTGAGACCGACATAGGCGTTCACGACGGTGGTCGAGACGCGCTCGAACTCCTTGATCTGCGGCAGCACGTCGCTGGAGCGGGAGATGAAGACGTCCGGCAACGCGGCGCGCAGCCGCTGTTCGGTTGCGATCTCGTGCGCGGGGTTGCGATAGGCGTGCAGGTAGCAGATCGCGACGGACGTGGCGCCGGACTGCCTGATCGTTGCGATCGCCGCGTCGAGCGACGCCTCATCGAGCGGCGTCAGCACCGAGCCATCGGCGCGCAACCGTTCGCGCACGCCGAGCCGCAGATTGCGCGGCACCAGCGGCTCCGGCGGCGGCGAGCGCAGATCGTAGCGGTTGTCCTTCAGCCCCTCGCGCATCTCCAGCACGTCGCGGTGACCGTCCGTGGTGAGCAGGGCGACCCTGGCGCCCTTGCGTTCGAGCAGCGCGTTGGTCGCGACCGTCGCGCCGTGCACGATGCGCTGGGTCTGCACCAGCATCTCGCTGCGCGGCAGCTGCAGCCGGCGCGCCAGTTCGTCGAGGCCGGCGAGCACGCCGATCGACTGGTCCTGCGGCGTGGAGGGCGACTTCGCGAACACGGTTGCGCCGCGATCGTCGATGGCGACGAGGTCGGTAAAGGTGCCGCCGACGTCGATGCCGATGGTGTAGGTCGTCACTTAGCGCGCTCCCGCAGGTGAGGGCGTCACGAGGCCCAGGTCGAGATCGCGCTGCTGCGCCTCCGCGCCGCGCTTGCCCGGATCGCCCCAGCCGCCACCGCCGCCCGAGCGTACCTGCAGGACGTCGCCCGGCGCGATCGTGATGCCGACCTCCTTGGTCTTGAGGATGCGCTCGCCCTTGTCCCTGGAGATCAGCCGGTAGTCGTGCGGCAGGCCGTCCTCGCCGCCCAGCATGCCACAGGCGCCGTGCCGCGCGCCGTCGCCGGCGGTGTTGCCCCGCGCGGGCTTGCCGACTTCGACCACGAGGTCAAGATCGACGCCGAGCCCGCCGCGATGCTGGCCCTTGCCGCCGGAGTTGGCGCGGAATTCGTGGCGGCCGAAATGCAGCGGAAAGCGCACCTCGGCGATCTCGACGCTGCCGAACTTGAGGCCACCGACGGTGTGCCACTCGCCGATCGACGACCAGCCGTCGCCGCCCGCGGATGCACCGCCGCCCGGCCGTGCATGAAACATGTGCCAGATGAATCCGCGACCGTTGCGCGGGTCCTCGCCCTGGATGGCGATGCGGAAGCGGCGGCCCCAGCCGCCCATGGCGCGCTCCGGGCACGAGGCCGACATCGCCTTGATGATCGCCTCGACGATTTCGTTCGACGGATGGCTGGTGCAGAGCGTGACGGGCAGGCCCGGATCGGCCCAGACGATGGTGCCTTGCTTCGCCACAACCTTGAGCGCCCGCAGCGCGCCGGAATTCTTCGGGATGTCGGGGTCGATCAGGTAGGCGAAGGCCATTGCCACCGCCGCCTGCATATTGGCGTGCGAGGAATTGACGAAGCTCGTCGTCTGCGGATCGGAGGCGGAGAGGTCGACCTCGATCTCGCTGCCGCGCTTGGTCACCTTCGCGACGATGCGGATGTCGCTGCGGCCATGGCCGTCGTCGTCGAGCAAAGCCTCGCCCTGAAAGACGCCGTCCTTCCAGGTCGCGACGATCGCGCGAGTCTGCTGCTCGGACGCGTCGAGGATATCTTCGACCGCCTGGGTGACGGTCGCCGCGTCGAATTCGGCGAACAGTTTTGACAGCCGCCGCTCGCCAAGATGGGCAGCGCCGAGCATCGCCGCGAGGTCGCCGCGGAAGTCGCGCGGGTTGCGGATGTTGAGCGCGATCATGTCGAGTACGTCTTCGCGGAGCTTGCCGGCCTCGTAGAGCTTCATCGGCGGAATGCGCAGACCTTCCTGATAGATCTCCGTCGCCATCGGATTGTAGGCGCCATGCGTCGCGCCGCCGATGTCGCTCTGATGCGCGCGGACGATGGTCCAGAACAGCCGCTTGCCGCCATCGAACACCGGAACGAACGCGGTGACATCCGGCAAGTGGCTGCCGCCGTGATAGGGATCGTTCATCAGGATCACGTCGCCAGGTTGCACATTCAGCGCGCGCTCCTCGACGGCGCGCGTCGCCCACGGCAGTGCGCCGACATGCACGGGGATGTGGTCGGCCTGCGCGATCAGCCGCGCCTGCGTGTCGCAGATCGCCAGCGAGAAATCGCGGCTGGAGTTGAGGATCTGCGAATACGACGTGCGCAGCATCGCTTCGCCCATCTCGGCGACGATGGCGGAAAGACGGTGCTGGACGACGGCGCGGGTGATGGGATCGATCTTGCTTGGCATTGGGCTTTGAGTTCCTCGAAGGTTCCCAAAATGACAGTAAACGTGACAAATGCCAATTCACAGGGACTGCACAACAAGCATCATCGGCGCGCGAATTTGGGTGCGCAGATTTGCGATTGTGAACTGGTTCCCATCGCACGCGACGATGTCGCATCGGTGTTCGAATTTCGGAACATCGATGTTCGTCACGCGTTCAACCAGTCCAACATCTGTGGAGGATACTCATGTTCGCAAAGCATTTTGCGGCCGGACTGGTCGCGACGGCGCTTCTTTCAACCACGGCCTTCGCTCAGGCTCCGGCTCCGGCCACGAAGGATCCGGCGCCTGCCGCGCAATCATCATCGACGCCACGGGCCGAGACTCCGGCCAAGCCTGTGCAAGAGCAAAGCGCAAACGAGTGGCGCGCGTCGAAGGTGATCGGCCTGTATGTGTACAATGATGCAAACGAGCGTCTCGGCTCGATCAACGAAGTGCTGATGGATTCGAGCGGCAAGATCAACAAGGCGGTGATCGGCGTCGGCGGCTTCCTCGGCATCGGCGAGAGCAACATCGCGTTGAACTTCGATCAGCTGAAGTTCGTCAACGAGCCGATGCGCACCGCGACGGCGACCACGCCGCCGCCGGCAACCGGCGCGGCCAGCGACAAGTCGGCCACGGTCGGCACGACCGCTACCACGGCGCCGGCGCCGAAGCCGAGCATTAATCCGGATCATGCCAAGCTGAGCATGAGCAAGGAGCAGCTCCAGGCGCTGCCGCAGTTCAAGTTCGCGAACTAATCCCTTCGCGGTCTCAAAGAGTCGTCGACCGCAGCCGGCCCCGCGCCGGCTGCGGTCTTGCGTTTATGCCGGCGGCCGCCCACATGATTCGGGTTCGCGCTGATGGCGCGGGTAGTGCAGGCTCCCCGCACCGGCGGAACTGCGCCCGCCTAGCGAACGTTCTCCCGTGCAATTTGGTCTGAGAGGGAGGAAGTCATGGCAACCGACACCGCTATCCGAACGAAGAAGCATACCCTGATCGCCAGCGATCGGGTTGAAGGTACTGCCGTCCGCCGTCCGAAGGGGGACAAGATCGGCTCGATCGAACGGCTGATGATCGACAAGGTCTCGGGCAAGGTCGCCTACGCGGTCCTGAGTTTCGGCGGCTTCCTCGGCATCGGCCACAAGCACCTGCCGATCCCCTGGTCACTGCTGAAATACCACACCGAGCTCGACGCCTATGAGCTGGACATTGCCGACGAGGTCTTGCGCAAGGCGCCGTCGTCCGACCAGAGCTCGGAGTTCGATTTCGGCGACCGGCTCGATGAGGCGAAGCTGTACAGCTACTACAACGTGCCGCCGTACTGGGGATTCTAGGATCTCGTCATTCCGGGCGCCGCGCGAGCGGCGAACGCGGAATGCACTTGCCGATTCGGACGACGATGTTCCGCTTCGACCGAAAAGACGACATTAAACTTCCCAACGCTTCGCACGCGCATACATGCGCCGCAGCGTCGCTTCCGCTTCGCTTGCCTTCGTCTCCGGCAGCATTTGGCGCAGCACAGCGACGGTGCGCTCGAGCTGCACGCTGTCCAGCCGTGATTTGAGATGGTCGAACTCGACCTGCTGCAGCCGCGGTTTCAGCTGTTCGAATTGCGTGTGGTTGTCCTGTAGCGGCATGTGCGACGTCCCGATCTTCTTGATCTTCGTTGCCGATGATGCTCGCAGAATTGTACAGCTCGCGACACTGCATCGAAAGCATCTGTGGATTGCACCGCTTGTTGTGGAACCTTTTTCGATTCGCGCAAACGCAAGCTTGAAGTTCCAGCAAGTTCCAGCGCTGCGATGAAACCGCGATTCGTGAGCGGTTCCCGCGGAACGTGTGCCTCGCCCTTCTGTTGTCGGACGTCGTGAAATTTCATCTGGAGGACACCATGAAGCTCAGACTTGTCTTACTGACCGCGGCAATCGCCGCGCTTCCGACACTGGCGAACGCGCAATCGACGACGGCGCAAGGTGCGCGCGATGGCGCGGCGGCCGGTGGTCAGGTTCTCGGTGCGCCCGGCGCGATCGTCGGGGGTACGGTCGGTGCGGCGGTCGGCGCTGCAGCCGAGATTCCGAACGCGTTCATCACGTCGGTCGAGCGCGCCAACGCGCCGTCGGTGACCGTGCGCGAGCAGGTCGTCGTCGGCGAACGACTGCCGTCGACGGTGCAACTGCGCACTGTGCGGGAGTATCCGAACTACCGCTACGCGGTGGTGAACGACCAGCGCGTGATCGTCGAGCCGCGCACGCGCAAGATCATCCACATCATCCAGTAGGGAAGGCGCGTTCAACCGCCGGAATGGCCCCGCCGGTCGCGGGGCCATTTTTATTTGCGACGTCCCTTATTGTGACGCTTTCGGTGGCGTTCTGGCTTCGCACGTTAAGTCTTCGAACGGGATGGGAACGAAGCGCGCCCGAATCGCTGACTTGGGCTGATGCGATGGCTGCTGTTCTCCAGATGTCGTGATGCACCGACCGGGCCTCACCAGATCGGGTAACCGTTGCAGCGTGGCTTCGCTGGAGTTTGGTCCTTCGCCGTTAACGCTTTCAAATGACTGGTTAATCCATTCTTAAGAAATCGCAGCGAATCTGTTTGGGCAGAAAGCACAGGGGAAAATCGCATGCTGTCCAGCCAAGACGCCTTCGCCAAGGACGCCTGTCCCGTTGAGGACGAGCTGCTGGGGAGTCTCTACCGCGCCAGTGCGCAGGGCCTGCCGGAGCTGGTGCTGTCCGTGCCGGCCCAGACCCGCGCCATGCTGGCGTTGTTCTGCTACCGCCGCAGCCACATGCAGGAGCTGGCGCTGGCGATTGCCTCGACCTGCGAGCTGCGTGACCTCGTGCAGTGGGGTGGCGCGCTGGGCTCGGCGATCTATGCGCAGGCACAGCAGACGGTGACAAAGCCGGTCGCGGCCGCGGCCGCCGGCCGCCGCAAGGTGACACTGTCGACGGCGCCGCTCAGCAGCTTCGCCCGCCTCGACGAGGACGACGAGATCGAGGCGGTGCCGGCCTGACCTTCAGACTTCCGCCTCGCCCATCGACTGAAAACGAGCTGCGAAGGGGTCATCGTTTCCCGCGTCTTGAGGATCAAAGTCCACCGACGGCGATCCTTCGCCTTCCACTGCCGCGGTATTGGTGACCACCGGGCGACGCCGGCCGGCCGCGCTTCAACCTTCTGCACAGCGGAATTCTTGTCGCGGCCCGCGCCGCCGGAATAGCCGTTCTGCCCTGCGTAACCTACCTAGCATAGGTCCCCCGGACGGTCTAAAGGTTCCAGCCCCGACCAACCGAGCGAGCTATGGCCCATCCTATCCCTGAAGTTCTGAAGGCGTTCGCCGAAGGCGAAATGGTCGTCGTGACCGACGACGACGATCGCGAAGGCGAAGGCGACCTGATCGTCGCAGCCTCCCTCTGTACGCCGGAAAAGATGGCCTTCATCATCCGCCACACCTCCGGCATCGTCTGTGCGCCGATCACGTCGGCGGATGCGCGGCGGCTGCGGCTGGATCCCATGGTCGCGCACAACGATTCCGCGCACACCACCGCGTTTACGATCTCCATCGACTACAAGCCCGGCGGCACCACCGGCATTTCCGCGGAGGAGCGTACCGCCTGCTGCCGCGCGCTCGCCAACCCGAATGTCGGCGCCAACGACTTTGCCCGTCCCGGCCACATCTTCCCGCTGATCGCCAAGGACGGCGGCGTGCTGCTCCGTTCCGGCCACACGGAGGCTGCGGTCGACCTCTGCAAGCTCGCCAACCTGCCACCGGTCGGCGTCATCTCCGAGCTGATGAACGACGACGGCACGGTGATGAAGGGCGCGCAGGTGGTCGGCTTCGCCCAGAAGCACGGGTTGAAGCTCGTCACCATCGCCGACCTGATCGCTTACCGGCAGGCGCGTGAAAAACTGGTCGAGCGCGTCTCGACGTTCACAGTCGAAAGCCCGATCGGCCCGCTGCAGGGCTACGCCTACTGCACGCCGTTCGACGAAATTTACCATGTCGCCTACGTCTACAAGGGTGTCGGCGATGGCAAGCGGGTGCTGACGCGCTTTCACAAACCGAACCTGGTGCGGGACCTCTTCACCGGCGTGAGCCGCGTCCGGACCGCCCTGGAGTATTTCCAGAAGAACGGCAGCGGCGTGCTGATCTATCTGCGCGACGGCGCGGCCGGCGTCCCGGTCGCACCGATCGACGAGCCGAATTCGGCCGAAGCCATGCGCAACCAGCAGTGGCGTGAGGTCGGCGTCGGCGCCCAGATCCTGCGGGACCTTGGCGTCAGTTCCATCCGCCACCTGACTTCGAGCGCGGTGGAGTTCAAGGGACTGAGCGGCTTCGGCATCGAGATCGTGGCGACCGAGCCATTCAAGTTCGACCCCAAGATCGACACCAAGTAACGCCGACCCCAGCCGAGGCTCGCGCTTGCAAGCGGCGGCCAACCTTTTAACTTGTCCCGACGGCCTGCCCGCCGGCGGGCGCCGATCAAAGAAGGAGCGTTCATGAGCGTGCAACCCAGGAAGGCTCACTCGCACAAGGATGCCGAGGCGAAGTTCAAATGGGACGACGCCCTGCTGCTCGACGAACAGCTTTCCGAAGACGAGCGCATGATCCGCGACACGGCGCGCGCCTATGCGCAGGACAAGCTGCTGCCGCGGGTGATTGACGCCTACCTCAATGAGCATACCGACCGCGAGATCTTCAATGAGATGGGCGCGCTGGGCCTGATCGGCGTGACGCTGCCGGAGGAGTATGGCTGCGCCGATGCCAGCTACGTCGCCTACGGTCTGATCGCCCGCGAGATCGAGCGCGTCGATTCCGGCTACCGCTCGATGAACAGCGTGCAGTCGTCGCTGGTGATGTATCCGATCTACGCTTACGGCGACGAGAACCAGCGCAAGAAGTATCTGCCGAAGCTCGCGACCGGCGAGTGGGTCGGCTGCTTCGGCCTCACCGAGCCGGATGCCGGCTCCGATCCCGGCGGCATGAAGACGCGTGCGGAGAAGGTGTCGGACGGCTATCGCCTGACCGGCTCGAAGATGTGGATTTCGAATGCGCCGATCGCCGATGTGTTCGTGGTCTGGGCGAAGTCGGCGGCGCACGACAACCAGATCCGCGGCTTTATCCTCGAGAAGGGCATGAAGGGACTCTCGGCGCCGAAGATCGGCGGCAAGCTCTCACTGCGCGCCTCGATCACCGGCGAGATCGTGCTCGACGGCGTTGTCGTGCCGGAGAGCGCGCTGCTGCCGAACGTCTCGGGGCTGCGCGGTCCGTTCGGTTGCCTCAACCGCGCGCGCTACGGCATTGCCTGGGGCGTGATGGGCGCCGCCGAAGACTGCATGCATCGCGCGCGCCAGTACACGCTCGACCGCAAGCAGTTCGACCGGCCCCTGGCGGCGACCCAGCTGGTGCAGAAAAAGCTCGCCGACATGGAGACCGAGATCACGCTCGGCCTGCAGGGCGCGCTGCGCCTCGGCCGGCTGTTTGACGAGGGCAAGATGGCGCCAGAGATGATCTCGATCATGAAGCGCAACAACTGCGGCAAGGCGCTCGACATCGCCCGCGCCGCGCGCGACATGCATGGCGGCAACGGCATCCAGATCGAGTATCACGTGATGCGGCACGCGGCGAACCTCGAGACCGTCAACACCTATGAGGGCACCCACGACGTGCACGCGCTGATCCTCGGCCGCGCCATCACCGGCATTCAGGCGTTCACCTGAGCAAGCCACACAGAACGGCCTCATCCTGCGGAGCCCGGCGGAGCCGGGAGTCTCGAAGGACGAGTTGAGAGGAAAGGGGCCTCACCCTTCGAGAAGCGCTGCTTCGCAGCGACGCTCCTTAAGGGTGAGGGGAGAGTTCGAGGAAAACCGCTTCAAAGAGAATTGTCTTCGAGGACAACCAGATGAGCGACGAAGATATCGGCTTCAACAAGGACTTTCCGCTGAAGCCGGGCGTGGTCGAGGAGGTGATGCCGGGGCTGCGGCGGATCCTGTGCGACAACCCCGGCCCGTTCAGTTTTACCGGAACGGTTTGCTACATCGTAGGCCGCGGCAAGGTCGCGGTGATCGATCCGGGACCGGACGATGCGGCGCATGCGAAAACCATTCTCGATGCGGTACGCGGCGAGACGGTAACGCACATCTTCGTCACTCACACGCACATGGACCATTCGCCGAACGTCCCGCGGATCAAGCAGCCGACCGGCGCAAAAGTCTATGCCGATGGCAATCCGCTGATCTCGCGTTTTGTGGTCGAAGGCGAGAAGCGCACCAGTGAAGCCGGCGGCGATACGAGCTTCGTTGCCGACGTGAAGCTCGCCGACGGTCAGGTGGTGGAGGGCGACGGCTGGTCGATGCAGGCGGTGGCGACGCCCGGTCACGCGTCCAACCACATGGCGTTCGCCTGGCGCGAAAAGAAGATCCTGTTCTCCGGCGATCACGTGATGGGCTGGTCCACCTCGATCGTCTCGCCGCCGGACGGTTCGATGATCGACTACATGGCATCGCTGGAAAAGCTGCTGCATCGCGACGAGGACCTCTATTTCTGCGGCCATGGCCCGCAGATTCCCGACGCGAAGCGCTACGTCCGCTTCCTGCAGCGTCATCGCAAGGCGCGTGAGGACTCCATCCTGCATCGCCTCGCCAAGGGGCCGTGCGATATTCCAACCATCGTCCGCGCCAGCTACATCGGCATCGATCCGCGGCTGGTTCAGGCCGCCGGCCGCTCGGTGTTCGCGCATCTGGAGGATCTGGTGGCGCGCAAGGTGGTGGCCACCGACGGCGAGCCGTCGGTCGACGGTACCTATCGCTTGGCCGGGCCCTTGGCCTGAGCGGCGCCCTTTGCCGGCGTTGGCTGCTTTTTCTGCACGGGCTTGGCGTTGTCCGTCGCATCGTTGATGTCTTCGACCAGCTTGACGATGCGCGCAGCGTTGCTGCCGAGGTCGTGGTCGAAGTAGCGCGACGACGAGCGCATGTCGACGCGCGCGCCGGGGCCGTCGGGCAGGATGCGCACGGCGATGTCCTCGCTGAAGCCCATGATCGGCGTACGCGCAATCGCCTCGATCTTGCCCTCGCGGCGCGGCGGCACAGGCGGGCGCTCGTCGACGATGCGCCATTGCCGCTTCTTGATCAGGGCCAGCGCAGTCTCGTAGGCCTTCTGCGGCGGCACCTCGACGGTCGCCGCCTCCACATCGGGATAGGCGATGCGCTGCTGCTCCGCCGAATAGAGCCCGGCGTAGACGGCGGGATTGGCACCGTCACCGACGCGCAGCCGCGCCAGCGCCTCGAACTTCGGCGGGTCGATCGGATCGGTGGTGATGTCGTGGATCGGCGGAAGCTTGCGGTACTGAAAGGCAAGGTAGGCGGGGTAGGCGAGGATCACGACGTCAAGCAGGAGTGCGACAAGGATGCGACCCATGCCGCGCGCGCCGGTCTGCCAGATCGCCGCAAAGGCCGCGAACGAGACCAGGATCGACAGGCCGGCAATGCCGAGCGCCCCGAAGAAGGTGGCGAGCGCCGGCTTGAATTCGAGGAAGCCGAAACGGATGATGATGATCGAGACGATCGCAGCAACCAGCGAAAACGCCGCCAGCCGACGTGCCCAGGTGGCGAGGGCGGAAAACGGCTCCGATTGATATGCCGCGGAAAACCTTCGCGCCATCTCGCTGATTGGCCTTCTGTTCTGCCTGTTGGTCGGCCCGTGTGAAACACGGGTTCAAGGAGAATACAAGGCGCAGAGAGGTGTTGGGGTGAGATTTCCCTCAGCGATCTCAGGCGCTTCGCGCTGGCGCAATGAGTCAGGCGAATGGCCTGAACTCGGCCGCGCCGCAGGCTGTTCAGTTGGCGCAATCTATCAAGAGTGCGTCGTGGCGGGCGAACATCCTGACGTTGGTCGCCGAAGCGCTGCCGGACTGAAAACCCTCTCCCGGCAAGCCGGGAGAGGGTCCTTCGACAACAGTCGTCAGCGCGGTGAAGCTAGGCCGCCGCGGTCGGGAAGCTGTAGGCCTTGAACTGATCGCGCAGCGAGGTCTTCAGGATCTTGCCGGTCGCAGTGTGGGGAATGGCCTCGACGAACTGCACGTCGTCGGGCATCCACCACTTGGCGATCTTGCCTTCCATGAATTTCAGGATCTCCTCGCGCGTCGCGTTCTCACCCTGCTTGAGTTGCACGATCAGAAGCGGACGCTCGTCCCACTTCGGATGGTGCACGCCGATCACGGCGGCTTCCGCCACTTTTGGGTGGCCGACTGCGAGGTTCTCCAGATCGATCGACGAGATCCACTCGCCGCCGGACTTGATCACGTCCTTCGAGCGGTCGGTGATGCGCAGATAGCCGTACTTGTCGATGGTGGCGACGTCGCCGGTGTCGAAGTAGCCGTTGTCGTCGAGGACATTGTCCTTGACGCGGTAGTAGCCGCCGGCGACCGCCGGGCCGCGCACCTTCAGCCGTCCGAAGGTCGTGCCGTCCCACGGCAGGTCCTTGTTGTCGTCGTCTGCAATCTTCATCTCCACCATGAAGGGCGGGAAGCCCTGCATGACCAGCACATCGAGCTTCGGATCACCCTTCAGCTTGGCGTGCTGCGGCTGCAGTGCGCAGACGGTGCCGAGCGGCGACATCTCCGTCATGCCCCAGGCATGACGAACGTCGACGCCCATGTCGTCGAAGGCCTTGATCATCGACCGCGGCATCGCCGAGCCGCCGCACACCACCACCTTAAGGTCGGGCAGGGTGACCTTGTTGGCTTCCATGTACTGCAGCAGCATCAGCCACACCGTCGGCACGCCGGCGGTGTAGGTCACCTTCTCGGTCGAAAGCAATTCGTACACCGACGCGCCGTCGAGCTTCGCGCCCGGGAGCACCAGCTTCGTGCCCATTGACGGTGCGGAGAAGGCGATGCCCCAGCTGTTGGCGTGGAACAACGGCACCACCGGCAGCATCGTGTCCTTCGAGGTCGTTCCGAGCGCGTCGCCGTTGTTGGCCATCAACGCGTGCAGCACGTTGGAGCGGTGCGAGTAGAGCACGCCCTTCGGGTCGCCGGTGGTGCCGGAGGTGTAGCACATCGCCGCCGCGGTATTTTCATCGAACGTCTTCCAGGCGAAGTCGCCGTCGACGGCGCCGATCCACTCCTCATAGGAAATGGCGTTCTTCAGCTTCGTCTCCGGCATGTGCGCCTTGTCGGTATAGATGACGTAGCGTTCGACACTCGTCACCTTCGGCGCGATCGCTTCCAGAAGCGGCACGAAAGTCAGGTCGATCATCACCACGCGATCCTCGGCGTGATTGATGATCCAGGCAATCTGGTCCGGGAACAGGCGCGGGTTCACGGTGTGGCAGATGGCGCCGATGCCCATGATGCCGTACCAGGACTCCAGATGCCGCCAGGTGTTCCAGCCGAGCGTCGCTACGCGATCGCCGAGCTTGATGCCATCGCGCTCCAGCCGCTGGGCGACCTTCAGCGCGCGGGCGCGGATCTGCGCGTAGTTCGTCCGGTGGATCGGCCCTTCGACGGAACGTGTGACAACCTCGCGCTCGCCGTGGATTGCTGCCGCGTGATCGATCATGCGATTGCACAGCAGCGGCCAATCCTGCATCAAACCGCGCATACTCTTCTCCTTCGTCGCTTCCTCGTTGGTCCGGCGGCCTCGAAAAGCGCCGGTTTCGGCTCCTTTTTAGCGTGACCAAAATACGACGGAAACTCATTTCAGGTTCCGCGCTTTGAATTAATGGCGGCGGGAGGAGGGATGCCATTGCGGCAGGCCGCCGCGCATCCGGTAATCGTGTAAGTAAGTGGACCAGGACGAAGGAGTGCTTCCAGCTTGAGCTCACATTTGCGCGGCCTGTCGGCCCTCTGCTGTGCCGTCCTGCTGCTGACCGCCTGCGCCGACGCAGCCTTTGCCCGCACGCGCGTGCCGTTGCCGCGACCCCGGCCGGCCGAGGCGCCAAAGATCGAGCCCGCGGAGGCTGCCGAGCGGAAGGGCGAGCCTGACAAGAAGGAGGACGAGAAGACCGCGGCCGATAAAGCCGCGCCGCAGCCGTCTGCCTGCCGGCTTGCGCTGACCGATGAGATCGCGATCGCGCCGACGCTGCCGCCAATCAAGGGTCCCGGAGTGTGCGGCGGCGACGATATCGTCCGGCTCGAGGCGGTGGTGCTGCGGGACAAAAAACGCGTGCCGCTGAAGCCCGCAGCGACGTTGCGCTGTTCGATGGCGACTGCCATCGCGGAATGGGTGCGCGGCGATGTCGCAGCGATCGCCACTGAGGGTGGAACGTCGGTCAGCGAGCTCGACAATTTCGACTCGTTCGACTGCCGCGGGCGCAACCGCATCGCCGGCGCGAAAATCTCCGAGCACGGCCGCGCCAACGCGCTCGACGTGCGCGGCGTCAAGTTCGCCAATGGCCAGTTTGTCTCGTTCACCGATCGCACGGTCGCGCGCGAGGTGCGCGAGAAATTCCTTGGTTCCGTCTGCGCGCGCTTCACCACCGTGCTGGGACCGGGCTCGGACTGGTATCACGAGGACCATGTCCATCTCGATCTGGCCGAGCGGCGCGGCGGCTATCGCATCTGCCAGTGGGAGATCTGGGACTCGCTGCCGAAGATTGCGCCGCTATGGCCGGTCGCGCGTCCCGACGATGCGCCGCCGCGCGAGACTGCCGAAGAGAAGGCCAAGCGCGAAGCGGCCGAGAAGGAGGCCGTCGACGAGCCGAAGGAGGCGCCCGCGCCACAGCCGGCAACGCGGCAAAAGCGGCGGGCCGGCAAGAAACATGCGGGCTGATCCGACGGCAAACAAAAAGGGCGCCGGAATCCCGGCGCCCTTCATTGAAACGGTTGCCCTTTAGTTCAGTAGGTCAAGCGCTCAGTAGCTCGAGCCGCCCGGGAGGCCCTGCAGTGCCACCTTCGGGTTGACCGGCGAGTCACCGGCCTTGCGGTCGAGCACGACCACGATGCTGCCAACCTTCACGCGGCCATAGAGGTCGATGACGTCCTCGTTGGTCATGCGGATGCAGCCCGAGGAAATCGACTCACCGATGTATTCCGGCTGATTGGTGCCGTGGATGCGGAACAGCGTGTCCTTGCCGCCCTGGAACAGATACAACGCGCGCGCGCCGAGCGGATTGTCCGGGCCGCCGTCGACCTGCTTCGGCAGGCCTTCGATGCGCTTGTGAATATCCACGGTCGGGATCCAGCGCGGCCATTCCTGCATGTTGCCGACCTTGGCGATGCCGGAGAAAGCGAGCGCCTCTTCGCCGACGGTGACGCCATAGCGCAGCGCTTTGCCGTCATTCTGTACGAGATAGAGGTAATGGTTGTCGGAATCGATGACGATCGTTCCCGGCGCTTCCTTGCGGTGATAGCTGACAATGGCGCGCCGATAGGGCTGCGGGATCTCGGCCTTGGCGTAGCGCGCCTTGGCGAGCAGCTGCTTGTCGCGCGGCGTCATGCCGATATCGGACGCCGTCTCGTAGGTTGTGGTCTGGCACGCTGCCAGCATCAGCGCAGCACCAACCATCGCCAAACGGGCGACAACAGTAGAACGTGAGGACGACATTCGCATTTACCCCTCAACTATCCTTCAGGTGTCCCATGCCCAAAGGCCGGCAGGTCTCGCTGCCCGATTCCGATTGGCTCTAGTTATCTCAGACAAATGCCCTATTTCCAGCGCTTAGGCGGCCTTGCCGCTTCGCAGCATCAAGGTTGTGGCATTTATGCTTCACAAATTAGTCTAGCGCCGAACTTTTAAGCACGCGTTAACCACCTAATCCACAAGGGGGATTTGCCGAGGCCAACTCGCTCACGCCGACGTGATGCGGAAATGTGACGGAGGCGTCCGCTAGTGCCGCCGAATTGAAGGACGCGCACGTTCCGGCCGCGCCTTTCGGTTCGAAAACGCGGGCGGCAGCACCCTTCGTGCTTGCCCGAATCCGCTACGCAAGGCACGGAGTTGGCGTGGTCGCGCCGTTCGCTGCGTTGCCTTCCAGATCCCTACAAGCGTAAGCGGAGGCTCCGCCCATGCTCATGGTCTTTGCCCCCGCGGGCAACTCCTTAAAGCCCCTCGAACCGAAACCGGACGAGCCGCTGCCCAAGGACGTCGTCTGGATCGACCTGGTCAATCCGCAGCTCGCCGAGGACAAGCTGGTCGAGAATCTGGTGGGGATCGAAATCCCGACCCGCGAGGAAATGCAGGAGATCGAGATTTCATCGCGTCTCTACGTGGAGCGCGGCGCCCGCTACATGACCGCGACCTTGATGTGTGCGTCCGAAACCGACGCGCCGCGCCATACGCCGGTGACGTTCATCCTCGCCGGCCATCGCCTGGTCACCGTGCGCTACGACCATCCGCGCCCCTTCGCCCTGATCGAGGCGAAGCTTGCGCGCTATTGCGCGCCCGGCATCAACGGCGAGATGGTGCTGATGGAGTTGCTCGATGCGGTGATCGACCGCTGCGCCGATATCCTCGAGCGTGCGGGCGCCGAGATCGACAACGTCAGCCGCGCGATCTTCGAACCCGTAGGTTCGCGCTCAGGTCAGGCGAAGCAATATTCCGATATCCTGATCAGCATCGGCCGCAAGGGCGACCTGACCTCGAAGGTCCGCGAAAGCCTGGTCTCGATCGGCCGCCTCGTGACCTTCGTTGCGGCCGAGATCGAAGGTGTCAAATGGTCCAAGGACATGCGCGAGCAGCTCAAGACCATGCAGCGCGATGTTGGCTCCCTGTCGGACCACGCTTCCTATCTGTCGAACAAGATCACCTTCGTGCTCGACGCCATGCTGGGCGTGGTCAATCTCGAACAGAACAACATCATCAAGCTGTTTTCGGTCGTTGCCGTCGTATTTATGCCGCCGACGCTGATCGCCTCGATCTACGGGATGAACTTCAAGA
>Ga0075365_10000452_pt1 | contig 15322 bp, 12 predicted proteins | sample EndMetdeltDD1765_FD_71387 | JGI IMG/M metagenome (GOLD analysis project Ga0075365, IMG submission 71387) | Populus endosphere microbial communities from Tennessee, USA - Endosphere MetaG P. deltoides DD176-5 | ecosystem: Host-associated > Plants > Roots > Endosphere | place: USA: Tennessee... | reverse complement strand
CCGCTGCGCCCTGTTCGATGCAGCGGCCGGCATAGAGCACGGCGACGTCGTCGGCGAGTTCGGCGACGGCGCCGAGATCATGGGTGATCAGTACAATGGCCGTGTCGGTGTCGTCCTGCAATTCGCTGAGCAGGTCGAAGATCTGCGCCTGTACCGTGACGTCGAGCGCGGTGGTCGGCTCGTCGGCGATCAGAAGCTTCGGTTTACAGGCCAATGCCATGGCGATCATCACACGTTGCCGCATGCCGCCCGACAATTGATGCGGATAAGCATCGACGCGTTTGTCGGCCGCGGGGATCTGCACCGCCTTGAGAAACTGGATCGCCTGCGCATGGGCATCACGGCGGCTGAGGCCGCGATGCTGGCGAAGCACCTCGCCGATCTGGTTGCCGACGGTGTAGAGTGGATTGAGCGCTGTCATCGGTTCCTGGAAAATCATCGACATCTTGTTGCCGCGCAGGCTGCGCAGCTCCTTGGGCGACGCAGATAGAACCTCGACGCCGTCGAGAAGGATGCTGCCGGAGGTGACGCGAAAGTCTTCCGGCAATAGCTGCATGATCGCCAGCGCGGTCATGCTTTTGCCGCAGCCGGACTCGCCGACCAGTGCCATGGTCTTACCTTGCGCGACATCGAAGGACAGATGCTCGAGCACCGGCACCATGCCCTTGGTGCCGTTCATCGAGACGCTGAGATCCTTGACGGAGAGAACGGGGGGCATCGCTCAGCCTCGCTTCCGCAGGCGCGGATTGATCGCATCATTGATGCCGTCGCCGATCAGGCTGATGGCGAGCACGGCGATGAAGATCGCAGCGCCGGGGAAGGTGACGGTCCACCAGGCGTCGAGCACGTAATTGCGGTTCTGGCCGAGCATCAGCCCCCAGCTCATGGTGTTGGGATCTCCGAGGCCGAGGAAACTCAATCCACCCTCGAACAGGATGGCGACGCCGATGGCGAGGGTCGCCGAGACGATGATGGGCGGCAGCGCATTGGGCAGCACCACGCGCAGGATGAGGTGGCCGTTGCCGCCCCCGGCGGCACGGGACGCCTTGACGAAATCGAGATTGCGCAGCCGCAGAAATTCGGCGCGGGTGAGCCGCGCCGCCGACGGCCAGCTCACCACGCCGATGGCGAGGGTGACGACCACCAACGACTGACCGAACAAAGTGACCAGCACCATGGCAAACAGCAGCGGCGGCAGAATCTGGAAGAATTCGGTGACCTTCACCAGCGCCGTATCAATCGGCCCGCCGAAGAAGCCGGCCAGCGATCCCATGGTGACGCCGATGACGATGGTGATCAGCGCGGCGACGCCGCCCACCGCCAGCGTGGCGCGGCCGCCCTGCAGCAGGCCGGACAGGATATCGCGGCCGAGATAGTCGGTGCCGAGCCAGGCATCGGCATCTGGCGGCGTCAGCGGCGCGCCCGCGATGTCGAGCGGATCGACGCCGTAGAGATGCGGGCCGAGCAAGGTCGCGAGGATGATGAGGATCAGCACGACGGCGCCGGCAACGCCGGCCGGGCTGCGCGCAAACTGGCGCAAGGCCGCGGCGATGGGCGAGGTCGCGGCGCGTGCCGGTAGCATTGTGGTGTCGGGTTTGACAGCGGTGGATTTGATCGTGGTCATCGGCCCCCCGAACGGATACGCGGATCGACCAGGCGATAGACCAGATCGGTGACGATGTTGGCGGCCATCACCAGCACCGCGGAAAAGAACAGTACGGCGAGCAAAGTGGGATAATCGCGGCGCAGGATGGATTCGAAGACGAGGCGGCCCATTCCGGGCCAGGAGAACACGGTCTCCACCAGCACGGCGCCGGCGAACAGATGGCCGAATTGCAGGCCGGCCACGGTGACGATTGGGATCAGCGTGTTGCGCAGCGCGTGCTTGCCGATGACGATGATCTCCGGCAGGCCTTTTGCACGGGCAGTGCGGACATAGTCGGCGGTCAGCGCGTCGATCATGTTGACGCGGGCGAGGCGGCTATATTGCGCGATATAGACGAGTCCGAGCGTCGTTGCCGGCAGTACGAGATGTTGCATGACATCGAGCACATAGGCTAGGCCGGCTTTCGGCCGCGCCACATCGGTCATACCGGTGACCGGCAGGATCGGCCATACCGAGCCGAACAGAAGCAGCAGCATCAGCCCGGTCCAGAACACCGGCGCGGCATAGCCGGCGAGCGAGATCACCGTGACCCCCTGGCTGAACAGTCCGTTCGGCTTGCGCGCGCTGATGATGCCGAGCAGTGTGCCGATGACCACCGACATGGCCAGCGCCGACAGCACGAGATAGAGCGTCGCCGGGATGCGCTGGCCGATCAGGCCGAGCACCGGCTCATTGAAATAATAGGAATAGCCAAAGTCGCCGGTGGTGACCTTGCCGAGATAGGTGAAGAGCTGCTCCAGCATGCTCTTGTCGAGGCCGTATTTGACGCGTAGCGCGGCGATCACGTCTGCAGAGGCGCCGCCCATCTCCCCGGCGATCACCAGAGCGGGATCGCCGGGTGCGGCATGGATAAGACAGAAATTGAGGACCAGCACGGCAAGCAGCAAGCCGAAAGCATTGGCCAACTGCTTGGAGACATGGAGAACGAGGTTCATGGTGCTGGACCGTCAGTCTGCGCCAAGACTATCAGGTCTTCGGCTTCTCTTTCCAATAGATGTCGTCGAGCGGCGACATCACGCCCCAGATCGTCGTCGGCAGATTGTCGAGTCCCTTGGCGAATGCGTTGCGATAAGGCGCGCTGTTGATGAAATAGACCGGCACGTCATTCACGACCTGCTTCTGGAACTCGGCATAGATCGCCTTGCGCTTCTCCGGCGATTTTTCCTCGGCACCCGCAGCGAGCAGCTCATCTACCTTCGGATTGCTGTATTGCTGGGTGTTCGACCAGATGATGCCCTTGCGGATGTTGCTCGAAAGGTAGGTGCGGTTAACGCCGATCACGGGGTCACCCCAGTTGAAAACGTTATCCATGGTGAGGTCGAAGTCGTAATTCGCGATGCGCTGGGCCCAGGTTGGAAAGTCCGGCGCGGCGCGGACTTCGAGATTGATGCCGACGCGCTTGAGCTGCGAGCGGAGATATTCGGCGACATTACGCTGCTGTTCCTCGTCACCGGGGATGAAATCGATCGTGAGGTTCATGCGCGAACCATCGGCGGCCTTGGGGTAGCCGGCCTCATCCAGTAGCTTCTGCGACTTGGCGAGATCGAGCTTGTACATTTCGATATCGGGCGCGAGCAGCGGCGAGCCCGGTGCGATCGGGCTGGTCGCCATCTTCGGCTTTCCGTTCATCAGCTTGGAGACGATAAACTCACGGTTGGCCGCATAGGCGATGGCCTGGCGCACGCGCAGGTCATCCAGCGGTTTCTTCCTGGTGTTGAAGGCGAGCCAGTTGATCGGGCCGACACCGGCAAAGCCCTTGTCGGTGATGGTGACGTTGGCCATTCTCTCGATGCGGTCGATATCGCGGGTGTTCGAGACGAAGGGCAGCAGGTTGATGTCGCCGCGCTCCAGCGAGACGACCGCCGCGTTGCTGTCGGAGACCAGCTTGACGACGATCTTGTCGAGCTTCGGCCTGCCGGGGATGAAGAACTTGTCGAATTTCTCCAGCGTGTAGAATTCGCCCTGCTTGTATTCGGTGAGGCGATAGGGGCCCGAGCCGACCGGCTTGAGATTCGCCGGATGCGTCTTGACGTCCTGGCCGTCGCCATAGACGTGTTTCGGAATGATCGGCATCAGCGCCGGCGACATCGCCAAGAGCAGCGCGGGATGCGGGTGCTTGAGGCGAATGATGGCAGTGAGCGGATCCGGCGTATCGACCTTGTCCACTGCGGCCAGCATGCTCTGGAACGGATGGTTGGCCTTGATGGTCATGATCGAGAAGGCGACGTCTTCGGAGGTTACCGGCTTGCCGTCATGGAATAGCGCGTTGTCGATGAGCTTCAGCGTGACGGACAGGCCGTCCGGTGAAACTTCCCAGGATTTTGCGAGATAAGGTTGCGGATTCCAGTTGTCGTCGTAGCGCAGCGGGCTGGCGAAAATCTGCGTCGACGGCATCGCGGTGGCGAGGCCGGACTGCACGGCGCCGTTGAAATGGCGCGGTATCTGCGTCGATGCGATCACCAGCGTGCCGCCATCGGCGGCGAGGGCAGGCTTGATGCTGGGTGAGACGGCGGTCGCTACGAGGGCGAGGCCGAGCGCGGCAGACAGAAGAGAGGCTTTCAGCGAGCGGGGTCGTCCAGACCAGGTCGGAGACATGGAAGGTGTCCTTCTCTCAGAGGGTGAATGCGGTTTGCCGGCGGTTGATGTCCGCCGTTGTCACGGATGTTGGCGAAATGAGCGCGGCGTCGAGAATGGCGTCGAGCGCGCTTGTGTCCGGCAGCGCGTCGGTGCCTACGCCGACCAGCAGGATGTCGTGTTCTGCTGCCATGCCGTCTGGCATTGCCGTCAGCGCCCAGTCCTGCCCAACCATCTGCAGCAGTAACGGCATCGCTTCGTCGGCAATACGGCATGCACCCTTGAGACGCAGCAGTTGTGGTGGCAACGCCTTGAAAGCATCAGCGAGCGCATCGAGATCGAAAGCGCCGCTGCGGGAATAGGACCAGCGGCGGAAGTCGTGTTCGTGATCAGTGAGATCGGCATCCGTCGCGGCAAAGCGCGAGGCCGGCCTGAAGGCACCGTCCGGCAGGCCGGGTAAAGTGTGTTCAGTGGTTTCGACGACCGCTACGCCGGGGCGCAGGGCGCTCACCGTGCTTCGCGCGCTATCCACGGCGACACGGTCGAGCAGATCGACCTTGGTGAGCAGAACGAGATCCGCGCGCTCGAACTGGCCGCGCACGGTGTCGCCGACGCGGCTGTCGTCGAGCAAGGTGACGATGCGCGATGCATCGGCGAGCACGATCACCGCATTGAGACGCAGGCTCGGTTCCACCAGTGCGATCTCGGCGATGCGCCAGGGATCGCCGACTCCGGACGCCTCGATGATGATGTGATCGAATGTCGTCCCGTCATCGAGGATGCGGCCTAGCGTATCGAGGAAGCCGCTGCCGATGCTGCAGCAGACGCAGCCATTGGCCAGCGTCATGGTCTCGCCGTCATGTGCCGCGATCAGCGCAGCGTCGATATTCACTGCACCGAAATCATTCACCAACACGGCATAGCGACCGCTGTCGCTGCGCAGAAGGCGGTTCAGATAGGTCGTCTTGCCGGCGCCGAGAAATCCGCCGATCACCGTTACGGGTGTTTTTACCGACGACGAAACCATCATGCCCGCGGCGCCTCCCGCACATGGCCGCCGACAACCGTGCCCCAGATGTTGATGTCCTTGATTGTCTCCGGCGCAACCTCGAGTGGATCGGTGTCGAGCACGACGAAGTCGGCATATTTGCCGGTTTCGATACTGCCGACCACGTGATCGAGCTTCAGCGTATAGGCGGCATCGATGGTGATGGCGTTGAGTGCTTGCTGCACCGTCAGCGCTTCGGTCCCTTTGCCGAGCACGCGGCCTGAGGATGTCACGCGATTGACCGCGCACCAGGCGGTGAACAGCGGGCTGAGCGGCGTCACCGGCGCGTCGGAATGGATCGCGAAGGGGACGCCGATACGCAGCGCGGTGCCGGTGGCATCCAGGCGGTTGGCGCGCTCCGGGCCCATGGTCAGGTCGTAATGCGAATCGCCCCAATAATAGACATGATTGGCGAACAGGTTGACGCACATGCCGAGCGTCTTCATGCGCTTGAATTGCGCAGCATCCGCCATCTGGCAATGCTGCAGCGTGTGGCGATGATCGGGCCGCGGCGTTGCGGTCTGTGCGGCTTCGACGGCATCGAGCGCTACTTCGGTAGCCTCATCGCCATTGGTGTGGATGTGGAGCTGGATGCCGGCCTCGTGATAGGCGGCGACGATGCTGGGCAATTCCTCCGGTGCGATGTACCAGAGACCGTTCGGAGCACCGTTGTGATAGCCAGGCCAGCGCAGCCGTGCAGTAAAGCCCTGGATAGAACCATCGACCACGAGCTTGACGATGCCGTAATGCAGTTTGTCGTTATTGGAGGCGCGCAGCGCCTTGATCTTGGCAACGCCCTGTTCCGGGCTGTGCGACACCGAGGCCATGGCCGGTACGAGGCGCACGGAGAAATCGTCGCGTCGGCTGGCGGCGCGATAGACCTCGACGGTCAGATCGGCGAGATCGTTATGCAGGTCGGTGACGGTTGTGACGCCCTGCACGCAGCAGGATGAGGCGTAACGGTTGACGTCGTCGGCGGTGAGATTGCCTGACAACGGATTGGTGCCGAGCACGCGGAACACGCGAAAACGTGCGGCAATGCCCTGCACTTCGCCGGACGGCTCGCCGTCCGTGCCCATCACCACACCGGAAATGTTGGTGGTGCGATCGAGTTCGGCGCGCTGCAGCACGAGCGTATTGACGTTGCTGATGTGGAAGCTGGCGTGAACCACCATGATCGGCCGGGTGGTGGACACGCGGTCGAGATCCTGCCGGGTCAGCAAGACACTGCCGATATGCAGGGGATCAAACCCCCAGGCGAACAGGGGCGCGTCGGGATCGGTCATCGCCTTCTCGGCTTCCTGCAACCGTTCGACGATGGCGTCGATGGTCGGAACGCCTTTGACGACTTTGCCTTCAGGCGAGCGGCGATCGAAGGCGCCGACATAAGGCAGCGACCACATCATCCCTTCCATGATGTGGCTGTGGCCTTCGACGAAGCCGGGCAGCAGCACCTTGTCCTTGAATCGGCCATCGACCCTGCCACCGGCGAGCGCGGCAATCTCGTCGAAACTGCCAACGGCGACGATCCGGCCCTCGCGCACCGCAACATGCGTCGCGACGGGGCGCGACGGGTTCATGGTCACAATCTTGCGGGCAGAAAAAACAACCGTATCCTGACTCACTTGACCATCCTCAAATTCCGTCACGGAAGCGTGAGGCCAGTTACTGTTACGGGCCAGCGCCAGATCGGATGCACGAATGGGGCCAGTCATGCATGTAAGCAAGACCAGTTTGGCGCGGCTCTTGCTTAGCGTCGAGTTGGTTCTGAGAACAGGTTTGGAGTGAGGAATGGCAAATCCCGGCAGATCGACGAAGGCGACGGTGGCCGAAGGCCGGCCGGCATCGTCGGGGATCGGCGATGCGCTGTTCTGGGGCTCGCTGTTCCAGGGGCTGGACCGACGCGGGCCGTTCCTGCAATTACAGATTCGCCAGCTCATCTGCACGGCTATCGAGGAAGGCCGGCTCGCGCTCGGCGTCCGGATGCCGTCGAGCCGCGAACTGGCGACCCTGCTGGAAGTGTCCCGCAATACCGTCGTGATCGCCTATGAGCAGCTCGTCGATCAGAACTTTCTGGTCTCGCGCGAACGCAGCGGCTTCTATGTCGCCGGCCTACCCAAGCATCTGGGCGCCCCGCACGATCTGCGCTCGGCGCCTAACGTGGCAGGCGCCGAGCGCTGGGCCGAGCGTTTTGCGGTGCGCCCCTCGGCTAATCGCAACATCGTCAAGCCGCTCAATTGGCAGGACTATCCGTATCCCTTCATCTTCGGACAGTTCGATCCGAGCCTGTTTCCTACCAATGACTGGCGCGAAAGCGCCCGCGCCGCGCTCAGCGTGCCCGAGATCAACAACTGGGCGCGCGACCTGATCGACGCGGACGATCCGGCGCTCATCGAGCAACTCCGGCTGCAGGTGCTGCCGCGGCGCGGCATTCGCGCGCGGCCGGACGAGATCATGATGACCATGGGCGCACAGCATGCGCTCTATCTGATCGCCCGGCTGTTCACCAAGCCGGGCACGCGGGTCGGCATGGAAGATCCCGGCTATCCCGATGCCCGCAACATTTTCGGCATGCTCACCGACAATATGGTGCCGCTTGCGGTCGACGGCGACGGTATGGTTCCGGATAAGAGTTTCGAGAGCTGCGATCTCGCTTATGTCACCGCCGGTCATCAGTGCCCGACCACGGTGGTCATGCCCGAGGCGCGTCGGCTCGAACTGCTGCGCAAGGCGCAGGAGCGCGACATCGTGCTGATTGAGGACGACTACGAAAGCGAGCTGATCCAGGAAGGGCCAGCGTTGCCGCCGCTGATGAGCCTCGATCGTAATGACCGCGTGCTTTATGTCGGCAGCCTGTCCAAGGCGCTCGCGCCCGGCCTGCGGCTCGGCTACGTGGCGGCGCCGGCGCCAGTGATCCGCGAATTGCGGGCGCTGCGGCGGCTGATGCTGCGGCATCCGCCACTCAACAACCAGCGGGTGGCCGCGCTGTTCATCGGCCTTGGTCATTATCGCTCGCATCTACAGCGTGTTTCGCGGGTGCTGCTGGAACGAGCACGCATTCTCGACCATTTGCTGCCGACGCATTTTGGCAATTGCAGCTTTGTCCGCGGTGTTGGCAGCACCAGCTACTGGGTCACGTGTCCGTCCGGCGTCGATGCGACCGAGCTGGCCAGGGCCGCGCTGGCCGAAGGCGTGGTGATCGAGCCGGGCGATGTCTTTGCCATGACCAAGGGCAGCCGTGCCAACAGCTTCCGGCTCGGCTTCTCGTCGATCCGCAATGACCGCATCGAGCCCGGCATCGAACGTCTCGGTCGCATCATCGCCCGCATGGGCTGAGGCGGCTTATGTGAGTTCGCCGATGCCTTTCACGGCGCTGACGAGGGCGATAACGCCAAGGCTGGCGATCGACACTTGCCGGTGCATCGTGTCGCTGCCGCGGCGAAATGCCAGTTCGCCGAGCTTGGTGCCGAGCCACATCACCGGCAGGCCGAGCAGCGACAGCCCGACGGTGTGCAGGTTCATCAGCCCGACGCCGGCGAAACTCACCGTCGCGGTGATCGAGGTCATCAGGAAAAACACCATCAGCGAGGCGCGCGCGGCCCGGCGCGGCATCGGCAGCGACATGTAATAGGCGACTACCGGCGGGCCGGGCATAGCCGCGAGCCCGTTAAATAGGCCGGCGAAGAAGCCCGTGAACGATGTCAGCGGACGGAGCGGCGTCTCGGGTAGCGCGAAGCCGCGCTGCAGGGCGAATACCGCGAGCAGGGTGATCGCACTGATAGCCAGCCGCGCCGTCGGCGCAGAGATTGCGCTGAGAATCAGCGTACCCAGCGGCGAGCCGATCACCGCACCGAGCATCAGCCAGCGCAGCGAGGGCCAGTCGCAGGTCCGCGATGCCTTGGGGAAATCGAGCAGGCTGCCGGCGAGTTGCAGTCCGATCGCCACCGGTACCGCTTCGGCGGGATTCATGAACAGGCTCAGCAACGGCACGGCGGCGAGCGCGAAGCCGAAGCCAGTATAGCCGCGCAGAATGGCAGCAATGAAGATTGAGGCGACGGACAGGAAGGCCAGCTTCGGCGTCAGCGCCGCGCCAAGATCGCGCATCGCGATCAGGAGTTCATGCATGTCCGTCCAGTCCCGTCATGCCGCCACCATGGCGGCATCTGCCGAGACGGGCAGGGCCAAAGTGCACCAATGCTTGGTCCAGATCGCTTGGCCGGCTCTGGCCGGTTGGTTCGGTGCAACTGGCCCTAATCGCCCGGCATGGCCGCTGGCAACCTCAAAGCCGTGGTCGGCCAGTCGTGCCGGCGCCTGCTTCAACGATCGAGAGAGCCTTGCAATGTCCGAGCCGTCCGCGCGCCACCAGCTTCTCGTCACGCTGTTCGAGGCGTTCAATCGCCACGATACCGATGGCGTGATGGCGTGCATGACCGAGGACGTGGTGTTCGACACTGCGGTCGGTGCGGAGATATATGGCAACCGCATCACGGGAACGGCCGAGGTGAAGGCGGCATTTGAGAAAGTGTGGGGCGGCATGCCCGATGTGAGCTGGACCTGCACGTCGCACAGCGTGTTCGGCGATCGCGGGCTCTCCGAATGGATTTTTCGCGGCACCGCCGCCAACGGCACGCGTATCGAGGCCGAGGGCTGCGACCTCTTCACCTTCAAGGACGACAAGATTTCGCGCAAGAGTGCCTTCCGCAAGGATCGCCCGCCGCTGCCGGCCAAGGCTGCATCGTAAAGGAAACGTCATGTCGATTGCGCCTTACGATCAGCATCACGATCCGCTCGTCTCGCCGGGCCCCGGCACCAATCGCGATTATGCGCCGACTTACTGGACCGCAACCGCTGGCACGCCGCCCGAAGATGATGGCCCGATCACTGGCGACATCGATGCCGATGTCGCGATCGTCGGCTCGGGCTACACGGGACTCGCCTGCGCGATCTTCCTCGCACGTGAATTCGGTATCAAGGCTGTGGTGCTGGAAGCCAACCGCGTTGCCTGGGGATGCAGCACACGCAACGGTGGGCAGGGACAGAATGCAGCGGGACGCTTGTCGCGCTCGCAATGGATCGAGCGCTGGGGGCGCGATGTGGCGCTGCGGCTGCATGCCGAAGTGCAGGACGGCTTTGAGACCTTCGAGGACCTGATCAAGGCCGGCAATATCGACTGCGAACCGCAGCGCGGCGGCCATCTTTATCTCGCCCATCGCCAGCGCATGTTCGACAAGATTGCGGCTGAGTCGAAAGTGCAGAACGAGGTGTTCGGCTACAAGACGCGCGTGCTGTCGGCGGATGAAGTGCGCCGCGACTATGTGAACGAGGCCGAATGTGTCGGCGCTGTACATGAGCCGCTGGGCACTGGCGTCCATCCTGCCAAGCTCGCTTTCGGCTATCTGCGCATGGCGCGCGAACTCGGCGTCAAGGTGCACCCCGGCAGTCCGGTGCTGGAGATCACAACGCGCGGCGGCGTGCATCATCTGCGCATGCCGGGCGGAACGGTGAGTGCGCGTGCCGTCGGCATTGCGACCGGTGCCTATACGTCGCTTGGCCTGACGCCGTTCCTGCGTGGTCGCTGTATGCCGATCATGTCGAACTCCATCGTGACGCGTCCGCTCACCGAAGCCGAACTGGAGGCGACGGGTTTCAAGACGACGCAGGTGATCACCGATACGCGCACGCTGCGCTTCTATTATCGCCGTCTGCCGGACAATCGCGTGCAGATCGGCAGCCGCAGCGCTATTACCGGTGCCGATGCCGCCAATCAGCGCCATTTGCAACTTCTGACCGATGGATTGCATCGCAAGTTCTCGGTGCTGAAGGGAATCCAGATCGATTACTCATGGTGGGGCTGGGTCGATGTCAGCCACGACATGATGCCGCGCATCTTCAGGCCCGATCCGTCGCAATCGCTGTTCTACGCGCTCGGCTATGGCGGTAACGGAGTTTCTTACTCGGCACAGGCCGGCCGCCGCATGGCCGAGATGATCGCGGGCAAGAACTTCAAGGGGCAGGATCTGCCGATCTTCACGTCGCCGCTGCCGACGCATCCGTTCTCGCCGTTCCGCCGTATCGGGCAGCGTATGCTGTATCGGCTTTATCAATCGCGCGACGAAGCAGCGTAAGCCTTTCTTGCGGTCGCCAGACGTTGATTACGGAGCCCATAGATCACGGGACACGCAGGAACAATCGATGTCCGCTATTGGCGCAAAGCGGACGTCGTCCGTCAAGGTGCGGACGCTTCCGAACCGATTCAATTCTTAACGGCGTGGTGTGCCTGCGGGGAAAAGTCGCCGCGCGAGGCGCCCCCTGTCAGTCTGGATGTAGCGAACCAGTTCTCTAAGACGGATCGATTGTCCCGTCACAGTCGGATTTTGTCTATCGCTTTGTCCGCGCGCGCCCTCGCGAGGTCGCCGCATGCCCGATAAGTCTCAGTTTAAAGGCTGGGCTTCCGGAAGTTTCCACTTGCCGCTGACGATTGGCTGTTCAGGGCGATAAAGCCGTATGGTGTAGTTCCAGCCCTCAACGATCGGCAAGCAGTTTGGGATCTTGCCGTCACAGCCGCCGAACTGGACTTTGACCGAGCCGTCCGCATTCTTCTTCGCGGTGATGTCGTTGATCGAATAGGCATTGTAGGCGTTTTTCTCAAAGAACCCTTTTGCGTTGTAGACGCTGATCGACCAGAAAGCCTTCACCGGCACGGTCTTTGGCACATCGAGGGTGTAAACTGTCTTGCCGTCGTTTTTCGCGGGAGTGAAACTCGGGTACATGGCGTCCTTTTCCGGAATGCCACCCCATCCGGAGGCTGTGCCAATCAAGTGCTGTATCGGATCGACCTGGCCACGGGCTCCAAAGGAACCGTGATACGATCTCTGATATTTTGCCAGCGCGAGCAGCGCATTGCGGATGTCGGTCAGCTTCTCCTGATCCCAGTTTGGAAGGTCCAGCGTGCCTGTCTTCTTCTGGCTGACCTCGATGGCATCCTGAAGTTTGTGGACCTCGGCGAGATCCTTGGGATCGTTGGGATCAACCAGCGTTCGGACAGCGACAAAGGCGTATCGCGTACCAACTGATTTCTGCGTCAGCGTCACCGGCTTCGTGCCATAGGCGACGATTGGCAGGTAGTGGTCCTGATCGACCACCATCATCGACATATAGCGCTTGCCCGTGTCGGGCAGCGAGAGCGTTACGGGCCCGCCAGCAAGATCAAACACCGCAAACGAATACAGCGTATCCCGGTTCATTCGGATGACCGCTTGTTTATCGATGGATACGGGCTCCCGCGAATGTTGAAATTTGCCCAGCCCGCCGATGGCCGTTGCATTCACCGCGAGGTAGCGGTCAGTCTCGGCCCGGGCAAAATTATCGACGGTGACAGGCAGTTTGCCGTCCGGCGCCTGGGCGAACGCTCCACCGGCCAGTGCAACCGAAGCCAATGCAAAACCGATCCCAACCGAGCGAAACATCGACATACCTCTTCATTCAATCTGACTGGCGACGCAGGGGCATTCCACAGGCGCGGCACGGTGAAGCTCAAATGCCATCCAAACGATCAACGCGTAACCGGCAGGCAAATTCCTCCGAGCGTTTCGAGCATCTCGGATCACTTGTCTTGCCATTTCGCGCCAATGGACATCCGGCACCGCATGCGGGAAGTCTCGGAACTGGCTAGTTGCGCGTCAGATAAAGCGGCGTCCTGAACGTCAACTGATAGGACGGCTGCGGAATCCACTGGATCTGCATCGTCACACCGAACACGCGATTGTCGTTGTCGTCCATGCGGTCGAGGTCAAGGCGTATGATCGGTTGGGTAAAGGGCTGGCTCAGCGTTCTGTTCAGAAGTTCGACGCCACCGAATGATTGCACGCCAACGCGGGCGGACGCTTTCCAGTTGTTCGGCCACTGATAGTAGCCACCGGCATACCCGATCATGCTCGGATGGACTTCCGCCGTAGCGCTTTGGACCACGACGCGGGTGTCCTGGAAGCCAAAGAGAAATCCCCTAGTCTGATCCTCGTCCATTGCATAGTCGAGCTCGATGACATTGTTGAAATTCGTTGTCGCGAACGGGCCGCTCGGCAGCGATTGCGTGATGGTCGATTGCACAGTGACGGAGGGGAGCGCGCCGCCGTTTTGCTTGTAGAGATCGGCCTGAAAGCCGACATTCCAGCTCGCGATGTCGATATCCGTCCAGCCGCCGAGCGGCATCGTGTTTGCGTTCACCGAAACACCGCCATAGACCGACACCCGGTCGTTTAGATCGACGGTCAGCGGGATATCGACGGTGACCGCTTGCACCGCCGGCAATTTTATATGGGTCGGCACGGTCGATGGCGTGTGACCGGCCGCAAGAGCGATCGTCCCCAGAACCGAAAACAGCGACGTGTTGCCGAAGCCGATTCCGATCGCCCCGCCGGGGGCTGTCGCATAGGTGGTGCGGAGATCCAGATAGACGCTTGGCGAGGTGAGCTCACTCGCCTCGCCAGTGACGTCTTCGCCGAAGGCGTCCTCGGTCACGCCCATGAAAACGGCGCAAACCAGAAGCCATCTGTAGATCGGTCGAAGACGCCTGTTGCTCAAAGACGATGCCCGCTTATTGCATGGACAAGGCAGTTGCTTCGGACGCGCAATTCGGCAAAGGCGCAGCGCGCTTCGCCTTTGCCGCCTCGACTTCCGCCTTCGCAGCTTGGAGGTCGGCCAGGAACGCCGAGTCGGTCTGCAACCGCGAAACGGCCGCTGCACCCATGATGCGCCCCCCATCGACGTCGCTCTGCCAATGAGCGTTGCAAATCACGCGGCTTTGCCCGAAAGCGATACCACGCGCGAGCAACTCATTGGAACGCTCGGGATTGATCTGCGCGAGAACAAGGGCCCATCCCCATCCCGCAGCCGTATGCCCGGACGGATAGGAACCATCGTCCCGCATAAGCGCTTCCTGATCCGCCGTGCATGTCCCTTCTTTATGAACGACGAACGGGCGGACGCGATTGTACTTGTTCTTCACGCCATAGGTCGACAGACCGACGTCTGACAACATCTTGTGCATCATGGCATAGAGGCGCGGGGTCTGCTCTTTGTCAATCTTGACGCCCATCGCGCATGAAAAGTTATCAGCCGCCTGCGGGAAGGACAGATCAGCGTCGGTGGCGGCCAGCTTCCAGCGATCGGTGCCTCGCAGCGGGATCGTGGCCTTGCGGGCCTCTTCATCCCGGGCCAACGCAGCCGAATCCTTCGCCGGGGGCGCGTCGAGCAGGACCAGGCTATTCGGCAGGTCAGTCGGATTCAGATAACCGGGCGGGATCTCGAAGTGCGGGCGAGCGACCTCCGGCGCAGCCCCGCTTGATTGCGCGAGGGCCTGCCCGCAAATCGTGAGCAGCACGAAGATGGATGCGCCTGCGGATCGAACCAGGTTTGCAGTCATGGATAGATAGTCCTCATTCATTTCAAGAGTGCCGGTATCGCCAGGTGGCTGAGTTTCTCTGAATGCGCGTCCCCGCCGTCCGAACGGAGCGCACCTTTAAAGGTGAGGCAGCCGCCGCCGATCAAAAACGATAGGTTGCTGCAATGGCAGGGCCATGCATGGTCACGTCGTACAGAAATCCGTCGTTGCGATAGTCGACATACAGCGCGCGATAGCCGGCCTTCAGTGTCCAGTTCTCGTTCCATGCGTAGTTGACCGTGCTTATGGCCTGCCACGAGAAGCGCGAGCCGACACCGAAACCGCCGATGTCGCCGGCGAGCGTCAGGCTCCATGGGCCGCCGAGCTTCAGTCCGAGCCGGGCGCCGAGAGTGGGGTCTACCCACATCTCGGTTTGGCGATGATCGATGTAAAGATCGGTGAGGCCAGGCTGGATTTCGAGTTTGTTGTTCAGATTCCAGAACCGGAAGCCGCCTCCCACCTCCAGCGATATGTTCGCATCGGTGTAGGCCCGGTAGAGGGCTGAGCCTTGAATGGTCGTGCTTTGCGAACGCACCTTTAGTGACGAGAAGAACGGGCCAGGCAGGTTGCCTCCGGCCGTGACCTGAGAAAATTG